>Ga0126338_10001246_pt1 | contig 16178 bp, 11 predicted proteins | sample OrbCmetagenome_2_FD_92529 | JGI IMG/M metagenome (GOLD analysis project Ga0126338, IMG submission 92529) | Coral microbial communities from Petempiche,Puerto Morelos, Mexico - Orbicella C C metagenome | ecosystem: Host-associated > Invertebrates > Cnidaria > Coral | place: Petempiche,Puerto... | reverse complement strand
TGTTGAAAACACAGGAAGAGAAACCTTCATAGATGTCTTCATATTTTATGTGATTATAATTAATTTTTTCTTTGAAGACTCCTGAGGCCAGAGATTCTGTCGGCAGCCTGTGATTATTCAGACAAAACTATTATCTCCGAAGTCAAGACCAAGTTTAAACTCGCTATGGAAGGAAAAGAGACGTGAGCAATGTTGTGTAATGTTTTTTCTTTTAGAGGTCTCTTCGCCCTATCTGAATCGTTTTACTTGTACATACGTCTTTTTTTATCATGGCTAATAATGATGGTGATGGTGATGAACTTCGTCAACAACACCTGAGCTTTTCACGTAATGCTCTTTTTGTCTCAAACTGACAAAAAATTTTTATTCGTCTGGCCTTATTTGTAGTAGAAAGTGCGTCATAACGCTGCCAAAGTAAGTCACTTTCTTTTATCACATTTGTTGAACCTAAATGAAAGACCGTCAAACAAAATCCGAAGTAAGAGACAATTATCATTATCATACAGCGTAGAATTCCCGAAAGGGGGAATTTGTGAGAGACACGCCTTTGATCCATTACAAAGGCGGTATTAAATGAAAGTCACTAGAGGACTTCATTTAACTGACAGTTGTTGCAAAAATACACACCCAGAAGGCTGTTTGATAAAAACGTACGTGGACGAAAATGAATTAGTTTATATCTATTCCCACAGAATTCCAACAAATCTTCGCTTTCTAGTATATTCTATTGGTGTCCAAGAGGGTGGCGAAGAAGAATGGAATCAAGTTTTTAACAAGTACTTTACAACTCACATCGCTTCTGATAAACGTATTCTGCTGGAATCACTTTCGTATACCAGAAATCCACAAATGATACAAAGGTAAGGAAACGGAGAATTTCATTAGTTTCGTTATAGCAACATTTTCCCTTCCAGCCGCCATCCTGCAGGAATGTTTCTTGGTTGCGGAGCCGAGGCCGATCCGTGTCGGAAAGACCTCGGGCGATATTCTCCCAGTAATGCCCTTGCGCTCGGTAAAATAAAGCCTGGTTTTCACTAGCGACGCAAGTACAAGTGCAAACACAATAATTCTTATTTCACCGTGAAAACGGCCTTGACGCAGGCATAAGCAGAAGCACGAGGATCAAAATTTTTCCTTTTTTTGTGTTTGCGCCCATGCTTGCGTTTGCGCTGCAACAAGTTAAAGCGAAATACCGCTCAGCCATAACGTAAACACAAGGATTTTACTTCACGTGATTATGTTTGGCCAATGAAAACACTGGATCCAGATTACCTCCCGCCTAAACAGTTTTTTAAAATGGCGGAAGGTTCGAATGATTTTCCTTGTACTTGTGTTTGCTTCGAATTTCGTTTTCACTTGGGTCATCCCTATTGCTTGCATTTGTGCTTGCATTTTGTGCTTGCGCTTTTGCTTGCGCTTTTGCTTGCGCTTTTGCTTGCGCTTTTGCTTGCGCTTTTGCTTGCGCTTGTGCTTGCGTCGCTAGTGGAAACCAGGCTAAGAAGTAATTACTCAACCAGTATACAGTTGCTGCAATTAATGGCTAACGCTCGAACGTCATATTCATAAAATGAACTGGTGTTTCACTTACCAAAACTGTCTAGCTGATGATATTTGTTAAAAATTGTTTCCCTGATTCAGTTTGTAGCATTCTTTCAAGCTCTTCACAGTGTGGCATCTTTCGTGCCAAACTATATATGTCTGTATTTTTTCTTCATGGAAACAGATTTTTATGTTTGTTCTCACATGTCACTTTAAAATTCATATCCCGCACAGGTGCTTGAACTATTCACTGGACATGGCGAAAATGCCTTCCCAAGACACACTCTCAGTTATAAGTGGATTGGCTTCCAAGCCCAAGTCCTGGCGAATGGCCTGGAATTTTGTACGTCAAAACTGGCAACTCATTTACAAAAGGTACTTTACTACCAAATAATACCAAATTCTTTAGAATTTGGTTAATTCTACATGCTGAGAGGAAAGTTCTCCTGTAATTCAAAGAGGAAAAAAAGTGAAGAAAATTGTTTGTGAATTTGTAAAATTAACATTTAGGACCAAGGCTTTACATTAATCAATAAAAGAATTTCCACCAATGTTTTACTGTTATTCTCTTTAGATACAGTCGCGGATCCGATGAATTGCCAACATTAATAACATCCCTGATGTTCAAATGTAACACGCAAGTCCAATTAAACGAGGTAATTGAAATTGAACATGTGGAGTGATTCCATCTGTGGACAGGCTGGTTTAATGTTTGTAAGGGCAACCAAATCGCGACGATTGAAACTGGGAAACAATTTCACACGCGTTTTAACAAAATTCTACATTTTGACAAAGAGCAAGTGAAATTATCTCTAAATTTTACGAGTATTCCATTTTATACGCTTACAATCGTGGGTTTTGACTTTTCGTATCGAGAAATTTCGCGCCGAACTTTGCCATGGCAATTTTGTAATTCCACATGTAAAATTGTAAATTAACACTGAAATTTCGCGCCAAAATTGAGGAATAATTTGTCACCCATGATTTTATTCATGGTAGCCTTTAAATTACTAGTCTGACGTACTAGCAGCCGCCGAGAGCTGCTTCCACCTTTTTCGCAAACGTCAGCGCGATATGTATAGTTTGCGCTTGAGCAGGATCACAGATCAGCCTTGAAATCCATGACTAATTGAAGTAATAATTTCAATGCAGATAGACAAGTTTATTTTGCAAACATTGGCATGTTATGACTGACGTCACTTTGCGTGTTTTATTTTGTTTGTAGGTTATGAATTTTGTCAAAGACTATTTGCCAACTGAAGCGGGGTATCGACAGGTTCAAATGGGAATAGAACAAATACACGCCAATATTCTTTGGCTCAGTCGACACGAGGAGGAAGTGACTCGATGGCTACAACAACACGTTAAAATTTGACAGGATTTATTAAAACGAATAAAAATATTAAAATTATAACAACAAGAACTTAATACTTTACACCAAATAAGTTGATTGATGGAACATCATGTTCAGTTTGAATGCCAGGTTTTTGGCATTTTGACTTGAATCGGCGTGTAGGAAGTCAGGAAAATGTCCATGCAACAAAAAAAGATATTAAAATATATTTCTAGACTGAAATCGAGTACTGCTTGTTACATCTGGTTGTATTTTTGCAAAAGAGATGAATTTTTACCTCACGTTTACTAATCTAATCTCTATCTTGAAAGCAAACAACCTGCAAACCACACAAACAAATGAAATCCCAGAAGGCTAACTGGTTGTTTTCACGCAGCAAGAAGAAATTAACTCCAATTCAAACTAGATTACATTTCTCAAACTGATCTACCCTGACACAATGTCTTATGAGGGTTGTTTAGCGGCCACCACCCGATGATCTGGTGACCCTGAACGTGCATGTGTCTTTCACTTTATTAAATTTGTTTTCTAGAGGTAATGAATCTATTTCATAAATTTCACACACTTTCACAACTGATGAAGTTGTGTATATAACGGCGATCATGATTCATGTCTTTAAATTTTTTTCCGCGGTTCAAATATATCTATATTCACTTTCATTAAATCACTTTATTAAAAAATTGAAAAGGTTAAGGGTAAGCTTAATGTCTTGCTTCTTTGTCGCAATGCAACTTTTAAGTTCTATTCAAAGTTCAGGTAAAGTCATCAAATGCGTAGCATTTTTTATCATATGAGTGGAACATCTAATTTATCGAAATATTTTTTCGAATTAACTGTTATGCAGGCCATGTTAACAAATTTCGATCCGCTGCACATAATTAACGCAAGCAATCTCCACTGTTGACGTCCTGAAACTAACCAATTAACGCTGCAAGCATGTGGACTCGGCTGGTAAAATACAAAGGTAATCTTTAGAAATACAATGGTGTACTGCATAGCCTTAGCTGAGAATTTTACCGCATGTAAAATAATGCTACAAGCTAACATGTACATCGTCGGGTAAAATCGAAAATTCAAAAAGATATGATCTAAATGGTGTCCTACCTACGCCCAGCGAAAAAAGGCCTAACTGTAAAATCTATATTATTCTCTCTGAGCTCTTAGCTTTGAATGTGTGGTCGCAGCTGTTTAGTTGCTGACCACAAGTCCCTGGCAACAGTCATCGCCAGTTCCTCGTCATCTTTTCCGTTGAACAGTCCCCATATCTGCAATTCAGTGAAGGTTTTGGTGGGAGTGGTAAGGAATCTTGTTCCTTTAACGTCATATTTTTGGACTTCTTTCACTTGCAGTGACAGATTTCCATTGTAGATACGATACATGGACGTTTTGTCATGGCGGACGAAAGAAGCCTTCTTTAGGAATTCGTTTACCAAAACCAATCCCTGACCTCCATTAGGTTGCTTGCTGATGATAGATTTCGTCTTAAATACCTCATAATTTGCTGACTTCATAACTTCCTCTTTCTCTTCCCCTTCGAGTTTTCGCTCGGAACAGACGGTAACTCTGAAATCAATATCACGTGACCTCTTTCCGGCAGGACGTGGGGCTTTGACGTCAACTACGACCCAGTTTATCGGTGGAATTTCAACATCGCAAAACTTCAAATCCCTGTCGTAAATGACAGTGAGAATGTGATTCTTGCCTGCTTTTATTCCAAGAGTGTATGTTTCATCCGTAGACTCCGGGGAACTTGACTCAAACGCTGCAGTCCAACCGTCAGCCCCGCGTGAAATTGGTACAAACTTGTGTTTCATCAAAGGCTGTCTTCTCGCCTGCACTGGTTGGTTCTTGGGATCTGCGCTGTGACTCAAGGCGTTCTCAACGATGTCAACGCGTGACGTAAGACTTGGTACGTTTTCAACGTAAATGCTTCCAAATTCCGCCTTGATTTTCAGTCTGTCTGTACCATGTACGTAAGGAAGATGCTCCCGCTTGAAAACTTCCAGCTGAGAGGAGAGCTTGCTGTAGAACTTTGTTTCTGAGAAATCGTCGGTTGACGTACCGGAGAGACTCGACAGGAGGGCATTTATTGGACTGAGGTTGACAGCAAAGTCTCTTTGTAATTTTTTAAAAGTAACAGCATCTTCTGGTCCGTTTTGGCCGAGGAACAAGAACCCTGTAGCACCACTAACGATGTGGTCATAGATGTATGACGTGCAGGTTGTTTCCAGCTTTTCTAATTCATTCTGAACAGTATGTAGCGTAAGGTAGTTCCCTGTTGCCTCAAGAATGTAGCCGGCGGACTTTTGAGCTACAAATAAACGAAAATTATAAAATGATATCGACTCACAAATAAGGGGCCTTGGTTTCGTCCCAACATCAAACTAGTTCTGTTTCTACATGTATATAAAATACAATTCCGACTTTAAGACGTCACAGCTGCTCTTTTTCAACTTTGAATGGTTTTCTTTCATAAAAGCCTCATCGAATTTTCTTATTTGACCTCTTCTTTATATACTATCGCATAAGCTTCAAAAATCAGCTTTCTAATGACTAAAGCTCACCGTATGTGGGTTTAATTGCCATTATTGCAGAATTACTGTCATGGTGCAAATAATAGTCATGGTATCATACATCATTAAACTGATTACAAATACTAAAATGATGTGAAATATTCATCACGACAAAATGAAAATATCGCAGAATGAAGAAAATATTGAAACAAAAGTCAGCACATTCATAACAATAATGCTCACAGGTTTCGCGCAGTCATGTAAGCGATTCTTACCTTGATAGGAACGTTATTGATAGACTACGAGTAATCCCTCTTTTTCTTTGACCGTCGTGCTTGATGCGAAATAAAACTGCACGAAAAAATGGCCACCTTTTTTTTTATTCTCGATGTTTATTTACGGTTGCGCTCGACAGACTAAACGAGGGAGGGACTACTCGTAGCCTGCGGTGTCGAAGAAAGAAGAAAACAATACTCACCAGGTCGTAAAGTGATCTGTGCTGACGTCAGTGCTGACAATTTGACTCGGACAAACTCCTCATCAAATCGAAGTGCGCCCCAAGTCGTGTTTGGCATGTTCAGCGTTTCTTGAAGTTCGCGCGTGCTCTCTGTTTCAAGTGACGCAGTGAGACTGTCCAGGCCACAGCACTGCGCAATCTCGTGAAATGCGTGAAGCGCCGCGTCAGAGAAGCGACCATTTTCTTCTAGAGAGACGTTCGGACAAAGCTTTTCGGTGGTTTTCACCGGATTCTTCATGAGTCGTAAATGAAGGGGGTCATCGTCAGTCTGTGTGCTGTAATGCTCAAAAAACTTGATTAACACGTGACCTGGAGCGATTTCGTCCCTGAAGCCTTTCAGCCTTGCTTGAGAAGCTTCACCTAGGACTTCAGTTTTCCACAACCTCTCGGCTTCAGATTGTTCAGCACTGGTTGGTAATCCGAGAAGACTGGAACTGAAGTTTTGCAGTTCGTTGTGGCTAATCTAAAAAAATAGTATGAAAAATGGCAATCATTAGGAGCTGCGTGGTATGTAGCATCAAGTCTCGCTATCTCAAGTTCGACGCGCTATTCTCCAGCGCCTGCTAAGGGTTTTGTAACAAATACAAATTGTGCGGAACTGTTGATCAAGGAGATTAATTACAAAAGTCAAAAGAAAACAAACCAACTTAAAAAGGTGAATGCCTATCTTATCAAGAAGATTATTTTTTAAACACCATCCACTGGTGCCAGTTAGTATTCTTAATCAATTAATGAAAGCAAATACAATGCATAAATATAAGACTATACTGTCCTAGACTCTACTACAATCCAATTCTGAAACATAAAATATAAATAAATCTTCATTTTAATACCACTTCTGTTTAATAAATGTTATGCTTATAATAGAGCTCAAGTTCTTGTTCAGTCAAGCTGCCAAACAGATCATCACACAAGATGGCAGATGCAAGATGGGGGCGGTTTGATTTTACGTCATATAACGTCATCCTATTTAATGGACCTCAAAGGAAATATTTTTGGACTTATTTTAAATCTTGTAAGTTTCATTGACATAGCCTAATGTTCTAAGAGTTACCAGATGAGGGCCTCCAATGCTCCCCTCCAGGTCCCAGCCTGGTATGGGTAGGTTTAAACGTGCGATCTCACGTTAGGGGACTTAAGATTTGAGTACGAGTTCGAGATCGAGTCCGAGAACGATTTCTCAATCCTAGTTTGCAGGCTTCACATTACACGTCACATACCATCTTATCCCATTAGCTTCCATCGCTACCTTAAACCAAGAGTGAAGAGCGGGGGCTCTGGGAACGTTACTGATTTAAAATTCGAAATCGTCCTAGTTGCTCTTCATCTTGTACTCGTAGTTCAATCTTTAAAAGGTCCCTACTGAATTTTCGCACAACTTGCCAACTCTTTTTAAATTTGATTTTGACAGAACGATATCCGCTACATTCTTCCGTGGTCTGTAAACCTATATGTCTTAAAAATGATGCCATGGAATGGCCAAAATCACCTGTGAAGCCATTCGCTTCTTCTCGTCGTTCCACTCATCCTCGGAGACCCAGGAGCAGGTAGTCGGGACGACGCGATCTTTTCGGGCGAAAGTTTATAGCAAGAGCAGCTCTTCCCGTTCTTGATGCACATTTTCGCCCGAAAATATCGTGTCCTCCCGACTAGCTGCCCCTTTTGTTTCCGAGGATCGGTTCCACTTTACTTTTAGACCTTTTTTAACGTCTAAAGACTTACCTCATAAATGAATCCAGACTTTTCACAAAAGGTGACGAAGAGAGTGGCCAAATTTTCGTCTGATATGAAGCTACGTTTTGAGTTGCCATTAAGGTGCCGCCGTCGGCCCCAATGCATGACAATCAGTAAAAGATGAAGGAGACGAGGACACCGCTGAACATGAACACCGACATACGCACTCTTCAGCAGTCTGTTGGAATCCGCTGTGATGTAGTATTGCTGTTTCAATAACCCTGGATAACAGAAAAATGTCAGCATATCTCCAATCTCCATCGTGTGGGTATCGTTCAATTGATAGGTTCTTTAATATAGTTATAAACTCATAACTGCTTTAATCAACCTTAGCAAATACTACTTTTTTCCGTTTTCATCCAGTAGACAAGGCAACACATGCGTATTTTCATCGGTTGCTTGGTCAGTTGACTTAAAATTACGATGTACATAAGACAAATTTGGCACTGAATATTTTCACAAAGACGTCCATATCAGTAAACAACAACTGTTATGGATTTGAACCTCTTAATGCCGAACATTTCCTGACATTTTATCTTTGATTATACATTGAACTCACTATCTCTTTCTGATTGGTCGAAAGCGTACATTGAATTTTCGAAATCAGCGCCTGTGACATCATGTAGCTGCAGATTATACAATATGTATAATAAAACAATTATTACATTCGGTTTTTTTTTTAATCCAGAACAATTAAGGGCTCGGTAAGAGTTATCAGCCTCAGCCTTCGGCTTCGGCTGACAACCCCTACCTCGACCTTGATTATTCTGGATATCACAAAAACCTCATCCAATAATTGTTTATTATTATACATTTGAATGAAAATCAGGTCTGTCATTTGTTTTTGCCGCTGCAGCCTTTCTTGGTAGAGTCTGTTCAGAAATACTCAGAGAAGACACCAAAATGTTGTAACAACCAACCGACTGAATGATTGACTAACGATGGTTTTGGTGTAACCTCCATCCACACAGTACTGGGAATTTTGTAGCAATGACGACGGCGACGCCAAGGACAACGCCTTGTGAAAAAGTATTTATATTTTACCCTCGAATATCGTGGGATAGATCTGTTCTGTGTAGATCTATCGGTCTAAAAACCTGCTCAGGATAAATATGTAATGACAGCGTTCAATTCCAAAGGAAGACAAGAAATATTAGCCATTGCGGTACACGTTCTCCAAAATACGTACGACTTTGTCATTTCACGTTGTTGTTTTGCAGAGGACGGCAAAGAAATGTACAAAGATTCAAAAGGCACGTGTAGAACTATTGTTTTGCTCATTAAACATTTTGTTTGGTGACGTTCACGTTGCCGTCGCCATCCTGGTTTGCTAAAACTCCCTATTTAATAACAAGCGAACAGCAAAATGAAATCTAATTGTAAAATGATGTTTGAAGTACGCCAGTGACATAATTTAGTTTTCTGTTATGTACGATACCTTGAGAACGTTGAAAACGCAACGCAACAGGATGTCTTTGCATTTCAACCTCGCCAGATCGAGTCAATTCTGTTCCCAGCCATTGAAGGTATTGATACTGCTCTTGATCAGTGGCGTTCCACTTGTAATGCGCATAAATCTCAATATGGCGCCTGTCTTCATCACCAATGGAGATTCCAGTCAGCGAAGTATCACATAAAGACAGGCGTGGAACATGGTCAACCCCAAGGAGGCAATGTAACTTGTCACGTTCTTGAATTCGTATGTCGCGATCCTCATCTAGATCTGATTGGAACTTTTCAAAAAAGTAGGCTGCTTGAGCCGTAACAAGGTCTCCTACTGCACTGAGAGCATGTCGCTTCTGAATTCCTTTTTCTTTTCTCTCTGTTTGCTTCGCGTCTTTAATCCTTGCCAGGATTCGGTCGACAACCCACGGGAAGCTAAGCAGCCTGCTCGGACCTCCTGCGTCACTCTGTTGTTGATTTCTCAGTAATTCATTGGACGATGCTCTTACTTGCACCTCAGTGACTGCAGTCTCGTCTTCATTGTCTTCTCCATAGGTTGCCATGTACCAGGCAGATGCTTTCATCAGGATTTCATCGCTAAAAGCACCATTGTCTTCAAGATCTTCAATCACCTGGTCTTCACCACCGAATTCTTCATAAAAAACGTGCCGCGTTTTCGAACGCAGCGTGGAAAGGCTTGCCTGTATCATTTGGGCCACTTCGAATTTCTCATCGGTTTTTCCCGAAAGACGAGTGTTTACCCTCACAAGACAGCCAGTGATCACTTCGCCTTCACATCTCAAGCCATACAAGGACATAAGCCCCTCCAATTTGGTGTTATAGTGATTTCTCGCTGCTTTTGCGTCTTCAAGGTATCGCTCGTAGCCTGGTACGATCATGTCTTGATCAGGGGTGATCTTGGTCTCAGTAGCGTCTCCCGAGAACTGCTGGCCACGGTCAAGTGATTTACACTTACGGAACAGTTTTCCCAGGATTCGTTGGGAACTGAAAACAAATAAAGGAAAGATTCATAAATTAACAGAAATGTAACTGATACACTTGAAATTTTTGGTCTAGGAACTCCTTATATCGTTTGAGGCGTCTCTTTTTCATAGGTGGACCAAATGACTCAAGTAGACATTTGAAAGGCCTTAAAAATCATTTCATACGAAACGGAAATTAACTCATAACTCTAACACGTCAAAAAACATTTATCACCAACTTGAAAGATGAAACATGAAAGCTATTATTAGACGCCATGTGCGAGTTCTGAAGATCAAACAGCTATGTCAGAAGAATGAAGTGCAAAATATTCACTCCTACATTAAAAACTAAATGCCGCTGATTAGTGACTTACTTGTAGCGGGGTTTGCCGGGTTTCATCATGAAGTCTGGGTACTGATCAGGTCTCAGCTCCTTAGGAAGAGTCGGGCACTTTCCCGTCTTTGGAAAATCTACAGCATCTGAGTGCATGTGGGCTAACTTGATGCACGCATCAGAAAAGATGCCTTGAGAGTAATAGACTGAATTAACTTTCAGACAAATAAGGCGGAATAGGAACCGGGTGGAGACGCTAGCCCGGATGAGCTTTTCCAGACTTTTGAATGAAACAAGATCAACTCTTAGCCGTCTTTATTGACTGACTGACTGACTGACTGACTGCCTGACTTACATGCTGAGTTACTGACTGACTGACTGACTGCGTGACTGACTTACATGCTGAGTTAATGACTGACTGACTGACTGACTTACATGCTGACTTTCCGACTTACTGGGCATGACTGACTGACATGCTGACTTACTGATTGACTAACATACTGAGTGACTGACTGACTGACTTACATGCTGACTTACCGACTTACTGAGCATGACTGACTGACATGCTGACTTACTGATTGACTAACTTACTGAGTGACTGAGTGACTGACTTACATGCTGACTTACTGACTGACTGACTTACATGGTGACTTACTGACTGACTGACTGACTGACTGACTTACATGCTGACTTACCGACTTACTGGGCATGACTGACTGACATGCTGACTTACTGATTGACTAACTTACTTAGTGACTGACTGACTTACATGGTCAATTACTGACTGACTAACATACCGCGTTACTGACTAGCTGACTTAAATGTCGACTGACTGACTGACTTATTGACTGAATGACTGACTAACTGTCTGACTGACTTACTGACTGACTTACTCACTGACTGATTGACTTACTGACTGACTGACTGACTGACTGACTTACTGACTAAATCTGACTGACTGATTGACTGACTGACTGACTAACTCTGACCGACTTACTGACTTCCTATATTTTGAAATGAAAACTATTTATCCAAGTCCTTGCATTGCAACTGCGTTATTACACGCAGGTTTGCTCAAATTTCCTGGCGACATTTTTAATTTATCTCTAGCAATTTTGTGCTATAAATTGTTTTCAGTAACCCATCTAATTTTTTTCATATTGTATCAATTTAAGCTGGTTTTTATGACGTCATCAGGCATTACTGAATACAAGATGTCGAACTCAAGATCATTTTCTCATAAAGTGACGTCATCCGCAACATCCATCTACCTCACTGTGCAGAGGAAATTCCAATTATGATGCATTAATGTATCTTAAAACAGTGAGATCGAATGAGGTTAATCAACTCGACTTTCGCGCGGTTGTGCGTCTTAAGAAATAAAAACACTGCTTGAATTCTTCATTCAGATATGAGGTACTTAAATAAGGATTTCTATTGCTTACTTACCTTCTTCGTCATGGTCTGCATGGACAAGATGAGCGTTTGCAATGATTCCAAGCTGATCATTTTTGATATAATCTGCCACAAACTGAATCATGTCGGATACTTCTACAGGTCTTGGCAAAACTATTTTTTCTGGTGATGTAAAATCCATCGGGTCTACATTTTCTCTTGGTGGGAGCAGCTTGTCATACCACGTGACGAAATACTTGTCTCCATCGAGATCTGAACCAGACATTTCGTCAGTGTGAGGCCTGGGACCGTTGGCAGGAAAGACAATGCAATCAACCAAGTGGTGCAGAACTTGAACATCAACGGCTTCAAACGTGCGCATGTCACCTAGCAGAAACAAGAAAACAAACTCTAAATGTAGGAAGGTGTACAATTGTAGTTTAGGCTACAAAAAGGAAAAGAAATAGATTGTTATAACAATGCGTCTGAGGAAGAAACGTTTCTGTTTAATTTAGTCACTTTTTCATCGACACCTGGAATTGAAGAGGTCTACTTTAATTTCATTGGCAATTTTGTTTCATAGTGTATGTTTCCCAAGTAAACTTTCTATTAGCAATGCCGTGCAGACAAGGCCTAACAAGGCTGAAACAGCTCCTCTAGACTCCCTATTTTTTTGATAGCTACAGGGTTAATGCCCTATAACGTTGTCCTCTCTGCCGAATTCTTTGACTGTAAGCCCGCCCTCATCTATTTGTAAACTTCGTGTGGAGCTCTGGTTAAGTTATGTTGAACACCATGTTTCCTCTTATAGCTATTTTGCACATTGCAACCGTTACACGTGATGTTATATTTAGTTGAAGAAATCGGGCACAAAACAATTTTAGTTTACGTCGGCTTGTTGCTTTCTATTGACCTTTGTTCTGTGGAGATGTAAGACTAACCTGGGTGAAAACAAGGGTTCTTGCTGATTACCACTCTGCCTTTGAGTGTTGTCATATCTTTTCCTGGCTCATTCACTAATTTGGAGTAACGAACAAAAACCTGCCCGTATTCCAGAGAACCTGTCTCGTCTATGACTCCCATCAGTAGGCGGCCATGGGTTTCTGGGATAGCAATTCTGGCTCTCCGTAATAAGTCGCCCAATCGGCTCTTGTAGATTGCCACGAGCAGAGAACGGAAGAACGGTTCTCGAGTGAAATTGACACCACTGCGTGACAATGCTGTTATTTTCAATCCACCGGGGATGTTTGCGTGACGAAGAGTATCCAGCGCTACCGTCTCAAAGAGCAGCATCAAGGCGAGGCTACGAAGCATGTTATCTTGCAGACTGATAAATGACTCGTCAGGAACTCCGAGTCCATTTAAGAGAATGATGCACTGACGATTAAGGTACAAAAGATCTAAAATAAAACAAAATGAAATGAAAACATGCTAACGATCTTACCCAAATTTTATCCAAAAGTCTTCGTGACGTGAGACTTTGTGACGGATGAAAAAATATTTTAGAGACCAGAGGCTAGGACATCGTAAACAAGAACGCTTTGCTGTGGAAATTTCTATCAATACCGGTGATAAATAAACAAAGATAGTAATTTTTTTTAGCTCGGAAGCGAAATGAGAAAGATGAAATGTTCATTATGTGAGTATCAAGTGCCAAAGAAAAATCTGAGTCCCCGAACCCATGAGCTCTCAAACACAGGGTGGGTACTCTATCCACTAAGCTACGGAAGTAATAATGGCATGCTAGGCCATTAACTGCTGAAATAAGCAATGTCGGAAATTGAAAAGACATCTCTCTCTTTTTCAAAACAATATTGATGTTTTTAATAAAGTCCTGTTTACATGTCCACGCAACATTAGCTGCAGACGCTAAACTTGCCTGAAAGAAGACCAAGGCTCCTGAATTTTTGTCCCGCACATTCCACATTGTTGCAAACGTTTTTATTAAAATTTTCCTTGATAATGCACTTGATCGTTGAATTTAAAGAAAATTTTTCAATCCAAGATATCATTCCACGACGTTAGTAAACAATGCATATACATAATTTTTGATTTGGATATTACAGCTGGATGTTTGAAATTCAGAAGAGTCATTGACCTCAACAACTTACTCGGCTTAGTTGCCTCGCAGATCTCTAGAGCGGAGTGGGATGACGGGAATTTATTCATACTCTTCCGGTACTGCAGAATTTCCTGGTCCTCTCCGTGCGGAAGTCTGGGGTCAATTGCCAACATCCCCTTGCAACCACGGAAACGAATCTGAAAGGCTGAGGGAATTGGATCATAACCGAGGCTGTCTGCAACCTGAATTATATAAAAGAGAAAACTTTAAAGTGAGACAACTATCATTAATTGTATGTTGATAGCGTTAAACAGAAGATAATAAATATCAAGAGATATATCTGCTGTCGATTCTCTAAGGTTATTGAGGAATCTTACGTTATAGTTGTCGTTACATACTTTCCTAGCCAAAGCCCTGCTGATTTTTCCTACTCCATCGCTGAAGGTGTATGTCCCTGATCTCCAATTGTCGCAGCATTTGAAATACACGTCTCTGTATGGTACTTCTACATCTCGAATTTCTTCCACTGTGCATCCCACTTCAATACTGACTGTGACTGCTTCCTTTGTGGATGAAAAGCACTGGCCCATACGAGAAACATAGGTTGCTACACATCTGATCTCATTCAACTGTCCGAGCGATCCTCTTATGTCAGCGGCTTGGTGCTCGCCGTCTGTCGCGTAAAGCCATGCGCCATGATCACGTAACTGACTATTGGAGCAAGCCAGAAACTCAAAAGTTTTCCCAGCGATCTCTATGTTGTTTGATAGTAGGTCTAACACGCGTTCTTTCAACACGTACTTAAGGCCTTCTGGGTACGTTGAAGCGAGCTTGGAAAAGTCCTCATCCCTGAATGCAATTCGCATTGCCTCCTTATGGCCATACTCTCTGATCACTCGATTCTCTGCTACCAGTTCCGCAGGCAGAAGGTAATTCTGGGTTGGAGTTACGATAAGCCGAGGTACGTAAACATAATGCTTTGGCAGTTCGAATTCAAATGTCGTCAAATGCTTCATGTCTCCATACAACAGGCTTTCAAAATAATACTCTAGTGGGCAAAAACGATCAGACTCTGCAAAACTCACCAATCTGTACAAAGCTCTGCTAACCTTCTCGGGTGACACAAGCTTGTTGTCAAGGAGTGACTCGTACCTGTTCGTCGCCTTTCGTAACAAGTCGTAAAACTTTCTGGAAATACGGTCACGTATTTTGAAGCCACGGGACAACAGGCATTCCAACGCATACATGATCTTGTAGTCAGATAACGCAGGTTTCCTTGGAATCTCTGTGGGCCCTCGAGGAGATTTTGTCTTCGTGGCAGCGAAGAAGATAGAAAAGCCTGGCAAATATAAAATACACGTGAAATATATAATTCATTAAGCTAAAATGTCAGATTAGAATTTGGTAATTGGTAATTTGGTAATTTTAACGACAACAACATCAACAACAACTTTATTTGTACTGATTCAGCTGGAATTTAAAGCAAGGCGAGAACTACCAGCCTGGAAGCTACAGTTTAACCCTTCGTGAAAACCTTTTTCCCACTCCAGGCAAAGCAGTACTCAAGGGAATGAGATAAAAGCAATGAGAGAACCGTTTCCAAGCATGAATTAAAGACATTATATTCTTATAATTCTTGGAAATTAGAAGTCCTCAAAAAGTCCGGTATGATTACGTAAAATAAATTATCTGACGAAATAAAACTTGACATATATATATTGTAACTTCTCTTTACTGTTTTTTTATATTAAACGTACAATTAAGCAGAGAAGTGACGACTCACTCCAGTTACCCTGCTATCGCGTTCACAACGAATGGATGAGCTACCTAAATTTTCAGATCCCTTATTATTTCCTTCCATTCTGGGAAAGGAGGGCTGCTTGACTTAAACTATGTGATGAAGATAGATTAATCTGTAAAGAAAGAGCTAGTTACAATTCGCTCATAGAGCGGTTTTCATTTGAGTGTCGAAAGTAATTAGACAATTACTTTTGTTTTGGTTTTGGTTTTACTACGGTTTGAGATTGGCTGAGTAGTCTAATTGGTAAGTAATTGGTTTGGTTTTGGTTTTACGACACTCAATTGAAAACCGCTCTAACGCGTATGCCTCATTTCGCTTAAAACTGTGCAGAGTGCCTGTGTTTAGTGTGCCAAGCACCAAGGAATCGTCATTGTTTTAATATCAACCAAAGATTACCTTTCAGCGAAAGGCCGGCCATTAGCCCAAGCGCTGAGTCTTCCTCGTCTCTGTCAAATCCCTGATTCAGTGGAAAGCTCAAACACAACACTGAACTGGATCCAAGA
>Ga0126338_10001245_pt1 | contig 16178 bp, 14 predicted proteins | sample OrbCmetagenome_2_FD_92529 | JGI IMG/M metagenome (GOLD analysis project Ga0126338, IMG submission 92529) | Coral microbial communities from Petempiche,Puerto Morelos, Mexico - Orbicella C C metagenome | ecosystem: Host-associated > Invertebrates > Cnidaria > Coral | place: Petempiche,Puerto... | reverse complement strand
CTCTGGAAGGCGTTTCTGTGCACTTTTCGAATGTGTATTGCACAATCCTGAAGGAAATGAGAGGACGTGAGATATCCAACCTTCCTGGGTAGACGTCACAAGAGCCACTGGACCCATTCTCCTTAAACTCGGTCATGAAACAAAATGGCAGTGTTTTGGAGCTATTTTCGAGATTTTGTCGGGGCACAGAAAATCAAGGATTTCACGGAATCCAAAAATTTTTTCGCAGAACTATTTCAAATAACAAGTACATTCGTTTTAGCGAAAAAAAAATTTGGGGGTTAGGTGCACTTTGATGGACTTTCCTTCATTTGTGTACATGTACATGCATTTCTCTTATCTACTAACAGTAATTTCCTTAAGTCTGAGAGTGTTTGAAGTCTACCTAAATCCAGGGTGTTTCCAATTATGGGAGATTTTTTTTCTATATTTTGTGTCATCTCTATCATTTTGGTTATACAGAATATCAAACTGATCGACTTTGGGTTAGTAGCCAAACCAAGAGGTGGAATGACAGATCATTTGGACACTTGCTGTGGATCACCTGCCTATGCAGCTCCAGGTGAGTGTGCACAGCTGAATAGTGGTCCTCTCAATCTCTTAAAAAAATTGGACAATTTTCTTGTAAACTGTATACATTTGCAAATGTAGGTCATTTGCTTTTTGTCTCCATTTCTAAAGTGTCACCCGACTGACCTTATCTTTTGTATTTTTTTGAGCGGGTAGATTTAATTTTACATTGCAGTTTTGCAAAATGTTCAACAAATGGATTCTGAACTTTGTTAACTTTGAAAGCCTAGAAGGGGTGGTGATTCGGACACTTACATTTAGGGGTTGTGAAACATTTGGCAGTTCAGTTTATTTCAGAATTAAAAAAATTCAAAAGTTTGATAGCCAGCTCTATAAGCTTTAATGTGATAGACAGGTTTACATGTAGGTATACATGTAGATCTACCGTTTAAACCAGATGCCCTACACTGCTTGGATGCTAGACACCTCTTAAACTATATGGTAACCATAACCTTTCATTGAATTTTTTATTCCTCCAGAACTCATATCTGGCTTTCCTTATCATGGAAATGAGGTGAGCTCTAATAAATTTGTCCTGATAGGTAGTACAGAACATGTACATCTGCAGTTCTCAGTAGGTTTGACTATAACTAACTAAAACATGTACATTGTAAATATATGAGTGCTGGGCATACAAGCACCACAAGTACCTGTAGCTAAGGTATATGTCATTTGCTTGTTCCTTACTTTTCTAAGGATCATTTATCATTTAATATTCCAAGGTGGATCTCTGGAGTATGGGAGTGCTACTGTATGCTCTTCTGTGTGGATTTCTGCCATTTGATGACGAGAACACTTTCAAGTTGTATAAACTAATTCAGGTTTGTGAAATTGCTCATTTTGTCAAACAGAAAGGAATCTTTCCTTGCAATATTATAATATTTCATGTAATTATACAATAGCAAATAATTCCTGACCTGCAGTCAAAAAAAATATATCTACAGAATAATTAGTAATATTGTTAGTTATAGTTTCATATACATTGTCAGTACATTGAATTAATTCTTATCAACTGTTGGGCAATCTACATGTACTTTTTAATTATTTATAATTTATATATAATTTTCATATTTATTGTCATTTTTCTTTTTTTGTCCAGAAAGGACAATATGAAGTACCAGAATGGCTATCACCAGGTAAGTTGGCTGCTAATAAATCACTTATTAATCTGAACTTGCCTCTGAATAGATCTTCCTTCTTTTACTTTTAATTTGTTTTTTTAACTCCATATTCCATACATGACTGTGTAGTTGTTTGTTGTTGTAGTTGTTGTTGTTGTTGTTTAGTATTTATTCATTTATTTCTTATGGACCTGATTACAAAGGTGCACCCTTTCTTAATTTGCAGGAAGTGCTAGAATTTTAAGCCAGTTGTTACAGGTAGGCTTGTTTGTTTCAGTTTGTCTACATTGTATTATACAACAATGTGATGAGCACTTTATGTCATAACTATAAATAGCAGCAAAGTTTCTTTCTTTTAGTTTGACTGTTGCAGCTGTTTTGTATCACCATGCAATTTATCTTCTAAAGATGTTCCATGCATAATGATCTTTCATGTACCTTTCATGGCAGGTAAATCCCAAGAAGCGAGTGACAATTAAACAGCTGCTGAACCATGAATGGATGATGAAGGGTTATGCGGCACCTGTGAGATGGACAAGTCGCATCAAGGTACATGTTCAAGATGCTGTGATAATATTTCCTCTGATTTCACATTAATTTTTACAATCAATGTTTCCTTCTGCTGATAATTAAATACCTGTAGAATCCTATTACATGTATGTGACAGTTAATACCATGCAGTTGTGAATTTTCAATGTGTCAGTCACATGTTCATTTGTAGTAATGAGTAAACGATCATTTTTTGACTTGCGAGTATTCGTGTCTTATAAAAGTAGTTTGCCCATGTGTTCCTTTGTGGGGAGGTGTCCAGTTTCTGTATAAACATTAAGCTTTACCTAAGAGTCAGATAATGTAATATAATTTTTTAATCAATGTTACTTCTTGACAAACAGAAGGATAAGCCAGATCCTGATGTTCTCCTGGAGCTTGCATCATATTATGACCTAACACCGGAGGCCATGATGAAAAAAGTGCTAGAGGTTAGAGTCAATTTTTTTTATTTGCGTGTTAATATATATACTCATAGTACAGGGAAGTTAGTATTAGAAGAGAGAGGTACATCTGTATTCTGCACAATTTTGTGGACTTTGCTGTATTATAAATTAGACATGTACACTGTAATATATTTATACTCAATACCAAAAGATTCAATGTGGTAGAACCTTTCATAACAGTGGAAGTTTCTAATTGCTGAGAAGCATTCAGACTCCTTGAATTTGAGGGGGGTCATGGCTCATTGTTGAATTTCAACCAAAATGTACATTTGTACCTCAATATTGCTAAAATTCTGAGACACCCATTGCATCTGTTTCTTTATAAATCCTAGATTGCATGTAAATGATGTCATATTCTCTGTTTCATTTAAAGGTACATGATGATGGTGCAAGTTTTGTTCATCAGTGTTATTTTTAAATATTTTCATGAGGTTACAAAAACAGATGGTTATTCCTTTTGACTGCCCTGGTCCCTTTGGTTTCTTACTTTGTTTTCGTACCATTGTGATTTTGGCACTGTTTTCTCTCTCTCTCCGCTTTGCAATCTGTATTTGCGGCATCATGGCTCACATTTGTTTGAGAAATAGAAACGAGAAAATCTCTGCAAGCAAGGTACATGTACATTTAGCTTTTGACATGATACTGAACTGAACCTTCCCTTAACAGAATATATTTTGTTTATAAACATGGCACTTAAATTCGTTTTGTTGTTTTCAGTGGAAGTATGATGAAGTGACAGCTATGTATTTCCTTCTCTGCAAAAAGAAGAGCAAGGGACAGCTGCCAGAGCTTTTGCCAAGATATTCCAAGTGAGTTATGGCATAATTTATTGTCAGTAACTTGTGTTGGAAGTTTTTGGTAACTTTGCATTACTGTTTAAAACTTCATTTACAGAGCAAGGACCAGGAAGCGACTGGACAGCAAAGAAAATGAGGTACAGTTTAAATTGTTTATTGTTGGAAAAGGCAAAAAAATAGAAAAGACTACTAGACTATTTTTCATCACCATTGTCATTGCTACTCTTTCCGCCCGTGGCCACTTAAGGCTCTCCCATTGTGCTTCCTTTCCATTCTGCCTCTAGCTACCGCTCTCGCATTCTAGTTTTTCATCCTGCCTGCCATCTCTCTACTTCTGCTACTCTCCTCCAGGTCTTTTGGGTCTTTCTACTGCTCTTTTACCCTCTGGTTTCCACCCTAACTTCACCATGCATTTACTGGATCTCTCTCCACACAGTTTGTATCCAATCCAAGTCCAGCGCCATCTTCTTATCTCGTCTCCGATTCAGTTGATGTATCATTTCAGTGATTATCTTATTGCTCATTGTACAGGCCATCTAATCCTCAGAATCCTTCTCAAACATTTATACTGGAATGCTTCTAATTTATTTTCTCTACCCTCAGTCAAGTCTGTTTTACCCTGTTAAAAGCAGGTTTGCCATTGAAAATTTTATTTCGATTCCTCCAGTCACCAGCACAAGTCACAGGTAATGAGGCACCATGAGGATGCTTTGTGTCAGGTTTCACCTGAAGCAAAGCATTCTGTGTTCATTACCTGTTGCATGTGCTTTTTGGTGTAAATTTTCAACTACTCTCCCTCTCTTCCTGTCACAGAAGTAGAACTTGCCATCAGTGCCTAACCCAGTGCAACGGCTTGATTGTTTGATCCAGCAATATTAATATTGTATACATTTTATTTTATTTTTATTATTGTTATTTTTTTGTCGACTTCCACCAGCATCCCAATGTTCCCAACTCGGAAAATGCGGAATACATTCTTCGTCCACCTAAGCCCATGCCTTACTCTGAGCATCAGGCTAGAAAGGCCATGATAAACAAGGAGGAAAATATGGAACCACCTCTGAGGAAGCTCCGAGCAGGGACGCTTCCTTCCAGTGTACCCACGACACCTACTAAAAAGGCACCCACTGAGATGCCACCACCGCTAGCCCCAATTACACCACGAGCCAGGAAAACACCTGCCAGAGGTAAGGGCTTGTAGGGTAGAGTGTAACTGTTAGCTGCTGTATGGAGAATGAAAGGAAAAAAGAGGATTCATTAGAAAGGCGGTGTGCAACCAACTGGCCCAAGACAACATGAATGCATCTCTAAATTGCTCAGTGGATGATACGCATTTCTCCAACCTGGAATAAAGAGAAAAAATAGTCAGTGTTTTTGCACCGCCTTCGTCAGTTAGTCTGTCAGTCAGTCTGTCTGTCGGTCAGTCAGTCAGTCGGTCCGTCCGTCCGTCCGTCCGTCAGAAACTCGGTCAGACAGTCGCTGTTTTGTACTTGAAAACGAGGGTAGCACCAGAAAGTGGTATCTCCTTATTATTTTGTTTATTTCTATTTCTTTTTCTTTTCATTTTATTTTTCTTGTTTTTTTTTTTTTTTTTTTTTTTTTTTTTATTTCTTTTTTTTTTTCTTTTTTTCTTTTTTTTTTTTTTTTTTTTTTTTTTTTTTTTTTTTTTTTTTTTTTTTTTTTTAATCTTGGAACCATCTTCTGTTTCCAAAGGAGCTGCTGCTGATATACCTACGTCTCATTCAGATTATGACTTTGGTAGTAACGACCTTACACCAATATCTCAATCAAAAATGTAAGTACTCTACATGTACAAACATGTACAGTCGAACCACTGAATCAGTCTACAGGCACCCTTAGCTCCACGTTTGTGGTCAGTTTATGTAGAGTGACAAAGTGGAGGGGAAAAAACACTGACAATTTAATGCTGTCGAAATAGTTAACATCTGTGCTTTCAAACAGCGAAACGTTCAGTAGGCAGAAGTGGATTTGGGACACTGAATAACATACTGTAGTTTCCGAACATCAATTGATTTTGATAGCAATGACCCTTCGTTTACGAGAGCTCTATTTCTTTCTGTCTCTACCAAAGTAGTTTTGAGGAACTCAAAGGTGTCTATGTCTGTTTAATTATGAAGAGGTTGCAAAGTAATTTGAACTTTTATAAAATGATTTATGAGCAGAGAATTCTTGTGCTGAAGGTGCTCTGAAGGAGAGAATTGAGAGAACTCCTTTTTACTTGAAATAACTTCAAGACGACCGTTAGAAATCAGGAAGTTGCTCATTAATTTTTGTATATTCTTTTATTAAAACTTAGCTCTTATCCACACATACACTTGTTTGTTGGAATAGAAAGTAATAGCTCCATTGCCCTTCCAGGTGGTCCCAGTCCCTAGACACTAACCTGGACAAGGCCACGTGCAAGAGAACGCCTTTTAAATCTCCATTTACAATCGGAAGGAAAAGGTTCGGTTCTGTAGACACGCCCTCGAGTACAAGCAAGTGGAGCTCACGGGTAAGAAGTCATTAAGGGACGGTTGTAAATTTTTGTGTGTTGAATTCTCTTTCCCTTACGGAAATTCTGGAACCTGACCACTCGAAAGCATTGTTATTTTGACTGCTGCATTGTGATTCACTTTTACTGTTGAGCTTATCTTTATTGTTTTGTTGTTGTTGTTATTGCTGTTTTAAGGTTACGTACAATGCATAATGTTATTACAGCAATCGACGTGATTTACGTGGAGAAAGCCTGGACGGGTAGGACCTACTTGTTCAAGCTACGTATTGAACACATTTTTTACGAGATTAATGTTAATTCCACAGGGAATTATGGGTAGCATTGAAGATGGACTCAACAGAATTGTGGAAGCAATTACACCGAGGGGACTCGGGGGACATGGGCCGAGGAAAGTCAAGGTAAACGAACTTTGCAAATTAGTTAAATCTTTTTGTGCTTGTTGTTGTTAACCACATCTTAGCAATGATGAATACAGCAAGACCTTATGTTGTGTTTCTGTTACTGCAGGCTCTATATAATGTTTCTTCAACCTCCACAAGAAGTTCAGACGAGGTTCTTGACGAACTGAAGCGAGTTCTGCAAGACCGAGACATTATGTACAAAGAAAAAGGGTATGTGTCTTTACATGCAATAATCCCTGAACAGACTGATGCGAAGATATTACTTAAAGGGACTGTCATGGATTTTCAGCGCTGTGCTCTAGAAGCGCCCAGGTCCCACAGGCGACTAACTTTTGCCTTCGGGCGACTGGAAAATTTGACCTTTTTTCATATAAGCTCTATTTAAGTGCTGGGCACCCAGTATTTCATGATTGGGAACCTTTGGGCTCTTCATAGTTTTTGTTAGACCACAGGCCTTGGATTTTAGTAACATTTAAAAAAAAAAATGTTGACCAAATCGAGAGAAATATAGAAATCAGCACTGAAAACAATGAAGGGACACTGTAGTAGAACAACAAATACAAAAGATACCGTGGACAAAAATTGAAGAAGAGTAAAACGGATTGCGATAATGGGTTTTGAAAAGTTGTTAGGCTGAACAACTTTCGAAGTTAATCTCTTGTTTGCGGAAGACATTTTTGGTTGTAATGAAGCTATGGTTTTGTCATTTTGTCATCCATAGAAATAGTTTCTTCGCTAACATTAAGTTTCATAGCGCATATTCGGCAAAACGTAATAAAGTAGACTCAACTCAGCCATGACACAGTCCGGTCCCTTTAACTACATGCCACTCTCGCTTTGTTATATTTACTTTACCGGCATTTTCGTGTTTTAGGTACACTCTTCGATGTAAATCTATAGACGACAGAGGAAAGGTTCTTCTTGAATTCGAAATGGAAGTTTGCCTCATTCCGAAAATGGAAATGATAGGTACGCCTTGAGACACGGGCTTTGTTTTTCCTCTTCATTCTCTTACTGTATCTCTCCCCTCCTTTTAATAACAGTGTTCTCGAGGTTTTCAATATGGTGGGTTCTCGATCAAATTGGCTGTAGCCAGTGAACAGGCTCCGACAAGAAGGGCCGAGAAGGAACTGGCCGAGAGTGAAGTGGCCGAGGGGGAATGGGGTAGGGTCTTTCTCTTTGCCCCATTCTCTACTGGAGAGCTGTTCAGTTCAACATGTCTGTTGACCCTGAGACAGAAAAAAATTGACGCCATTTACAGTCAACCTCGACTTTGCCGGCAAGTAAAGTACATGTAGAGAGTCAAGGAACGGCGAACAAGCTAGGAAAAAGCGACTACAATGAATATCGGGAAATTATCTGGGAGAGAAAAAATTCAGTTTCTTGTCACACTCACTGAGATTAAACAGCGAAATTACGTTCGAACGCTGTCCGTTTGTCGGACGAAAGGTGAAATGGCTAAGATTACTTTTCGAGAAATGTTTTGTCACCTGATTGTCGAGTCTTGCAACTGCGGCCTCGCAGTCAAGAGTTCGTACAGGTAAGCTGTACCTTTTCTCAGAGGCCATTGTTCCATATTCGTTCCCTTTCAGAAAAAAACACTTGTCCATGCTAACTGAAATTTGTTCGTTCACAGGTGTACGCCGAAAACGTATGAAAGGAGACACATGGGCTTACAAGAAAGTATGTGAAGAACTCTTGTCCTCTGCAAAGCTTTGAAAATCCACGAGAACCGCACGTGACCTGTGCGTGTTAATTGTCCAATTAGAAAGGCTTCCGAAAGTGAACCTGGACTTATCATGGCATTGCGCTTGCGTGGAGATACGCGCGCTTGTACAGCGGTGGCTATCAGGCCTTGCAAATAGTTGTCTATGTACAGAATAGGATTTTAGCGGTTTTAGTGTTAAAGTTAATATTTTCATGATTTAAATTTGACTGTAACAATGAGGAAAAGAACTGTGGATGTTGTTCACTGCGTCCGAGAGTCATCTTACTAGTTCTACAGTGTCAACTAAAAGCAGTTTGTTTACGTTTATTGAATGTCTAAACAAGGACCTGATCAGCACTAGATGAACATTAGTAGCTGTAAATTGAACGTGAGCTTACCGAAGGCTTTTTTGCATTGCGTTACATTGACAAAACTTTAGGGAAGGTAAATCCTCGACCCAGTTGTAAATTATCAAGTGAAGATTTGGACAAATTTGATTTTCTTACGTCAGGTTTGGAAAAATAAAAATCCAAATGGTGATATTGGTTGATCGGTTTAGAAATAGATTTTAAACGCCCACATCTCGTAATTAAATTTCTTATACTTGAAACGGATTTTTGTCTAATTTTGAAATTAAGATACATTGATTCGATTTATTGTTCCTTATCAAATAAAACTATGAGCTAAGAAGTAAAATTACATGTAAAGTAACAAGCAAATTTGTAGTATATTCAAGGGAAATTGTGCAAGAGAATCCATTCAAAGCCTTTGGTGTATCTGGTTCATGGAATTTTCTGTTACTGTATAGTTTTTCTTGGTCAAGCTGCCACAGGTCAAAAAGTTTAGTGCTTGATCAGCTAAATGCTCAATTTATGTTCAAAGTTGGGATTTTATTTGCTGCAGGTTTTGATAAAAAGTGTCGCTGCTTTTGGAAAAAAGGTACTAGCTTCTAAAGAAACTGTTGGGCCGGGTTGGTAGGCAATTGAAACACGTGGCTATTTACTGATAGAGGTAAATTAAATGCTGGAGCCCGTTTCTGAAGCTGACAATTCGAACGAGTGTTAGCCCCACAAACCTTGCTACGGTTCTTTATAATGACCGTCGTAAAATGATTTTTGATCATTCGTATTCTGGTCGGTGCTAATTGTTTTTTGGTAAGGGGAGGGGGTGGGGGAACCCGGCTTGTATGAGAATACGGCCCTACTCGAGGACGTGTTTTCCTGTGGTAACCACTGGTGAATGTATTAGATTTATGAGTTCGAGTCAGAATTTCAAGTTCAAGTTGAGTTTTGAGTTTGGTAGAATTTCGTGTGGGTGCCCATTTACGCTTGCTTTCCTTGGGCTTTTAGTTTCATTTTCGCCCAAATTTGACTGTACCTGTTGACTTTTATTATACGACTAACAGGAATGGTTTCGAGGCCAGTCGCGGTCGTTCTGTCAAGGGATTGGTTTTGAGGCTAAAAAGAGTAACTTGACGTTTTAACTCGAACTCATGAAATCAAGCAATGTCATCACTCCTAAGTGAAATTGTCACTATATACGGGTTGTTTAGTACATCCAAGTTACTCGTGTGTTGAATATCATAATGTTGAGTTAATATTAGTGTACGTGGAAGAGTGGAAGAAGCGTCTCTTTGTAGATGCAACTCACCGGGTCGTTGATTAGGAACATTGAACATTATGCAATTGGTAATGAATATCTCTGTACAGTCACAACTGTCATATCAGGTAGCAGTTCTTTTTTTCTGTCCAGATTGTTGTTACTCAACCCTCGGTAAACTTGACCGACGGTGTAGGGTTTATTGCAAAATATTTTATAAGAAGTTGAATGTAGCGGTAAATGTAACGATTAAAGCAGACATATTGTTGAGTTATTCAACGTTCTAAAATGAAAATAAATGCACTAAAATAGATGTATGTCTTTGTTTTATCATTGTTTCGCTTTGCTTGATGTATTAGTTGTCCCCATGTCTCCCTCAAGGTTAGAGCAGAACAAACGAGGGCTGGGTTGCTGGAAAGTCTTAAAAGTGTTGAAAGCTTTTTTTCTCTCGCATAAAGGTAGTTTTCGTTACTGATGTTTTGTGAAGTGCGAGATTAGTCGAAGTCAAACTGACTGGATGGATGGAAAATATATTCATAAAACTTCAAGAAAAGTTGAAGAAACAGATCCAAATTCTCGCTAATCTTTGATTAATTGATGGTGCTTTGATCCTGGTTGGGTCTCGTCAGCACGGTGTAGCAGCAAGAACTTGCTTTACTCAACAGAACAACCAGCACGAAAGCCAATTGTTTACTAAATGCACATGGTAACGACCTGAGATGAAACTCAAATCCAAACGTTTCGGAATGGTCAACGTCAAATGAAGAGCCATATAAATACACTGAAAATGTTAAAGTATTCATATTTATAATGATAAGGAAATTATATTATCATTCGATCCATTTCTTCCTTTCCATTGGTTGAGAGCCCACCACTTGGTCTGCAAATGACTGCCTATCACTGCCTACAAATAATGTTCTGCTCATGCGTAGTACCGCATTAATGTGATTTGCACAAATAATATTCTGCTCATGCGTAAATGCAATCGCACTCTCGTGTGGAAAATAGACTCTTTTCATAAATGGCTGCCAATTATAAATTCTTTAGTAAGTATTAAAATTAGCCTGACTAACCTCGTTTTTGAGTCGATAATTCAAAAGAATTTTTACTCCCAAACGAGTTTAGTGAGGCTAATTTAAATGCACACAAAAGAATGTTAAATTGGCAGCCATTTATGAAAAGGGTCTATGGCGTACCGCTTTCCAGAGCTGGCGGAGAGTAATTTGAATATGAATCGCATGATCAACAAAATATCGTGATTTGTCAGGGTCTCGCAGATAAATTATTTGCCACTGACAAATGACGATATTTTGATTATCATCGAGGTTAAAATGAGAGTGAATGCATGAACCGTACTCCGGGACCTAAAAAAGAGGCCGTTGTGGAGAGATGGCCGTTAACGGAAGTTCGACTGTTGTATCAAATGCGGAAGCGGCATGGTTTTTTCCCATGAAGGCTGTCTCTTCGTAATGATACCGTGTCGCTATATCTTCGAAGGCCATGATACTGAACTTGCCCAACATAGTAAAAGGAAAGACAAAAATTTTAATATCGAAATCGCCCGTTATCGTGATGTCATCAGTTCCTTCTTCCAATATCACTGAAAAAGGAAAAATGGCAATAATCGATTTTATTACCTTTTTATGTTCAAATATAGACATAAGCAGAATTTTGTCTTGTAAATAAAGACCCGAAGATCACTATCTCGAGAGACTAGCTAAAAAACATTTCCAATGCAATGTTTTTGCCACAATTACTTTTTTAATGTTAAATATAAACATTACCATGATTGGCGGATTTTTCTCGAAAATTTAGAAAACATTGGAAATTAACATTTGCCAGTAATCAGGTAAAAGTTAATTGACTATATTATCTTATTTTGAGGAAACCGATCCTGCACTTTCGCGAAAATGCGCGCTGTTGTTTTTATCTAAATTTTACTTTTTTATTATTAACCTTGAGTTTTTGTTATGTTAAATGGCTGCACGTTTTCCTTCAGTATTCTTTGGGGCAACGAAAAACACAAACCTTTCGCACTTGCAGGGAGCTTTTTAGCGACATTCGGCATACTTTGACAGGAATTATGTGAAAATTCTTACTGTAAATAACTTTTTATTGCAGTTCCGACTTTAAGGCCGCGATTTTAATGAACGGCAAGCCTTTTTATCCTTCGTAATCTTTATCGCTGTCCGTCTTCGCCGTTGGACTAAACACATTGTATCAAGTCAGCATTTCTCATGAAGCTTATTTAAAAACAATCTTTTTATTCAATTCCTCAGCGCTGCTCGGGATAAAGTTTTTTCAACTGTTCAAGAATTGTCCATTAGCCGTGAGCAAGTCTCTGTTTACAAAGAGTATCCGCACTTGTTATGGATAATTTCGAGCAATCATCGTTTGTGACTTCTTGCACGTTTCAATAGTGAAAAATGCCATAACGAGTCCAAAAGTGCGCTCCCCACAATGTAACATGAGCGGTTCTCCTGTTAATTTTTTAGTTGTGGACTTTTAGCGTCATTCCCGTGTTTTGGCTATTGAAGACTGATGAACGGTGAACTAGTATATCGATTTTTACCTCAACCTCAAATTTTTGGTTCCTTAACTGAATTCTTAGTCTGAACGAAGCATTTTTTAAAGGCGACTTCATTGTTGTTCATACAGTGCGCTAAAACGCGGTTCACTGAAATGCCATTTGATAGCGTTACTTTATTTTATTATTATTATTTTTTTTACGATGATTAATTTTTCAGATTTTGCTTGCACTCTTTTTTTTTTTCTTTGTTTTAAAATTTCCGACTCTTCCGCTTTGTAATTTGAAATGAATTACCCGAAATGTTTTCAAAATTAAATTTGACCATTCGGTCGCTTTCCTGACATTTCACCTGGAATTATTATCGGACTAATCTAGAAGCTTTACTAGCTTATTAAATGTGCGCCTTACATTTCGACGCTGTGTTCGTATTTGAAGTTTTCACTTTTCTGTCAGTTTTCCGTCATACAGCGTTCTTATTAATCTCACAATGTTCTCACTCTTTCCTTGTAGTATGGATCGTCAAATCCTTTGTTAATCAGAGCATTTTCAGATCATACAAGATGTAAGTCGTGGCCAAGAATTTTCGATACTGCCGCAAACTCACTCCTCTCGTCTCAATCTCTCTTTCCATTTGCTCGCAAATTGCGTGTCTTCTGTTCTCCGGCTTCACCCAGTTGATAAGTTTTTGAAAAGCTGAGGAACGCCTTCGAGTTTGCGGTGGCAATTGCTTCGTTTGTGCGACTAGTTCTTCTTCCTCGTCAGCCTCGGCGGTTTTCCTGTGCTCGTTGAGGTTCTCGAGTTCAGTTTCCTCAAGAGAGAATAGTCCTTTCTGAAAACACGGACACTCTGAGTTGTTGTTACGATGGTTGTGATCAGGTTTAAGATAGCTGTAGGTCACAGTTCCCTTGCTTGTTGTTTCGCAGTGGGTTCGGGCGCATTCACTGCTGTTTATCACAGATTCTTCAAGGTCATCTTTGTTCTTGTGAACCCTCTTGTAATGAAAAGGACGACGGAGCTTGGAGAAAACTCGGTCCTTTAAGCGCCCCATTCTTTTGGCCATTTGCGTTCTCAGTAAAAAAAATAGATTACACTTCTTCTTCAGCTCGTTTCCCTTCCAGTTGTTCCGCGCACAGTCGCGGTATCAAAATTGTAGACAATGCAAGCTATTTCTATCGGTACGTTGTGCACAGCAACACATCGGCTCCAGCGGTTCTGATATAAAAGCGAGATTACTCTTCTTTTGTTCGAGAGTTGACGTTACGTAAATCCGGACGCTTGAGAACGAATTAAAAAGTTCCTTAAAAGCAATCAGGGAGGTCTCTTTTGATCAACGTATACCATCATTGGCTTCAGGCAAAGCCTCGGTTGACAGCAATGGTAGAGTTACAATACCACAACCCTTTTAGTTTTATCTTCGCAAACTTGCAAACTTTTACAACGTGACCGAATAACCTAATCTTGATATGCCAATGTCGCACGGCAGGGAGATAAGATGAGTGACACGAGTAAATGTTGACTCAAATGTGCGTCAATTCTCGTATTTACCTACGTAGTGTGGTGAATAAATAAAAAAACGTGATTTTTTTTTTTCAATGGTACATTGAAGAGAATAAAGGAAACAGAATATAGTTATCTCAAGTGGCCTTTCATATTTGAAACAACCTTTGTTTTCCAAAAGCGCAAATGTTATTTATTTGTTGCCAGTATTTGTGCAAGAAATCGAAAGTACACATCCTGGTGGAAGCGATGCACATTTTTTTTTCTAAGTATATCAATTTAAATCAACTCTGTCAGCTTATCGCTAATACAATGTACTCGTTCTGACATAGTATTTTGCATATCACCCACTCGGACAATATACCCCTCATATCTCACAATTTATCTGTCATCTAGTGCTTCAAATAAAGGAGATACCTTCAGCACAGTCAATATAACCCGGTATTCTCGAGCATACCCAGTAATAATCTGGCATAAATTGAGATTGCTTGAACAAAACTATCACGCACTATTTCATTTGGTGTTTTAAAGCTATGTCGTACATTTGGAAATGGATATATATGTTTTTTATCATTAGAATTATACAGTTCGCCGCCAGTTCGCCCACATGTGAACGTACTTGTTTTTGCGCGCGCAAAAATTTAGATAAACATTTTTTGGTTGCTATTCTAGGCAACAGTCTGTTTCAAATGTAATTCTGTCGTAAACCAGGCGTTCAGAATAACGGCTTTTTTTGCTTACCACGCAGTTCGTGATATTGAAAACTAGCGCAAAAATAGTACGTTAGTTTTAAACAGAGACTGCTGCTTTTTTTTTTTCGAAAACCGTTCTTGTTTACCATATCTTGTTTTATTGACGATTACTCGTTTATTCATTGCGTAGTATTCAAAATATTTTGAAAAAGGAGATCGCGCTACTTACGCAGTCCGAGAGTAAACTGCGCATCGTATTAATTTGATCTGTCGTGTTCATAACGGATTATCATTATTACTTTTTCCTGCAGAATCTTATTGGTAAAAATGACTAGTGAACACTCTTCCGACAAAAGATCGCTTCATATGTTAGCCGGTGTGCATCGAAAACTGAGATGCAGCGAACGCAGCAATGAAAATTCGATTGATTATGATATATATTTTGATAGTTGCTCTCACTGTACAATCATTGCCGCCTGTTTTGGTGTGAGAACTCGAGTTTTAACGATTAAAAAAGCTGTTATGCGCCGAAAATATTTTGAAAGCATTTGCGTTCGCACAGTTTAAAATTACGAAAACATGAGTAAATGATTTCGAAGTAAACAATTTAACTTAACTCATTTTATTTGCATTCAAATCTTAGAGAAATCACTGTTGGGTAAACTGATTTTTTAACTTGGCGATTCCTTTGTTTCTTCTGTTGATGTCGGTCATGTTTATAGAATTGTTTTTCACCTTTCAGTTTTGTAAAATATGCAACTTTCGCTGAAGAAAGTTGCATATTATTGAATGTTGTTGCAATATTGCCGTGATAGTGTTGCATGTTGTTGCATACTTTCTCAAGGAGAGTTGAAGATTGTGTCATGTTTATAGAATTGTTTTTCTCCTTTCAATTTTGTAAAATATGCAACTGTCCCTGAAGATAGCTGCATATTATTTAATATTGTAGCAATATCGTTGTAATAGTGGTGGATATGGTTGCATACTTTCTCAATATGTCGTGCTTAAAGAATTGTTTTTCTCCTTTCATGCCAATTTTGTAAAATATGCAACTTTCAGTGAAGACAGCTGCATATTATTTAATATTATTGCAAAATTGTTACATTTTAACTTTCCCAAGGAAAGTTTAATATCGTGTAAGTTGCACGAATAACTATGAACTTGGAATTAATATAAATAAAACAAAGCCTCATGTGAAAAAGATTGAGAGTTTTTGAACATTTCCCTGCACTGTCTCTCGATGTAATACGAAATTGTCACAACTAAGTTCAAAGGAAATGAGCTGTAGTCGGTATGGAGAATTTAAGTGCACCTAACCCCAGAATTATTGTTTCACTAAAACGAATCTACTTGTTATTTGAAATACTTCTGCAAAAAAGAATTTTGGATTCGGTTTAATCCTCGATTTTCTTTGCCCCGACGAAATCTCGAAAATAGCTCCAAAACACCGCCATTTTGTTTCGCGGCCGAGTTTGAGGAGAATGGGTCCAGCAGCTCTTGTGACGTCTACCCAGGAAGGTTGGATATCTCAGGTCCTCTGATTTCCTTCAAGATGGTGCAATACACATTCGAAAAGTGCGCAGAAACGCCTTCCAGAGGTGCTCTCGGTTGTTGCAGCAATATCCCAGATCAGGAGCCATAATCGGGGACGGAGACCGTAAGTCTCGGGATTCGCGCGCACCTATGATATGGGACAATTTTTCTATTTTTAGAACAAATTGCGCCATCCTGACGTCATATATCCGCGCGG
>Ga0126338_10001244_pt1 | contig 16179 bp, 8 predicted proteins | sample OrbCmetagenome_2_FD_92529 | JGI IMG/M metagenome (GOLD analysis project Ga0126338, IMG submission 92529) | Coral microbial communities from Petempiche,Puerto Morelos, Mexico - Orbicella C C metagenome | ecosystem: Host-associated > Invertebrates > Cnidaria > Coral | place: Petempiche,Puerto... | reverse complement strand
GTGTTCCCGTGGCCCCCCCTTTTTCCGTTATTTTTTTGGGGTGGCCCCCCCTCGAAAGCCTTTTTTTTTTGCGTGGCCCCCCCCCCCAAATCCCACCAGCCCCCCCGACCTTATAAAAAATGAACGGTCCCTTAGTCATGGGTGACAAACTCATAAACTCTAACTTAATATAAGAAGCAAAACAAACACGAGGTAAGAGTTTGGCAAAGTCCTAAAGTACTCCATTACATGGTCGAAATCGTCACGAGTTCGTGACCATTCTCCTTTTCGTTTGAAATTAGGCAAGCGAATTGCCGAAGTTCCATGTTGCCGGATAAGGGCTTTCCAAAGCAAAAGCTTTTTTAGGGAAACGGACTGGTCATGAGAGATTGGACGTATTAATATACAGAAGACTTAATCCGTTGAAAACTTCATACTTCATGATATATTCAATCATCAAAATATGCTAGCAATTTATTTATTCCTAACAAGCCAATACCCCAACAATATATTATCATGTACCCCTCAAGTGTGTCCCCCACACCACTGCACAACATTCACTATCTGTTAGAAATTACTAGTATAAAGTTGCTTGTCGCTGTCAGTGTCACTCGCTTTGAGGAAAAGAAACATTTCAAGCCAAGCGGGCAGGCCGCACTACATCGAGCATGAATTGTTGTAAAATTGAACAATCACGGCGCGCGTACTATCTGAGTATATATATAGTAGTAGTCGCTCTACTGTTCAGCGACAGCAAATAAAAAGGGAACGTGGCTTTGATAAGTCTTAACAAGTTTGGAACAGTAAATAGCAAAAGCGTTTATAATTTGTGATTACATCTGATTAATATAGATCTCTTATGACCTTTATTATAACCCTTACTGGATCGGTAGAAAAAGTGGGAATGTAGGGTTATGTAGGTAAGGGGGATGTATCGATAGGTTTCTGCTTTACAGCAAATTTCACTGTAAAATGATATCATGCAGGAACATAACGTTACGAATCTAACAATTTAATTGAGCTGCAAACAAAAAGAAATTTTCCGAGTTATGCGCACAATGACTTGCACTTCACTCATCTTCCACATCATTCTGCGCTGTCAACGCTCCAAGAGGAGATATTGACATAAACTGAATCCATTGATCGTCTTTAGAAGACACTACCAGGGTTCCGTCGGAGAACATCGCTATATCCGTGGGACGTCCGTCGATGGGGAATGCCCCTAGAAAAGTCCCGTCGGGTTTATAAGTCTGAATAGAACTGGAACCCCAGTCGCATACCAAAAAGGTTTCCTCCCTGGGATCAAAAGTCATTCCTGTGGGCAAAACCAGATGTCCATCGCCATTTATTTCATCGTCCTTCCTCCCGAAATGTCGAAGAAATTCACCGTTTTCATTGTATACCATAACGCAACCTTTTTCCATGTCTGTCACGTAATAATGTTTGTCATGGTAAAGTGCTTTGAAAGGGAACAACAGTGTGCCGTCGCCTGAAAACCCGAACCTCAAATCGGGTTTCCCGAAAGGCGCATCCGAATGCACGACGATGCATGCTCGGTACTGCTTCGCCAAGGGCTCGCAAGTGAGGAGGAATCGTCCATATGGATCGGTTGTGACGAAACAGTATTTGACGCCCCACTGCGGGCTGCTTCTGTAACTCACTTTAAATGTTCCTTCTTTGGGGTTAATCAGGTGCACGTCACGGGCGCCATTGACCGCAATTAAATCTTTATGGTCTTTCGAAAACGTAACACCTGAAAACATCATGGCTGGCTGGGACGAGTTTGCAGGAGATGTAAATCTTCTCACGAAATCGCCATTTCTGTTCAAAATAAGGATGTTGTTATTTTCTGGATCTGCCACTGCCACGTGCTTTTCTCCATCTGTCGCGATACTTAAGGGAGAGAAAGATTCGAAGCCGAAATTCGAAGGAGTGATCTTACGAAGTGTAGTAAGCGATACCCTCATGACTTGAAGGGGAGTGCAAAGGCCAATTTTCACTCCACACTGGTCGCTCAGAGTTAAGTTTCCAATCCCCTGACTTTTGGCTTTTTGCAGAAGATCTTTGTTTGCGTCAAATGTCACAGTGAACGAATCCAGTTCGTTGATTTCTTTGTAGAGTTTGTCCTCGGGATTATCGCGAGCAAGGGAAGCCAAAGCGTTTTTCATCTTGGAAATCTCACCTTCCTCCTCTCGATCATAAACGTTTAAAGATAAATCAACTTGATCTTGTATCTTCCTTCTGAAGGCTTCCACTTTAGTTTCAACGCGGTTGAAAACCCTGTCTTGTTGTGCAATAAAGTCTTCCAACTTATCTATCAACTCCGCCTCGCTTTTTCTCGTCTTCTCCACAAGCGCGTCCGCCATTCTGCGAATTTCCTCTTTTAGACTGTCTCCGCGTTCGAGTTTTCGCTCTCTACACAACTTAAGCTCCTTGATTAATTCTCCTAACACTTCGGCTTTTGTGATGCAAGCTTGGATGCCCTTAGTAAGTTTTTCCCGCTCCTGTTGTGGTTCGGTCTGTTGCAGCAATTTCACCAAGAACACGTTTGTTTGTAAACCATCTAGGTCTTCCTCTCGAATGAAAGATTCTTGGCGACACGTCGGGCACTGTAAGTAAGCCGGTTTCGCTCGCATAATAATATTCTCAAGACACTGTCTGCACACGTTATGATTACACGTTGGAAGAACTTTGGGATCTTGAAACTCTTCCAGGCAGACGGGACAACAATAATCGTAAAAATCACTGTCTTTATACTCCTGAGAAGCCATTTTGAATCAGTCGATTTGAAACCAGTGAAAGGAAACTTAACGCTTCCTGTCAGCGTACAGCTGGATACGGCTAAAAAGCTTAATTTCCATTTGATAAAATCGAAATTATGATAATGTCAGAGTGTGGCTTTCGCAGATTTGCATATCACAAGCTAACTCGACTGCGCTAATAAGATCGGAAGTAATTATTTTTTGTCCGATGTCTTGATAACGCGACAATATTACACTGAAGCAACACAACGTCGTCGAAATAATGATATATCCCGAAAAAATAAATAGATTTATTTACACCTGCTATTCAAAATACCCTGGAGTCGAGTTTCGACCTCCAGTAAATGATCTGTTTACTCAGTTGTAGCAATGAAACCGCAATAGAAGAAACGATCGTTAAAATAAAAACACAAAATAAAACAATATTGAACTGTATTTCGATTCAAGAATTTAGTGCTTTACTTGAGGGCGTTCGAGCCCAAGCATTTTTTCCTACAATAAAGGAACAATATCCTCTTTAAGTCAATCTCTACATTGAAAAGCAGCCTATTTTATGTATTCCTTTTACTCCGAAAAGTAAACAAAATAAATTCAGTCGTCATTATATTAGCATATTTTATTCGTTCCTTGCTATTTCAGCGCGATGCATTGCCAAGCTTTGCTAATCAAGCAGAAAATCTCAAAAAGGCAACAAGTTTATACTGTTTCGATGGGTAAAGAACTTAAACAATGATCTTCTGACCGATTCATAAATGAGTCGTGGCTTTATTTAATAGTCCTCAAGGAATACAGCAGGATGGTTTTCAGCGTATCATTATCTAGAGCTGTTTGTTTTTACCAGTCAATGTGAATCAACGATAAACGTAATGACGATCTTTTTCTCAAACTAAGAGTTGCAAAATTAAGACATTTCTACAAAACTACATGTAAGTATTGAAACGTTGAAAAGCCGGAGAGACAGACAAACAGACAGATAGTCAGTTTCTAGCCAGTCACCAGTGCAGTCATTCACTCCGTCAAACGAACAGAGGTGTGGACAGTCAGACACTCTGATACATTATTGTCTGTAAAAACCAGTAGCGCCTACGCAAGGTCATTATCGAAACAGTTTGTCAAAGTACCTCAGTATGCTTTTTAATAATTCAAGAGTTAGAAGATTCGAACACTGTCGATTCCTTTAACCGACAAAATGTTTCTCGATGAACAACAAGTTACATGTCCCAAAATTATTTTTCCGTACTCATCATCATTCCCCTACAACCCCGGGGAAAACAAGGAGGAAGGTGTATTGTTTTGAATTTTTCACGAGTAACCCATTCACATCAAATCTGTGTCATGTAAAAATGGTTTGAATGATAGCCTTAGATAGTATCAGATCCTTGGTCATTCGTCACTTTACAAACGAGAAGAAAACTGGGACTAGTGTCATCTCGCAGTTGCTCATGGGACCGGTAGGGACAAGTCAATATTGTCCCCATGCAGTAATGATTCCACAAGCGACTGCGAGATGATGCTCTCCCTAGATTTCTTCTCTAGTGGCGAATTCAGTTCTAATTTTATTTTATTAAATTTGTTACCTTGTTTAATTACATTGTTCCGCCTAATATTAAATTCAAAAATCCTAAGTTGCAGATATTACTCAAATAGTGTAATATGCCTTTGTCATTGTTACGTGTGTGGATCAACCATAATCTTACAGCCTTCCCCTGACTTGAGTAACTTGAAGGCCTGTAAAATAACAGTAATAGTAAATGAAAATAATTATGACACAGCCTCCCCATCAGCCTCTCCGTTGCAGGCCTTCTCCCATTTTTTTGGCATTTGGTAAGTACGACAGTCAAGTCAGTCCTTCCACTAGTCCGTCAACCTATTAATTCTTCCGTCCGACGTCCGTTCCCAGATCCGTCCGTCTGTCCGTCCGTCCGTCCATCAGTCAGTCAGTCAGTCAGTCAATGCATCCGTCTGTCCCCCTGTCTGTCCGTCCGTCCGTTCGTCAGTCAGCCAGTCAGTCAGTCAGTCAGTCAGTCAGTCGTTCGGTCAGTCGACAGTTAATATTAAATAAAAACTACAATGGGTATTAAAACTGAAGTATAACACCACCCTAGCGTTAACTACAAATGCGGCATACTTTGCGTTGGCTTTAAAATCACATGAAGTCACACCAAGCTGGCCTAGCAGAGATTTGCACCTAAAAACTCGATTATACAACCCGTTTACCATAAAGGGCGTTTAGTTCACCTGTTCAAATTGGCTCATTGGAATTTCATGAGTGATCACAGGAGTAACATCAACTCTGCAAGGAAATAAGATTTCGTCACCACAAGTACCGTTCTGATACCACTGTACTCACAGCAACTGTGACTAGTAATCATTCCTTCGGCTCATAACGCCATAACGTCAGTGCACGCTGCAAAATGGTCACTTTCCATTAGTGAATGATGTTTGTCAACATCTCCCTATTATTTTAGTGTTTATCGCATAATGGAACATCTCGGTCACGCGGCCTACAACTCCGTTCTTTACACATCGAAAACTTTGAAAAGATACCTACTTGTTGTTAAATAATAACTCCTCTGACTTTTCCCAAGTGCTGTAAATCTTTCTGCCATGAATGGTCTTTATTGTTAAAGACCTGAACAAAATATCTTGAAGAAAGTTCTCTACATGAAGGGGTTGCTGAAAAGCAAATGAAAAATTACAATGAACATCTGGATTATAGGTTCATTACAAGCTTTGGTTTATGTGTGTATTTGTTTAATAGTGTGACTGTCGTCCAAATTTAGTGTATTCTTCTGAGTCCTTAGAACATATTAATAGCACTAGTCCCTTCGCATGAGGGATTGGTCACCTGGCTCATAAAACGGCACTTTTCCCAGATCACCGCTCTAGGTCAAACGCTCACCGTCAAAGACACAAGAGTAAAGAAAACGTTTTCTGAGTACCTTAAGAAGTCCTACCAGGACGACCTTTCCCCCTTTTCTGCAAAGAAACGTACAATGTGCAATGTTTTCAACAAACCTTATGTTATCTTCAGAGCTGCACACTGACTGACTCAGAGTCAAAACCAGTTGAATTGTGCAATGTTAAGTGACCAATAACTGATAGAGCTGGCTAGCGCAAGACTTTCTTTTTTTACTACAACCTCTCAGGGGCTGTGTAATGAAAGGCTCTATAAAGTTAAAAATCAACTCATCGCATACTTCCCCATTCTCGAAATGTTACTAAAATGGTACAAATACTGGACAAAGCGCAACAAAACCGCATGTATGGGATCAATGGCATTGCATTTTGTTAATGGATAAAGAATACTGTTAATGTTATATTCACCTTAGTAAAGAGAAGCAGTTGTTTACCAATGGCGCCGCTCCTGAGCATTCTAAAAGACAACCAACGCCATCTCCTGACGTTTCTCTAAAAACTAACAAAATTAGAATGCATTTTCCTCTGAGTTGAACAGTACTATCAGAACTGGCAAAATAAATAGCAAATAAATAGTTATGTTATCATAAAGTTATAATCAACTGTAGGTCTAAATAATCTACAAACCAGTATCTTTAAGGTTTTCTGTCTTCCCATTGACCACTACATCTGCACCTAATTGTTTTGCTTTCTGGAGACGTTCTTCCACAATATCTATAGCAAGACTAAAGAGAGAAAACAGAACGAAGAGAAACAAAATACTTACAATCAATCTATCTTTTATGGAAGTAAACAATATCAGTAATCAATCTTAAACCTTCATGACATTGAGATGATCAAAACGTTGATAACTTGCAAACATCTCAGTGCTGCACTCTGCTTCAGTCGACTTAATGACTGCTTGACTGACTGACTGACTGACTGACTGACAAATGTTTATAACAATTATGATTTCTGGAATCAGATTTAGAACAATAAATATTAAAGCCACATTCAAAAGCCTCAAAATAGCTTGAATGAAACCCAAAGGTCATGTTAACACTTAGTCTGATGCACACTGCAAAAGCTGTAAGTACCATAAATTTATTCACTACACTACCTTAACAAGCAAGTTCATAAAGCCCCGGCCAAACGATCGCAACATGTCAACGCAACACATTGCAACATTGTTGGGCGCAACACGTTGCGTGTGTTTGGCCACTGTGTTGCGATGTGTTGCGACATGTTGGGTGTTGTTGGCTCAAATTTGACCATTTTCAAACTTGAGCCAACAACACTTAACATGTCGCAACACATCGCAACATGGTGGCCAAACGCATGCAACATGTTGTGCCCAACAGTGTTGCAATATGTTGCGTTGACATGTTGCAATCATTTGGCGGGGGCTTAATGTTTATGGTACCTATAGTAACTTACATTTTGACAGCTCCCAAGCACTTTGCAATCCCCACCGCCATTAATCCAATTGGACCACACCCTGTAATCCGGCGATAAATTAGGTTTGCAATGAGGACTACATAGTCAACACAATCTAGATCTACAGTAAAGATATTACAGAGGACACTGTTTTTGTTTTAACGACGTACATAAAGGAAAGTAATGCATTCAGAGGACTATATATACCTGACAAAAATATTTTTCCCATATCATTTGTACAGACATAGGACATCATCATTGTTTTGATTCCCCAACTGAACACAATATTACTCTGCTCCATGCCCCATCTCTTACTACTGTATTGCATTGCTGAAATCCACATTTTTCCACTCTAAACATAGGCAAGTGATACACGCAATGGACAATGCAGCTTAAAAATCTTCATTCATGAACATTATATATTCTGTATGAAGTGTTAAGTGATATATCAAGAAAGAGAGACAGTGTTTCATCGGGATATCCAAACACCAAGAAGAGAGTTGAAAATACGATGCACAGCAGCGTATTTTTTACTACATTTGAAGTGTTTAGATAGCTGATGACACACAGCCTTGAGTAAAATTGTCAAAATCTATGCTAGTTAAGACCAGGTAACCAAACCTCCATCATGGTTGTGACTTTCTTTGCTTAACTTGTTGAATTATTAATTAGTTTAAGAGTTACATTGTAATATTAACCTTGCACTAGAATGGTGTCACCACCTGGGTTTATTTCTTCTACTGCTTGATGAGCAACACCAAAAGCTAGAGAAAGTGAAAACAAAAACTTTTGTTACCAGTACACAACAAACATAGATATTAATATACATAGATTTTTTCATTTTGTACAAAAACATCCCAAATAATTCTAAAAACATTTCTTACCCTTTCTTGTCGCCCACCCCCACCACCCTGTGAGGAAAACCATTCCTTGTTCCCATTTTGTCCAGGTTCTTACCCTCAGCAGTCTGACTACCCTCCCAACCCCTCATTTATAGGACAAGTGAGATCATTATCTAGCTAATCTGATATTATAACAATAAATCTGAAGCTCATGATTTGCATGTAAAGTCTCTTACGTTCCAGTAAGCAGGCCCTGTCAACATCAAGGTTTGTCTTCAGTTTATAACAATAGCGAGCTGGAATAATGGTATACTGGGCAAACCCTGCAGAAAAGACATCCAATAAATTGCTCTCAATAATTATTCTTATTACCAATTCACATTATTATATTGACCATGAACCTGTAAGTAACATTTTTTACCTCCATAAATTGTTCCTCTTCCATGGCCAAACTGATTCAAGTTTTGGCAAATGTGGCGTAAATCTGGCAAGCCACAAAAAAAAAATAATAACGATTAATTGGTCACACAGTACCCACCAATTCAGGCCATTGCACCTGCTAAGTATTCCATTAACATCACTGGTACAGTTGCTAATGAAATGTAACCAGCAACTCTGAATAACAAAACATAACACCATGTCTATAAAGTTAAAACCTTGCAGGGTTTGCGAAGTTCACTATTAATATTAATTTAATGACATCATCATCTTATTGCTCTCTTACCATGCAAACACTGATAGCATTTTCCACAGTAGAAGTGATTTTCACAACAGACTCGTTGACCAACTGAAAATTCATCTCCACAACCTGGGCCGACCTGCACGACCTAATGATATGATCTATTAATCTGCTGGTCAAAATTTAATCAAAGAGTAATTTAGCAATAAAAGTATAATATTACAAAATTAGTGTTACCTCTCCCACACACTCATGACCAGGAATGAAAGGTAAGGTTGCTATCGTCCTTGCAGCTATAGAAAAAAAGTAAAAAAGTGAGTACATTACAGAAGGACCTGAAGATTGGTATCATCTTACCTCATCATATGAAGAGTGCAATTGTAAAAAATGAAACTGTTCCCATATTGGTGTCCAGCTAGAATAAGCTAACTTCCTTGTTTCTTTCTTTTTTGACTTGGATTTTTTCATCCTTGGAGCTTTTCATCTCTACATAGATCTGCAGCAGAACATCTCTCTACTGAGTTGTCTTTTTTGATCCTTTTTGGCAGAAATGTAGCAGGTCTCGCAAGCTGCTATTATTTTATTATTGCAGCAGCTGTTATTGTTTCAGGGCTTTGTTTCTGTTTTTTGTTCTATTGTTCCCTTAAAGCATAGTTACTAACTATGCTTAAAGGATATGGAGCGACTCATGTGAGACATTATAAGAGCTGCTGCATGCTCATTTTGGAGCAAGTCTTCTCCACCCACCACTCCACCCCCTCCCTGCCCCAAACATGGATGGAAGGTCACCACGCAGTATCGTAACACCTCGTGATAGACTGTGCATTCAGGTTCATTCACAGCATGCATGCCATGTACGGACTGTTGTCATGTATAGCTACAATACTATCGAAACATTCAATGTATACTGTACTTAGGCATGGGGATTTGCATAACCGTTACATGAGTCACACCAAGACAGACGCAGCCTAAAACACCTATCAGCTGCTAAAAACTGTAGTATGGGTACCAGCTGATGAGGTAACATAACCTTACAATAATATTGGTATTATTAGCCTCACATCATGCGCGATGTCGATCGAACGTGTTGTGCCTTACCTTCATTCCATTGATAGAGAACGGTATCTGAGCCACATATAGAAACTTTAAGGACTTTCAAAAGCAAGTCTCCTGTGTTAGGTTGTGGCACAGGGATGTCTTTGTAAATATAAGACGATTTCTCCTCTTCTTTGATCAACACTTTCATGCACTCCGGCAAAGTCGACATTTTTACCGTTTTCGATGGTAGCCTGGTGACTAGAATGTGCATTGAGGCGAAGCAATCGGGGTGGGGAGAGGGGAAAAAGAAGATGTGAGCAAAAATGTTTGATAAGTTAGACTCAACATTCTACGATACCACAACAATGAAATTTTTATATAAACTAAATCTCTCTTGACGTCTCGACAATTAAATAAGTTGCTTTATTTTATTGTCACAAGTAAGGAAAGTGCAATCCTCTTACCCTACCCTGGCAGATAAAACAATTGTTCGCAGGCTCTCAAAATGGCGGAGGAGTTAGAACAGATTGAAATTGGTTTCGAAGAAAGGCTAGAAGAAATCAACAACTGGCTTCGAAATGAAGGATACGAGAAATACAAAGAAGCCAGACACCTGTCAGAGGAAGAATCGCGCGAGGACCCTGAAACAGACCCATTTAAGTCGAAGTACAGCGCCAGGGTTATCTTGTCAGATTTGAAAGCTAGACTGGCGTCATTTCAAGACGATGACATTGCAAGTGAAAAAGTAAAGATCTTAACAGCTGCCCTTGATTACCAGATTGGACAAAACTACATTGAAACTGAGGAGCTAAGCACGGGTGAGGAGCACATTGAACGGTGTATTAGAGCTCTCGAGGAACATCGGTTGGATAAAAGATGTTGTTCCATTTGCTTGCATGCTTTGAACGAGCTCGGAATTTTGTGGTCTAAAAGAGGTGATTCTGAAAAAGCTTTGGGATTCCTGCAGGATGCAGAGAAGTTGTATCATACTTATACTAAGGAAGAAGAATGCGGCTCACCTTACGAAATCCATGAGTAAGTAAAGAACAATAAACAAGTTACATGTTATTGTACTAATAGCTGATAGTTAACATATTAAGTTACCATAAGTTACAGATAAGAGGATCTTTATGATCTGTAAGTGTGATGTCAAAGTCCAAACGAAATATTAAATAGTTTTCATTTTTTTTTATTTACAGTAAACAGATTTTCTTCTCCCCTCTGGACTGGATGCTAGTCCATCTAGGTTTACCCCCAACATTAAATTCCTGGGTATCCATTTATACCCCTGGGTATAGAGAGGCAAAGGGAGAGTAAAGTGTCATGCCCAATAATTGGGCATATACAACAAAATGACCCCTGCAAAGGCTTGATAGGTCACAAGCAGCCCCTCTTTTCTTTTAGTCCATCAAATGTCATACAAAAGATGACACTTGCACATGAGGGCAAGAAAACATTAACTCACCATTGCACATGCAGCCATTTTTCCTCTTGTGTGCACTTTCTTTTTTATCTTGCTCTATGGCTTAAGAGAAATCAGCGGCTGCTCTTAGTCTAAGGGCTTGAACCCCAAACTGTTCAATCTAGAGTTTCAGTACACAAGCCATTAGACTACTATCTTTGGCACTGTTCTAGAAATGCAGGCAGTGCATTTTAGACTTACTTCAGCTTTCGGGCCAAACAACAGGACACGTCCCACAACAGTCACATTTGTCTGTTAGGTATATGTAGCACATCACATTCAAAAATCAAACTGCATTGATTGAAACTGAAAAGAGAATTTTATCTTTTCTTGTCACTGTAGACTTTTCCACCCAAAAGACAACTTCCATTCAGATCATGAGAGAGAACGAGCATTCAGTGCAACCTTCACACATACACTGTATTACTTAGCACAAGTCAATGCAGCCTTGGGGCATTCTGAAACAGGAGCCATGTACTGCCATACGACTCTACGTCGTCAACTGGAGACAGAACAGTATGACCCAGTAGACTGGGCTGTCAACTGTGCCACATTGTCGCAGTACTACATTACACAAGGAAACTACATACTTGCACGACATTGCCTGGGTATGTATTTGTTTAGCTTTTGTAAGCTGTTATTCACTCATACTCTCGTGAATAAGTTTATTTTAAGGTAGGGCTTGTCCAAATGCTAGTCTGTTGACAGGCCACTCTTGGTGGATTCAAAGATCTGGTTTTCTTTTTTTATATATTTCATTGGTGTATTCATTAACATTTTGGAGGTTTTCAACCTCCTCAGTGCATAGAATGCTTTTTTTCCTCACAGTAAAGCATCTCAAATTGTACTAAAATTCAGAATCTTATACAATCAACAATACAGTAGATCTTATAATTGCTGCTTTGATTTATGCAGAATGATTATATTTATTGTTGTTTTGCACAGCATGTTCCAGTCGTGTTTTCTCTGGAGCTGAAGAAACTAATCCTGTTGAGGCTGTGTCTGAGGATGACAGCCAGGAAGAACGTGAGAGAAAGGAAAGGATTCCTCAAAGGAAGGCTGACATATCCCGCTGCTGGAGTAAATATTGTATGGATGTGTTGAGGGCATCAAGGGATAAATGTGTTCAAGAATTGACAAGCACTGAACAAAACGATGAAGATCATGACACAGAGAAAGGTCAGAGGAGAATTTTTATGACGCTCAGGTCAATGATTTTAAGATCACAGTGTTAGTCCTGTAAAATGTCCTTGCCATATCCATATTCTACATGTTCTTACCATACACTCCACACAGCTCCCATGAGAACAATTGGGTTCTTTCTAGCCCTTTTTTTTTCATGGTCGATCTGTTCCATAACATAACATACCCCCACCCCCGTAACTTCAGATATTTAGGTATACTCCCCAGTTAATAAGAGTGACTTAGTTAGTTTCCATTAAACCATTATTGAAGTCATCATGCAAGTGACAACTAAAAATGAGACTTTAGGTTTAAGCCTACACAGCAACTTTTTATCATCACTGGTTCTTAAAATTTCATGCCAAAGGTCTCTCTCATTTCCTTGGCTGACTTCAAGCTTTACTTTTGCAGAGATTTCTGATGATGACAGTGTCAGAGGTGGAGAAGGGGATGAGGAAGGTGACAGGAAAGAGCCCCTTCGATTTGAGTCCCTGGAAGTGACATCGCTAGAACAATCAGTGCCGGACCACCTAATAAAAACATACGATGAGGTAACCTTGACCAAGTCCCACTCTGACCACTAAGCTGGAGTTGTTTCTCGGTAGACCCTAGTTCAACTCCTCGGTCATGTATGTTTAAAATAGCCAACTGGTCTGCCTCCAGCCAGTTGGAATTTTTAAGGCTAGTATGTTCATGTGAAATAATTTTTTCTTTCAGTTTAAATAGCATGTCTGAGAACAAGCTAGTTGTAGCTAAGCGCATTGACCACTATAAACAATCAATAACAATAACACACTACAGGTACACCAGAATGACCCTGAAAAGGTACAATCTATTACTAACCGATCGAATGATGGATCATTGTAACGTACATATAGTTCTGAAAAATTTCTTCTCCTCTTCAACAGGCGCGTGTGGTGTTTCTGGAGGGTCAAAAGTGGCTCAACATCTCCAAGGAATTCTATGTACTGGACGGGCACGTGTCCAATCACGTGGAAATCTTGCAGGACATGAGCCAGCTGTACAAGATGCTGGCCTTCTTCGATGAAGACTTCGAGAGGAGATGTAAGATGCACAAGCGACGGGTAGACATGCTGACTGAATTGCTAGTGGAGTTGAATCCACAGCATTATCTCCTGGTGTGCCGACAGCTGATGTTTGAAATCGCTGAAGCGTATAATGAAATGGTAGATTTGAAACTGGCCATTGTGGACGAATCGGGCGGCCATCCAAGTGTTCACGCGGTGAAGAAAATAAACACGTTGATCAACCAGAGCATCAAGTTTTTTCAGAGCTTTATTGATTCATTGAAGCACAAAGGTGCGTTGCCCGAGAAGTTTGACGAAGACACGGTGCGACCAGCTCTAGTAGCGCATTTTTATATAGCACGACTGTATTCCAAGATAATATGCGCTGATAAACAGGCCAAAGTTGAAAATCTGAAGAAGAGTTTAGATATTCACCAATATCTGGTGAAGTATTGTGATACTCACCCTGAGATGCCGGAGAAGGCATTCAAAGAAGAGCTTGGGATTTCCCGAGAAATGGCGGCACTTCTTCCTCTCAAAATGGACAAAATCATGATGTCTGAGCCATGAGATTTAACGTGTGTCGTGTACTAGAAATCTTAATTAGACCCTTCAAGTAAAATTGATGTCACTGAGTTTTCAACGTGTAAAAGCCGGTGAGATGTCAAATCCGTTGCAGGAACATCTTGTCCGGCTTAACCTTCACAGTTTGATTGCTTTGAAAACTCTATTATGCCTATTAAAAACAAAGGCAAGCGAAACATTGTACATAGGCGAGTGCGAATAAAAGTAGTATATCCTGTTATGAGCAGGCGAGTGCATAGATGTTCATGGGTCATCTTTTAAATGTCTTAGACAAATGAAAACTGTGATGGAAATGCTAGAACCTATTAAGTCGTCAGATTGATAACTCCGAGGGAGATTGTGGAACGTGCAATCCTGGTCAAAAGTCGTCGGACACTTAACCATTTTGTGAACAGATAGTCTTTGTCTCCCCACCCTGACACTATTTTGATCCATCCGATTGTTGGTCTGATGTGTGAGGGTGGGAAGCAAAGACTGTCCCGAGCCTCAACTATTCTGGCCTTGATCGACATCGGCATCCGTCCCGCCTTAAAGTACACTACCCAGCTGAAGTACTATACTTCTTCCAGTGTTTCATCGAGCCTTGCAGGCTCTTCACAGTTCGTGTTTACTTTGAGGATCATTTTTCTTTCCTTTATGTATCTTCTATCCCAGCTTAGCTGAGGTCTTCAGCAGGTCTGATAACTTCTCCTGCATCTCCGACAGTGCTTTCCATTATACCAAAGATTCCGGATATTTCGGTCGGAATTCAAATGGAGAGGTCCGTTTCGGTTTCTTCCGACCGGAAATTTCGGGATGACCTCTGGAGGTGGTCCACTTATTTCGTTCCATTTTTGACAAACCGGTTCTTTGCCCTAATTAGGGAATTCGGAAAAGGACTAAACAATGATAAGAGCCATTCCTATTGGTTGGCCTGATTTAATCGGAAAATTCGTCGGGTATTCCCACTATCTGTGACCGGTCGGTTTAACCCCTGGTAGCTGCAAGTTACCGGAGCCAAGTCGTCGGTGAAGTCAAGGTCATTCAAATGGTTCCACAGTGTCCACTCTACTGCCTTTTCCCTTTCAGGTTTCCTTTTTTGATAAAATGCTCTTCTTTCCACGGAAATCATTTCCACAGTAGTCTCCATATTCCTGCTGTCATCTGGCCCTGCTGTTTTCCGTTCTTAAGGTAATGGCTTTCGGGACCTCCCTTATTGGATTATCACAGGTAATGGAAAGGTCCGATGCTGCAGTTTCGATGAGGGTCGTGTTGTCAGCGCGTGACTTGGTTCAAATGGACCACTCAGAGTTGAGGATAAAACCAGATACTTGACCTTGTGTAGCGGCCGTTGGCGCGAGGTATGTACAGGCCCGCAAATGATTCCCGTACCCCAAATGATCCCCAAATTGTACCGCAAATGATCCCAAGACCGGAGATGATCCCCAGATTGTACCGTAAATGATCCCGGATCGGAAATGGTCGCCTCGCCATGACATTTGGAAATATGAGGATTCAGGAATTTGGACAGTGGATTCAAAATTTATGCAATCGCTTTTTCTTATTACTGTGAAACTCGGAAAACCGCGGACATTTGGATTTGATTCCAGAAGGTTAATTTGGTACTGAACCAATCACAACAAAGCTTAGGACACGAGAGAAAGCCTCAAAACCACAACCAATGGGCCACGTTCGACATATCAATATTCTAACATAGATCCGAGGCTTTCACTGGGCCACTTTCGATATATTAAAATTCAGCTTGATAATGAGGCCTAGAGGACACAAACAAAAGAAATGAATAAACTTGTCATTCAATTCCCTTTGTTTGTGTCCTCTAAACCTCACTGCCAAGTTGAATTTTAATATATCGAAAACGGTCTATTCCCAAAAGAGACTTGGATACAAAGAAAACACCACCAAACATAGAAGTTTGTCCTGAAAGCCTCGGAGCCATGTTGGAATATTGATATAGCGAACGTGGCCTATTATCGCTGGTGTTTGCGGTTTAGTTTTCTCACGCTTAATACACAATAATAATCCTTAAATATTTCCGGTATTCACAGTTTTCTGAATTTCACAGTTATAATACAATATTTTGATACAAGTTACTATATGAAACGCAAGAAAATGTGCAGTATGAACGATTTGAATGCAAATTTCACAACTTTAAAAATGATAATAAAGTGTATTATCGTTTGTCTCACGATGTAGTCACTTGAGATGTAGATCGCGACATTTCGACTGCTTACTGCTAGTCTTCTTCAGGCGATAAGGTCGACTGATTGCACGGTATCATTTATATCAC
>Ga0126338_10001243_pt1 | contig 16179 bp, 10 predicted proteins | sample OrbCmetagenome_2_FD_92529 | JGI IMG/M metagenome (GOLD analysis project Ga0126338, IMG submission 92529) | Coral microbial communities from Petempiche,Puerto Morelos, Mexico - Orbicella C C metagenome | ecosystem: Host-associated > Invertebrates > Cnidaria > Coral | place: Petempiche,Puerto... | reverse complement strand
ATGAAGTGCTTGGAGAAGGGGAATTTGGAATTGTTTATAAAGGACGCTATCATTGTAAGGATACGAAAGTCATTGATGTAGCAGTGAAACAGTTGAAAGGTATGTATGTAGATAGTGAATTCATTCCTTGCGTCGGTTATACTGCATCTCAATCAGCACAACACAAAATCGTCTGGTTCTCATGACTGTTTTTATAATATTTTTAATCTATACCATCAATCCTCAACTGACCAATCGGTTTCAACGGACCACACTTGACCAGACTTTACTCTGAAGATGACTTCCTTTTAGGTTGTCTAAAAGTTAGTCAGCAATAACAGTTCTTTTCAGAACTTCCCTCACCCAGATGATCACACAATCACACTGTACGAATTTAACTCACCTTAGCTGTAAATATTTGTGAAAAAAAAAATGGAAATCAAATTTAAGATCACCTAAGCGCTCTTAAACACATCATGTATTTCTCTACTGAGTGGAGTCCAATTCGGTCTGTAATCATACGAGTGATTAACAAAATCGGACGACCGCGAAGCGGGAGTCCGATTTGTTAATCACGAGTATAATTACAGACCGAATTGGACGACACGATGTCTTGTTACCAATTAATCAAAACTATTACAAAATTCGAGAAACGAGCAAACCATCGATTGAGCGCTGAACGATTTTAAAACGTCGTTATGAATGCTGAAAAACCCAGCAGTTTACTCGACAAAGTGCACCGCAACAGCGCGCGCAAAATGACGCGTATTGTCCAATTACAAGCATGACGCCTACACTGTCCGATTAATGCTCAAATCGGGCTGCTGACAGCCAATCACGTTCGAGAATTTTGTTATAGTTTTGATTAATCTAAAATAAACCATTTCCGAGGTACCTTGTATCTCTGTTTCAAAACGAGTCTTCGTGCCAAACCTTTCAAATGAAAATGAGTTTGATTTGCATGAAAATAAACTTGTGGGTGGAACACATTTCCATATGAATGGTTTTGCACAAAGACTGGTTTTGATACCAGGACACAAGGTGACTCGGAGGGGCCTATTTGAGAATGGTGAGTGAATTACTAAACAAGTTTACCTTTCTTTTTTGTGAATGCGTAGACACGGCTGATAAGACCGAGAAAGTTGCCCTACTCAGTGAAATACAGATTTTGAAGGGGGCGGGACGGCATCCTAATATAGTCAACTTGGTTGGCGCGTGCACCCAGGGTGGTAAGTTGCCAAGAAATCATCACGTGACCATGAGCTAATAAAACTTGATAATAAAATGAGCTGTCTCTACGTTGCCAGCCACCTAGCAGTTATTCAATGATTTTATACTAGTGCCAGGATGTTCAAAGCACGATTAAGCTAATCCAGGACAAACTTAAATTTCCATTTCATTTTTGTAACGTTTCAGTTCGTTTGTCCTTCAGCTTTGACTCGGTAAGATGAAGAGGGGTTAAGTATCCGTTCGAGCTAAGCCCATCCGGCGAACGTTTATATCCGGTTTTTGTCACGTCATTCTGTAGAATGATGTGACAAGGAGTGTTTCGACTGAGCCCCTGGATGAGGTGCTAGTCCATCGCAGGGTTACTAAGAGAGGCACAGGTGCCCGACCCAAGTACACAACAGAATGGCCCCAGACAGGGCTCGCACCCAGAGCATTTACGCCAGCGCATAATCCATTTGGCTGCTACTTGACTGGACTAATCTCAAAATATACAAAACAAAAGTGGTATAAAAACACTCTTATGGTGGTTTCACTGTCGAGCCATCAAAAATTAAAATCTTAGCCATTCAATAAATAAAGAATCTGGCATATAGCAGATGATTGATTTATAAACACTGTCGCCAAGATTTAGGTCTGTGCGGTTTTTCATTCGCGCTTTATTCGGAGAAGAGAAGTTTATTCGAAGAAGTGTGTTACCAAATTTATAGAGCATTGTATCGAGACGTAAAGTAACGGAAACATCTGTCATTGAATTTTGCTACTGAAACGAAAACTCAGAACTCCAAAGCACCGACACATTGAAATTAATACTTCTTCAAAACTCAGAACTGTTTACTTAGCAAAAACGTGAGCGATAACTCATAGTTTGGCCTACGTAATAACCTTCAAGTCGGGCCGCCATTGTATTATCACCCAACGCAAAATTTGGAAATTCAAACAAATTCGAACCCTGTCGAGCTCGAACGTTGTAAAATGTCAAATTCTTAGAGGGTCTTACATCTGATGGAACTAGAACCTCAGAAGGATTGGTATTTTTTAATTTTAGAATATGAATACATTACATGAAAATCAGGAACAGGGAGTGGAGCACCGGGACAGCGAGAAAGTGTCCGCGCTGATTTATGACTAAATATTCATGAAACTTGGATGCTGTTCAAAATATACGGAGACAGGACTTTGTCTGAACCCTCCCGTCTCACGGGTCTTAAAGAAGACCAGGCTAAATAAAGCTAACCGCTATTTTTAATTTGGTTAGAAAATATTCTTCTGGTCACTGATTTGATTCCCGGAGGAACCCTTGAAAGTTTGTTGACTTCCAAGCCTGCCCCTGATGAACACGGCAAGTACGAGAATATCAAATGTGCGCTGAATGATCGGGAGCTGATGAAAATTGCTCTGCAGATCGCCACAGGAATGCAGCACTTGGAAAGCAAGAAGGTACGTGGTACATTGTGTACAGTGTACTTGTACAGTGAAAATATAGTTCCGAAGTGTCTTGTTCTGGCTCTACAAGAAAACATAGCCAAGTTTTATGCTGCGTCAAATGCCAAGAAAGGAAATGCATTTCATCTTCTCCGATTTGCAACAAATTGTCAATAAATGTCTAAGTGAATGTAAATATAGTTTCACTGAAACGGAAGTTGTCTTGAATAATATAATGCCGCAAAAAATTGTTTCTTGTTGAGGACAAAATTAGTCATTCAGCTATGGAATTTTCCTGCACCTTAATTTCGTATGGAGTTATTTTGTAATCATGACGACTCAAAGTTGCTCGCTTCGTCATAATGGCAACCTTTTGACTTCATAAACGAATAAGTTAAATTTAAAAGACCTAAGTTTCAATATTAGAGTTTAGGGTAAGATAAGGTAAGAACTGTTCTTCAATTTGCCAAAACCTGGGTTTTGGGAAAATATTCTTCGTGTATTTTACAAAAAGAATATCGTAACTTCATTTTACCAGTTGCTGCTGTTTTGGGCTAGCTTATTTTGCATGTTCCAGAATTTATAGAAACGCCTCATGTGCTTTTTTCTTCAGTGTATACATGGCGACTTAGCAGCAAGAAATGTCCTTATTGACGAAAATAAAGTTGCTAAGCTTGGAGACTTTGGATTGGCAAGAGATATCTCAGATCGTGGCATATACAACAAGACGTCCAATGTAAGTGCAGGATAGACGCCGAGCACGCTGCTGGCAGACCGAAAAAACCACGGCTACTTTGCACCACCAATGAACGCAAAAACGCGAACAAATTGCACGTCTCTGTTGTCAAGCGCGGGCGAAAAACGCGGGCGAATGAGTCGAATGGTTCGGTATGGACAGTGCGAGTGTTTAAACAAAGAACACCAAACCTGTTTTTTTTCCCAAGAAACAGGTGGAATTCGTGTTTGTCAGTAAACTGTAATTCATTCTAAAAGACTTCAAAGCGTAAAATGAATATTGACGAGTCTACTTTTAAACAGAAGTGATCTCTAGTTCCTGTATATTACTAATATTAACCTTATAATTACGTTGAAAATTGCAATAGCTCAACATATCGCATATTACATCCATGGAAAGCAAGTTTCGGTTCGATATATACTGGCGAAAGCTATTTTCCCCGGGGCATGCAATATATGTCCTATTCAATAAGCCAATATATTTTAGCATCAGAAATCAAACTAGGATGTATTCATTTACTTTCATGTCAGTTAGTAATACCTAAGTACATTTTCTTCAACAGGGTAGGGTCCCCTGGAGATGGCTGTCTTTAGAATCCTTGAGATATCTAGTCTATACATCACAGAGTGACGTGTAAGTATCAGAATCATGCTGTGTGCGTCAAATTCGAATAAGTGAGCTTTCTTGCTTGTTTTAAAATTGTCACGCCTTTTCTCACACCTTCTGCAACGAGGACTGAGCGACATCCAGGACAACACCTGGGAGAGGCTTAGTCTGCATTTTATGTTTTACATAAGAATCTTGCAATTGATGCATTCGGCGTATGTATTGACTTCCAACCAATAAAAAATAAGAACACATTGTTCAGTGCAGGCAGAATTTGGTCATCTTACTCCGCTATTGTTTAAAGCTCGAGGGGCTTTTGAGGTTTTTCTCCTGTAACTCCAAGTGAATTGAAATCATTACGATGAAACTTGAAGGATTAATAGAAAGTAAAAAAAATATTTCTCTTAAGGTCCATAACATGTAATAATGACGTCAAACGACGCAGAAATGACGCCGTCATTTTCTAATATTTGTCATATCTTGGATTAGCTTAGGAATTCTATTAAATGTCAGGAAACTATAGAAATGGCTCGATAATATTCAAAACGGATGAAAAAAAAAAAAAAAACAGAGCTGAATAAAAATGTGAAAGTTACAGGAATAAAGCTGAAGCATTGTTTTAAACACAACAAAATTCAAAATTCCACATAGTCTGAGTAGACTTGTGAGTTAGTCTTGTTTTTTCTTATCTTTTTTTTTTCTTTTTTTTTTTTCAGATGGTCTTTTGGTATTGTCTTATGGGAAATTACCACCTTTGGTAAGTCTGTGAACATTTTTATGCACGTGGAAATGATTAAAGTACAATTGGATTTACTGCTCGAGATTTTCAAAGGTGATTGAAAACGAAAACCTCTGGCAACTGGAACAAGGAATGGACACGCGCTTCAAATTCTAACTGTTTGCATTTCGCTCTTGATTCGATTAATTGGTGACTAGGCCTCGTGTTCAGTACAGATCGAAATAATAATTGTGCTTATGCTTTTTTTCCTTTTTTTTTTTCAATTTTGTTTTAAAAAGGTATCTAAATTTTAAATTTATTCGTTTGAGTTATTTTTACAGTGAACTCAACTTATTCTAATTTCTATTACTTGTGCATGTATCGAAGCTGAACCTTATTTCATCGCCTTATCAGGTCAGCTCCCCTACCCTGATATAGCAACACCACGGGCTCTTGTAAGTTTCCTCTCCTCTGGAAGACGGATGCCTCGTCCCGACCATTGCACTGAGGAACTGTAAGTTCAGTATTCTGCTGCTACAATTATTTCAAATTACTAACCACTGACCTTTGTGTTTGGCCCGCACTTTCAAGAACTCGGGTCTATCGTCTGCTAGTACTGCAGAAAAGTCTCGCATAAAGAGCTAGCGTTTAACTCGACCTTTTTCCAAATTCTCCAAACATGAATGATAATAAAAGACAAAGTACACTATATTTATTGTGAAAAGCTATTTCATGACGATGACATAATCTATGTTCCACATTTAATGTCCATTTATCGCCGGCAGCGCTCATGTTCCCCGCCCACATTCTTCCTTCTTCCAAGCTAATGCAATGTAATGCAACGCCATTAAATGTTATTTTATGCAATATCATGACATCTCATCTCTTGTCAAATGATGTGAAGTGATGTAAAAGTATTATCTTATTTTGTTTGTAGATATGCACTTATGCAAAGCTGTTGGATGGAAAACCCCTTGATGAGGCCTACTTTTGAAGACATAACAAAACGGATCAAATGTCTCTTGAAGACGTTTAAGGTATGTGTCGCTGGTTTACTTGTTACGGTAACTGTCAGTGCTTCTAACAATTCTATAGTGTTTTTTTCTCCCTTTTTCTGTTTCTGTACATTTGCACTCTTATACAAGCTTTACTGAAAAAGATCTCGTTGGTAAATTTCTACCATGTGGTCTGTAACGTTTCTGAAACTCATGAATAATCCATCAATTTTAAACAAAGGAAATATGACGGTGACGGTGTTTGGTTATCTGATCTTAATAAGCGTAGATTTTTACGATTTGAATTCTCAATTTTCTCCCTCGATTGATGGCGGATAGAAGAAATATCAAACACTCAAGAACGTGTTTGACCACATTACCAAACACCTCGAAGTTTGTCAAAAAATTCTCCGCTGCGTGTCGAATTTTCATCTTTCATTTCGGTGTTTGAAATAGGCAAGACCGTGTTTGATCACATCTCCAGACACCGATGAGATCGTTCAAAATATGACGCGTAGCGGAGTATTTCTGACAAGATTTGAGCAATTAGATTGAATACAGATAATTTTTTTTTTTTTATCTTATTACAAGCTAATGGGATATCTGAACATTTCTCTGTATGTGTTCAAAACTAAAACCCATCCCAACTGTTACCTCTGAAATCCTAAAATGCATTTTAAGCAACTCGGCAGTCGTCGAGGTTGTTTAGTCACTAGTACCTAGTTTAGCCCACTGCTTACCTTTCACCAGCCACTGACACTATTCTGCGTACCAAAAGAATCCGATTCCGAGTCACTTCCAAGTCACCCATGACTTGTAATGTTAGAAGAAATGAATACCGAAACGTAAACCAGAACATAATTATGCTGTACGAAATCAGAAATCTCAGTCCGTGTTTTCGGCGTCTATAATTTCTATTTTTCTGCATATAAAGCCGATAAACATAAACACATACCGATATATGGAGCCAACGAACATTTTTTTCTTCCCGTGTCAACCGAGCCCATGTGGAATCCCAGTGACTTTTGGCACCCTTATTCTATTATTCTGCATATGCAGACGATGCATACAAACACATTCTAATATACGCAGAGAACAAATTTATTTGCGTCGTGATTGCCGTGTCAACGTCGACTATGTCGATATAAGCAGGTTATTTTCAGCACCCCGTGGACACGTCATTCATGAGTTTAAAAAAAATCACAATGAGAACGGCAACGGGAAAAAGGTTTACCTAGGATTACAATGGCGTACCAGTGCATTATAATTCTTAGTACATTTCTTTGGTGTCCTCCTCATTATCAAAACAAGAATAGGGAGCTTTAGCAATGACGACATGGATGCCGAGGACAACGCCTTATAAAATATGGATTTAAATTTTACCTTCCAATGTCACAACCGCGTAGATTTGTTCAGTACGCCTATCGGTCTAGAAACTTGCTCAGGCAAAATATGCAATGACAAGGTTCATTTCCAAAGGAAGACAAGAAAAATTAGCCACTGCGGTTCACGTTCTCCATAATACGGAGAACTTAGTCATTTCACGTCATTGTTTTGCAGAGGACTGCAAATAAATGTACAAAGATTTATAACGCAGGTGCGCAGCTATTGTGTTACTCATTAACCCTTTAGTTTGATGACATTCTCGTAGCCGTTGCCGTTGTGGTTTACTGAGGCTCCCCAATATGAAAGGGCCAAATTTTGTGTTGTGTGGAGAACGCGAACCTCGACGGCGAATTTTTGAAATGTATATTTCGAATTTTACGCTGTGTTCCATATTCAGTTTCGAGAAAGAGAGACGAACTAAATGACGTTAGATTATCCTGATATGCGTAGGTAAATGTAAATTCATTCTTTGACTCGACGTTGTCCTCGGCGTAGACGTAGTTGCTATAATTACTTAAACTTCCTAAAACTTATTCACAAACGACTTGACCCAAGATGATAATAAGCCTTTCATCTACTTTGTTTTTCTTTTTTTTTTTAGAAATCGTACGTGAATGTGCAACATGATGACATCACTGATGACTCAGAAAGCTCATAAGAGAGAGAGTGACATGTTATTGTTTTGTAGAATAAGGTGGACGCTGTAGTTTACTTAGTTTCGATAAGGACAAAACATTTGGTTAAGATAAGAGAACGCGTCATACCTTGAAATTGTCACTTTTTCTTTAGTAGAAAGAAACCACTGAAATTTAATTCACGATGCGTGGGAATTATTCAGTTGACAGTAATGTAAGTAAATTGTTTGGCAATAGTATGTTTGTTTAGTAACTTCTGCATAATTAATGAAATCTGCTTGTACATAGTCAGTTCCTTTGAAGATCAATATGGTCCCAGGCATTTTTTCCAGCAGTATTCACAAACTTTGTCTTTTACCACAAAGGTTTAATTTGTAGAATAGATCATATTTTCTTAGCCGTATTTTATATAAATTTGTGTCAATGATAAAAATCATTGTAAAGTAAATACTTATGATAAATTGATGGAAACCCGCATGCACATAGTCAGTTCCTCTTAAGATCAAGAGCCTCAGGTTTCAGCATCCTTAATAACCACAAAGGTTTCATTGATAGAATTTGTCATATTCACTTAGCAGTAGTGTATATAAATTGTGCCAATGATGTCTTGATATAGTAAAGACTTTCAATTGATGGAAACCAGTTTGTATAAAATCAGTTCCTCTGAAGATCAAGCGCCTCAGGAAAACAAGATATGGTCACCGACATTTTTCCTAGCAGTTTTTCATTCATCGTTCTTAAACTTTGTCTCTAACCACAATAGATTGATTAGGAAAATAAAATAACTTTAATTAAGAAAGAAAATGAGTCGTATTTTGTTGTTTCACAGCTCTTGGTGTCTTCTTTTTCTCAGTACCAGGTTGTGGAACTGAAACAGTGCACGAGCGTTTCAACTTGCTGCGTATGTACACGATGTGTTTGTCGTTATTATCTTGTGCTTTTTCGTGTCCATCCCTAATGACGTTCATTTTGATTGTTACGCATCCCTCCCCAAGGAACGTTCGTTGAGGAGGAACGGGTGACGAGCCAAAACAACGTAGCCAAAGAGGCTACGCAAATATTTTTTTTTTCAAGCGAAACCGCCCAACCAAAACGTCTCTCTCACGTTCCCAAGATCTACCACTGTTCTATGCATGTTATGAATTTCTCTGGCGTGTTCATGGCGTCCCATCTGAAAACTGCAGATAAGTTATGGACCAGCCAGACAGGTGAACAAAACAGTTTCCAGCACGTTTACTTAATGAGGCATTATAACCACTCTTTATCACCTGAGTAGAATTAAAAAAAACTGCCCAATCTCAATGATTGGTGGACGATATATTTGTTATCATTTTCGTGACACAATTGCTAACCATAGCAATAATAATAATCCTAATACTTAACTTCGGCAATGTTTGATAAATAAATATACTGCCTGTGAAGACATAACTAGTTTTGAACAACCCCCCTTCCCCAGCTATACATTCGGCCCGGTTGTCCAAAAGGTGGATAGCGCCATACACTGAATTAATCATTATCCAGTCAGGGTTTAGTGGTGATTGTTTCGGGTGTATACTTTGACGACCTTTGATCAACCTGGCTCCAACAAGAGCGCGGTTCTTGCCAGGCTCACACTGCCATGAGAAGACCTGGTGAGTAGCGCAAAAGTCAAAGCATTATTGTGAAAACGATGTTTGCGTGCGATGAATCTTTCAACGCGACAACCGTAAAACACAGAAATCGGATTCGGGAAATCCGGAATCCACAAATCAAAGAAAACAAGATATTCTAATACGCGAAAATTACGTTGCATAGATTTTGCCTGTAAAAAGGGCTAATAAAAGGGACCTCAAACTTCACCTCTTTTGAAACATGGGTACTCCGTCTGTCGAAGTTCGTGCAGCGTTATATCTATTGAAGGCTATGGTTAAGAGAATCTTAACTAACATGTATCACAATTTGATTCTATGCACCCTGACAGCAACTGAAGTAAGCTTGCCGGTAATTGCAGTTTTAATTACGTGATCTGCAATTTGTGGAAGGTATAATTTGGCCTTCATGTCTAGTAAATACTGAACAATATGTCAAAGGGACCGGATTTCCGTCACTGGTAGCAACCTGTGCCTCGATAGTCGCCTCTCTTACTCTTTATATGCAAAGGTCAAGTTGCCTCCCCTAAAAAGTTTGTTTTTCCCAACATACAAGATTAACTCGAGAACAACACTAGTTCACACTGATGGTGTTGCAAATCACTACCAGATATTCTTAACCGCCCTCATATTACAAGAATTTCTAGACACGGTTCCACACTTACTCCTGTCTCCTCCTCTTTTGCGAACGGATTGAACCACGTGTTGTTAAAAGATTCCTAAAGATTGTCAGAAACCCAATGCACGCAAACTTCGCTTTGATGTCAATGCTGTGAGAATAGGCTTTTTGGTATTGCACTACTCACCAGTTTTCTCAGAGTAGTTTGATCTGGACAAAAACCGCGCTCTCACCGGGTCCTGATTGAATGGCGTCTTATCCTATATTAGCGGATCCAACTTTTGAACAACAGGGTCAGATGTATAACTAGGGTTGTTTGAAACTAGTCAGTTTTCTTTTTTTTGCAATTGCAGTTTGTGATTGAAGCTGGAAAAAAAGAAGAAAAAAGACCAAAAAAAATATTTACTTATTTATTCATTGGACATTGCTGAAGTAATAAATAAGGGACTATGCAATAATTACTTGGAGGGGGGGGGGGGGGAAAGTTAGAGGAGGGGCATAGGAGAAAATGACAACAAGAGAGAGGGGGATTGGATGTGAAATTTAATACATACAGGGGAGGGGCATTACTTTTTCATTCCTTTTTTACAAACTGGAAAAGTAGTGGAAGAGTTATTAGAGCTTAAATATATATACTAAGATTGGAATAAAACTGACAAATTTATCAACTCTGTTCAGATCTATAAACTGCTGTTTTCCTATCTGTCGTGCAGTAGAAAAAGAATGCCTCTGTTATATATAGGAGGAGACGTTTTTCAAGGGTGGAGGGGTTAGCCTTAATATTATCATTATGTGAGGGGGTGTTGAAATTAATTTTTGCTTAATAAGAGAAGGGGTATGACTTAGTTTTGGGGCATATATTCCACCCATTTCATAGCCCCCTCCCTACCTTCCCCCGCCCTCCGGGTAATTGTTGCATTCCCTTTTTCTGTTGCCATTGTCAACAGTTGAGGTCACATTTATAACTTAACTGTATTAAAGTACTTTTAAGGATAAAAGCAAGCGAAAGAGGTTTTACACAACGTTTCGAAGGCTCCATGTCATCATTTTCAGGTGGAGAGAGAATAAAATTGATAACTTAATATATACCATGCGAGGTGATATAACGTAAAGGTGAAAAAGTGTGTAAATGGTGACAAATTTAAATAAATAGTTTTGCGCGTACGGAGTCTGATTGTGTGTCTAAGCATGGCCTCTTCTTCGTTATGAATAACATTTCATAAATCAGAAAGTCCAGTTTTCCGTTACACTTCTTCAAAACGGGAAAGTTGTTGGTGAGGTCGCCGATAGTTTCCAGACCGTGGTCGTTCTTCAAATGCCAATCGATTGCTGAATAACGGTGTTCGTCAATACGCTGCAATAAGTGTCGGCTGGTGTAGCCGAGATACACTGCATCACACAAATCACATTGATAATTATACACAACGCGTTGTGGGCTAATTATAGTTGGTTTGGGCTCACACATCTTGAAGTCTTCACATATTTTGCTACTCTTGAACAAAGAAACTTAACAAAGTTTTATAAGAGGAGGCTCTACCGCAAGGTCCAAATGCTTTCCCATTTTGTTAAGTGCTTTTTCCAGAAAAGGTTACCCTGTCACATGCATGTAGCTTCCAGCTTGAGACCCCTTTCACATACCCACAGTAGACCCACTACATCTCTTTTAGTAAACAAATTATCAATTAATGTTTGAAAACCCGGCCTTTTTATCATACCTCCCGTCTGATAAAAAATGCAACTTTAGTCAACTATAACAGCAAAATAAAAAAGATAGTGTAGATTGTAATGTAGACATTAAAAACAACGATAATTTTTTTCTTGGAGAAGGAAATCACACAAATTTATTCCTATTATGGCAATTGCTTGTGTTAATTATACTAGCAATGCAGATATATTCGAATGGATGGTTGCATATCTCGTTTCTAGAAGCAAAATGAAACTCTACATACATTGCAGCTACCATGGGTGTTTGACATGGCTTGATCCGACGCGATTGGACAGTGAATCTCTCTCGCAAAAAGTAGATCTGCACAGTCTCTTGAATGTTAATTTGTCTCTCCCTCACTCAAATTTTAGAGCGTATTTACTCGATCATGGATGGTGACTTGTATACCATCCGTGAAGAAATGTTCCCTTTGGTCGAACTGCATAGAATACAGAAGAAATGTAGTGTAAGCAACAAATTAAAATTAAAAGATAAAGCAATTTGAATTTTTTTACTTGAAATAAGCTTATTTCAAAATATAAATTAAATCACGGATTTCGAACTTCCGTTAAGATAAAAAAGGTACGATTAAAAGAAAAAGAAATTTGAAATTTTTGCTCCAAGTACGGTAACCTTATTTTAAAATAGAAATTAAATCATGGGTTTCGAACTTAAATAGGCCCTTTGCACGATCCGGTCACATGGTACAGAATAAATTATGCTGGGACGCAAGTTACACAGTGGGACATCCAAAACAAAGGAACTCGTACCAGTCCAGCCCGACTCTTCTTTGTTTTAGAAGTTCCACTGTCTAACTTGCGTCCCAGCATAATTTATTCCGTACCATGTGACCGGATCGTACAAAGGGCCTATTCTGAAGCGAGCATCAGCAGAATTTCAATGTGTACTTAAAAAGACAATACACAGACAATGAAGTGAAAACTTAACAAGAAGTTAGGCTTAGCTTGGACTCTACAAGGAGAGAAAGCGAGTGGAAACCATCAAGTTCTCTAGCCAAGAAAAAGCTTCTTCGCCTGCTAAACACAATCTCATTTTCTAACTTTGTCTTGTACCAATTCTTTGACCTTGCCGGTCGCGCTGTTGTGACCGATACATGACCACAGTCATAAACACCTCTCTCAGCTTTCATCTACGTGTGAGCAAAAGCACATAGGCAAAATACCACCTATGTTTGGAAAATGAAACATCGTCATTGCTATGATCTTTTCTTATTGCTTTTAAACACGCAGGCTTGACATTTTTATTTTCGGAGACGTTTTTCAGGTTTTTTGAGTGCCTAATTTCATTTATGAAATCGCTTGCATCCTGTAAACCTACATTTGGCGTTTCCACGTAGAATATGAAATAGCAGGACTTTTAAGTTTGTATTATCAAGTTCCTAACTCAAATAAGTAAATGAAAAATTTGGAAGGAATTTTGAAAATTGTAAAATACAAGAAGATCTATTTTTGCATAAAGGTTAGCAAGCATAAATGCTAACATGAATTAGAAAAGGCTCGTACCGCGACCACATATTGTAAAAGGGTTTTTTGTTTTTAATTTGCAGTCAAATGTTTCACCTAGCCTGATAACAATTTTCTAAAGCCAGGCTTTTAGAAGTCGTTTAGAGGCTTAACAAAGCCAAGCGTCTGCAGGTCTCATTGCCTTATATGCAGGAATACCCGTCAACATAAACATAAGCACTAAACAAGGAAAACGGAATGCTTTTCACCTCCCCTTCGATCACTAATTGTCTTTTACTCTACAAACAACTATAAATCTCAATTTCTCTTTAATTCAAATGATTATATTAATTACAGCCTTATATTTTCAACCTTGAAGCTGTTACGATATGCATTTTTTTCTTTCATCTCAATAAGAAAACGGAATATCTAGAAATGTATTCAGCTGTTCCGTTTACATAAAGCGTATTTGTTAACATTTTAACAGTCTTGTTTGTTTTGTTTTTTTGTTTTTTTCATTGTGTTTCTTTCTCCTCCGAACATACTGATTTTTGTACAAAATGGCGAGGTGGTATCACCGATAAACGTCCTTCTTCATCAACAGCGATGTACTTCCCAGACAGTTGGCTCGTGTCATCGGACTTCATTTCCCATACGAATTCTTGAAATTTAACTGAGTTTGTTGGCACAAAATGTGTTCCCTTTTTTGATCCATCTTCATCAGGAACCTGTGACAGAAAAAGGAGACACAATGATCATTATTGGTCATGTTATGTTTTAGAATATCAACACTCCCCCAAACGCATCAAATAGTTCACGGACAAATCCGAAATTTCTTTCAAACTAAAAACAACTTTTCCCCATGAAATATGCTTCAGCAATTCAGCAAAGTGTTAGGGTCTTGCCCCTTAACTTAGTGAACTTAACGATTCTGAACTCAGCATCATTTCAAGATAATTAATTTTGTAGTGTTGATAATGCATGCCTATTGCAGAGCCAAATATAATTTCAATAGCTCAATTATATCGGATCTTCCCAAAACCTTAATCGATTACCACAATTTTCCAGAATGAAAATGATCAGCATTCCGATCCAATATGTAGTTGTTAATTAGATATGTAATCTTGTACATGCAGGTCGTGACCGAAAGCCAGTCTCAAGAAAATTTGCTTTTGTTGACCTCACGCTTTGACATATATCATAAAGTAAAGCAGATGTAAAGAGTACATTTGAATTATGTTTTGTGATCTGCGACTAGAAAAGAGGACTTTCTCTCACTTACGTCAGTATTTTTGTCTCTCTTACATCAGCATTTTTGTTGATCTCTAATGCCTAGTGAAGAGGATGCACGGAAGAAAGCGAGATTCATAACCCACCTCCACTGCAGTTACAGTGTTGTTGTTGTCTACATTCAGGGCGTACTCCTTGTTGCGTAGTTTAAACACAAACCGCCAACAAATTGCCGAAGAACCACATGATACTTCCTTAGCTTCCACGTTAACTTAATTGTGTCAAAGAAAAGACAAAAACATGAAATAAAAGGATTAATAATTATACAATTTTTACATTTAAGGTGGCTGGCAACAGCCTCCTTCAGTTTCCAGTTTTATTAGTTTGACGGATCAATACTACCAAACCGTATCAAGTAGACGAGAAGGAGAGGCGGCGGCCTAATGGCGATGTGTTAAAGAAATGTTTCAGCATGCTGGGGGCTAACCTACCACGGATTAGTATTCCCTTCGGGGGAAGTAACATTACCCTTTGTCTGCACTTCCGTGTACGGAGACCGGTATAAGTTCCCGTAATATGGTACAGTCCAGTCACTTCGAGTGCGAATTAAGTTTAACCACAATAGACACTTTTTTTACAGATAGGTTAAACGTAAATGATGTTGGACTGGCATATTGAATTGAACTGATAAAACAATGGGTTACGCAGAACACCAGTTCAATTATTACACACAAGTCAAAAATTGTAAATTTTATGATGAAGTACGCTGCCAGACAACAAGTGAAAGAGACGAATTCATCAACATGAAAAGCTGTAACTTTCTCCATTCTTCTGAACCATCGTTACGTACACTTTCTTTAAACCTGACACTTTCTACTTTATTGTCTTTCACTGTCGCAACCAAACAGGTTTTAGTTGCCCTCGGCCAGAAACGATGATATTGTTCTGTCGACATGGTAGAAGCTTTATTGTCAGTCTTTCTGAAAAAAGAAAGAAATATTTGCATATCCAAGGCTATTATGGACTAAATCTCTCAGAATGCCCAATAGTTCACAAAAATAAGCTATGTGTTTTGTATATAATACACAAAGAACTACATTTCGTTGAAACCATTCTTTAAAATTGTAAATTCAACATTTGACTCAACACATTTAAATTAAAGGCTACTGTACCTTGCAATAGTTAAATCCTCTGAGATGTATTCCTACTGAATGACAATGTGGCATCAATTCGCCCTTTCATTTATATACGTGGACCGGAAGATGGTTTGGAAAAAACCAAAACTGTGTTAGAACATGACATTTAAAAAAACTGAAAACGTTCGTTATCATCTCTGTGACTAATCAAACTGTTTCCGTTTGATTTGTGAATTCAAACTGAAATACATGTAAACATGTATCAAAAATCATTGAGGTACGTCGTGAAACACAAACGTATATTTTGTCTCAGGAATGGTTTTTAGATTAGTGTACATATCCACTTCGTTCTCACACAAAATTAAAGAATGCTGGAAAAAGATATCACATGAATTATACTTTTTGTTCGAAGTTTTTAGTTTCCTCTACCTTAACACTATACTTTGATGTTTTGATGTTACCAGAAAACATATCGGTTTCGAGCTTTCTTCATACATGCATGCAATTTAAAAATAACATTGCCAACTTTATTTGCAGATTTCGAAAGTATCAACTTGCAAAATAAAAGTCAGGTTCTACTACATTGCAAAACGTGACAAAAACTACTTTTACTAGTTATATTGATTTCTTTTTGATTGGAATATTTTTAGTGACCGCAGACTTTTTGTTTTGTTTTGTTTTGTTTTGTTTT
>Ga0126338_10001242_pt1 | contig 16190 bp, 11 predicted proteins | sample OrbCmetagenome_2_FD_92529 | JGI IMG/M metagenome (GOLD analysis project Ga0126338, IMG submission 92529) | Coral microbial communities from Petempiche,Puerto Morelos, Mexico - Orbicella C C metagenome | ecosystem: Host-associated > Invertebrates > Cnidaria > Coral | place: Petempiche,Puerto... | reverse complement strand
TTCACTTTCATCTACAACCGCAGTTCATATATGAATTATTTCATATAAACTTCACATCATTTCACTCCTCACGGGAAGATATGAACTCAATTAATTGACCTCGCTCCCAATGTGTGGCTTCATTAAAAAGCTCAGTTGCTCTAGCAGCCCCCCGGTGTCGCGGGGGTCTCGGGTTCGAATCCCGTTGAAGCCCGGATTTTTTTTTTTTTTTTTTCAGGCTTCTTCTTTCCAATTGCTTAAATTGGAAAATTTACTGCGATGATCATTCTTCACTTTCACTTTTATAGCCTTGCAGACCAACTTCAGTGTCAACCTGGAACGATTATCAGGGAAAGAAGCCATAACCATGTGTACAGCCGACATTTCGCAATTCGCAACTCGTTCCATAGTTACGAAGACTCCGCTGTAAGTGAAACAATTCGTGTGTGGCTTCTAAAAGGCCCTAGACAAGCCGAGTTTAATTGCTATATATCTCAAAATTCTATGTTCTCATTGTTAAACCTGCAGCATGCGAGTAGTTATGACTGATCACGAGTAGGATTGCATTTTCAAGGAGAGTATATGGCAAGTCAGTTTGTTTGCTCACATCAAGGTCGATCTTGATCGGGTTTCGCCCCCACCCCCAAGTTAGGTAAAAGGCCATTGCCTGATTTCAAACCGGAAAGGACTAGGTACGAGTCTGTAAATTATGGGATTAGCAACTATTGATCCACATAGTCATAAAGTGCAGATCAAGCTTTACAAAATCCCCAAGTTTGGTGTAAATAGACCCAATAGTAGGCAAGATACAGCCGTTTGAAAACGTCAAAATTTACAAAGAAATGTATAGCTATCCGGACGCTGCGAATTAAGAGACGCAAGTATTCCCAGAGCTAAATCTGTTGACCAATCACAGCCAACTAGTCCTAGACATGCAAATTATTATGCCGCGGGTTAATAATCTGAGAACTGTAAGTACATGTCGCGAAAGACAATGGCATTCTACACGATGGTCCGGATGACCGAACATTGCTTTGTTAATTTTGATGTTTTTAAATAGCTGTATCTCAGTCAAAACTAGCCTAATTAACACGAAACTAGGGGATTTTGTGAACCTCGGTGTGCTCTTTCTGACCACGTGGATCAATAGTTGCTAATCCCATAATTTACTGACTCGTACCTAGTCCTTTTCGGTTTGAAATCAGGCAATGGGAACCAACTTCGATCCTTTGCCTTGTCATTGAGGAGAAAGAAGGAAGACAAAGGAGAGAGAGCCCTGGATCGAGGTTGCATGGGAACAGGGTTGCAGTATTCTTATAATGAAGAATTGAAAATTGCCGTAATGAACATATTTTTAGAGGCAATTTTTCTTGTTGTTGTCCCACTTACAGTTAATCCTGTTGTTTTTCTTTTCAAGACTTCGTAAAGGGCATCAAAAGCTCTTTTGCTGGTACTTTTTAGTATTGCAGATAACTTTGTTTTGGTTCCAATGATGTTATACCGTTTTCTTTTACATCAATATGTCACTGGATTGATGAAAACTGTGTCAATACTTTGCACCAAATCATCCATATGCATTTTGATTTCACGACTCCTAAATAAGGGCCTTGCTCCAAGGGATAAAAAAAATAGAGTGAAGTAAGAAAAGGAAGATAAGAGAGTGGAGGAAAAAAAGACTGATATTCTTTTTAATTTTTATATCGTCTATTGTGAAGGATCCGTTGATGTCCAGTAAAAATTTATTTGTGGTGAAAAAATAATCGTGAGCTTCGTTGAAGCAACGGAAGCGCTTATTAGTGAATTGTCTACCATGTTACGTTTGGAATGAGCTTCCTTGAGTTCGTTTTTAGAAGATATATGTGATGAAAAGTCGAACTTTTTTTGAAAAATTGAGACACAGTCATTCCAAACGTGAGAGGATGTAATAGCTGACTTGCGTCTAAAACGCGTTTTAGTTGCATGATCTTAATAGAAACCGCCATCAATTCCTCAACTATTGGCTATTTCCGCTAAACTGCCAAGTGACAGTCATGTAATCTGCCAGAAGAACCAATTCTACTTTAAAATGTTAAGTGCGTTAATTTAAACCTAACAGCTTGGTAAATTTCGGTTCCATTGTCATGTTTGTCTTCATAAGAATAACTAATAATAATTATTTTTAGCAGTAAAAGCCTTTTGACCTGGACCAAGAGGTGGTGGTAATCAGTGGATTGGGCCGGCACAACTCGAATACGGTAGAACCGGACGGTCAAGCTACAAAACAACTGAATGTGCTATGATGGCGTGATAACTTTCCGACCACTCTCTAGTGGTCGCACACTATTTTGATTGGGTAACAAGAATCGAAAGTGAGCTTCCACGAAAATTGCCAAAGACGGAACTAATGAGTGCTCACCATTTAGCTAAAAAAATCAGGGAATTTCGGTTGAAAGTCAAATGGAACAGTAATTTTCCGGGAAATCCGTTCGGAAATTGTGGACTACATCTTCTTTTACTGTTCGGAACGGAACGGCGGAAATTTCCTTACTACTTGCTTAATTTTCCAGTTCCAGTCTCTCATCAGCCGAAAACAATAACGCAAAATTGAATTGCAATGGTAAGCGAGCGCCATCTTGTTCGTTTGGGTTGCTGAGTTTGGAAAAACCCTTATATTCAAAGGCCATCCTAACGGGTTTATTCTGACAAATGGTTAACACCCAATAGCTAGCTACCCGGACTGCACATACCATTACTTGTGGAGGTTACAAATGCGAAGCCATGTTAAACCACGCAGCAGTCATAATTCTCAAAGGGAAAAACTTATGCAAGTCGCCTAGGATCATAATTCCAGAAACTTGACTGTAGTTATAAATTAGGTGAAGGGCAATGGAAACCCTTTGATCGATTCACACTGCTTTGATCCCTTTTTGGTAAAACGAAGCAAACATGGCTCCGAGGCTTTCAGGTCAAAATTGCAAATTTTCTAAGTTTCTTTTGTCCCTCAATTCTCAAAGAACACTTAGATACAAAGAAAACAACAAATATAGGCGTTTGTCCCGAAAGTCTCGGAGCCATGTAAGAATATTGATATATCGAAAGTGGCCTATTGCACTTATGCAGTCCTTGATCATTCTTGCACGAACAACACGACTTTATTGAGGGGAGGGGCGGGGGCAGTGGTTCATTGAGCGAGTTTCCAATGGGTTAGCGTTAAATCACAAAAAACGAATTTACATCTACGCTCTTTAAGTAGGTTTAATCCTTTTGATGTTTGCTAAAGCAGGCTTGTGTTTTTAAAAAGCACCGATGTATAGTTCTTTGTTTTTGAGTAAATTGTCAAATGCCCCACCTCCAAGCAGCCAGTAGCGAGCAAATGCCCCCTGTGGAGACCTACAACCTGTCAAATGCCCATCAAATGCTCGGCAAGGGAGGGGGAGGGAGAGATAAGGGGCTTGGATTTAATTTGACAGAGCTCTGCTTTGGTTCCCTCAGTAGTAATACGACTTCAAAAATAAGCTTTTCGAGGTCACATGCAACAACAGTTATTGAATAACTACCCCTTAAGTTTAAAAAATTGTGTCTGATTATAAGCGCGACAACTTACTAATGCATGGTTCGAGAAGCATGGAAGTTAAGTTAATCCTGTCAATAAGGAAGTCGTTCAGGTGACAAACCTCTGAAAATAGTGTTTTGAGTTGTTTTTCTTAGAAATGCGAAAATAAGTAAATAATATTAGCTGATGCTAATAGTATTAGCTGACAATCACCTATACATGATTCATGATTCTTCAATAATGATATCACGCAAATGCCAGTCATTGGTTAACAAGGTGTGGTTACCCTTTTTCTATAACAGGTTACCATAGCAACAGTACAACCTGTTAGAACCAAAATGTTGCAATTTGAGAATTGAAACCTGATTTAAAACTGTTACACCAAAAGTGCTAGCAATGCCACAAACTAGAAATACGATGACGTACAATGTTTCTGTCTGGAGCTTTTGCCTTCATTTCTGCCAAAATATTCACAATCTTCTTCCGTGTTTTTCATTTTTTGCTTTACCAAGAGGGGGATGGTTAGCCACTCAATCCACTACCCCCTCCCGCAATCTGCTCCTGAATTCATCAATTATATCAAAACCTTTCTTTGTCCGTCCCTCGTTCTCTTAACAACTATCTGTTCTGACTACACTAACGTGAGACGTTCAATGATTTAGATGCATTTCGTCTCATAACATAATCTGTATCCTTGCAAATTACAACCATTGGTCAGTTCTAACAATATCTCACTCGTTCGCTTCGCTCACTCGTGAGATATTGTTCTTGCCACTCGAGCATAAAATTCATATCTTCTCGCCACCGTGTAATATCCTCTATATCTACCGTTCCGAAGTAAGAGAGAGGACCCTGGGAACGAGGTTGTGGCTTATCGTTCAAGGCGTCACGATTCCCGCCTTTTCCAGCTTCATGAATGAATTAGTTTCTTGCGTCGTTTTTGCTAGCCACGAAGAAGTGAATGAATTTTCTGAAAAATCTTGAGGAATTTCAATTCTAGACACTTTTAATGTGAAAAGAAGAATCAGGTTATTACGCCAGTGCGCCCTTTCTTACTGCGCGAAAAAAAAGGCTAGTCCGTCAGAGCCTTCATCCAAAGCATCGATCGTCATCCATAACGACAAAGGAGTTCACGAAGAAGCAAAAGCAGTGGGAATCCATCGGCAAAGTGACTGGCTCAATGCAGCAGACCCGTTGTCTTATGAAGACATGCCGTAGGCCCAGTGATGATTCAAGTCAAAGTCAGTGTTTTTCTTTCAGCACTTAAGGCTTACTGTAAGCTTACGCTACGTGCCTCACGAGTATTTTGATTGATTAGGGATTGCGATTTGCGATTTCTGATTTCAGAATTCGAGTTTGAGAATTTGATTTCTAGATTCTGACTTCAGGTTCCAGAGCCGGCTGATTTGTGAATTGTTATCTCTAATATCGGGTTACTCATTGCCTGAAAATCAAACATTTTATATCAATAATAATCAGAACTTACAACTGAACTACATCTAAGTTACGATTTTCTTGATTTCAGAATCAAGAAAACAGGTTAGCCACAAAGCATCCTGATTCTCCTGATTGTTTCTTTATCCCGGGCAGAGGGTACTTCAGTTGTATTAATTACACAAGCTTATACAAAGCCCACTTGTATTTATACCCGGGGGTACTTCCTCATATGGGCTATATAGGTATGTGCGGCCCCAAAGAGCATAGTTTTCAGCCATTTTGGTCATAAACAGGGTATTGATTTTAGCTGATTTTGGCCATTTTGGTCATAAATAGGCTATGGTTTTTGCACTCTAGCCTTGATATGGTTTTTTTTTTTTGAATTTATTAATTTATCATGTTTATGGTAATTTAACACTGGTCCGTGAACTAGGGAACTAATTATAACGTAGGTCTTAAACAGGGTTTTGATTTAAGGGTCAGATCATAAATAGAGTTTCGAATTTTTGGTCAGGTAATAAATATAATAGGGTAGGGAATATCGCAGATTTTGGTCATAAATAAGGTAAGGGTTTTGGGAAGCGGGCCGCACACCCCCACCCAATTTTTCTGGGAGCACCCCCTGGGTATTTATAAAACTCGATTATGCAGAAAACATTATAAAATTGGCAATATCGGATATTTGGTCTCAATACTGCTTATAATGAAATAAAAAGGAACATTACGGGTTGGCTCAAAAATATGAATTTTATGTCACTCTCGCTTGTACACTACGCTCACTCGTCAGATATTGTTCTTCCCACTAGGATATAAAATTCATATCTCTCACCTCCGTCTAATATCCCCTACTTACAAGCTTATTAATTTTAATAAAATAATGTTGCTGAAGTTTGATTTTTAATGTTTAATTTCTGGTTTGAAATCTTTAATCTGATTTCTTGTCCTAAAATCGAATATCAGTGCATTACTAAAACAGAAATCAGCAAGACCTTCAGGACTAGTTGTTTCAGAATTAGAGCGTTTAGAAATGAAGTAAATTGATTGGCTACAAAACTCCCTAAGTGATAGAGACGCAACTGATCATGATAGGGCACCGTAAACCCACTCTATCGGTGGGTGGTTAAATATCAACCCGAAGTGTTTTCAGTGTGTTGGTTACGCGTAACTTGTAATAACATTTATGACAATTTAATCAAATTTGCTTTGAGACTCATTTCATTAACCTACATATAGCCACCCACCTAACAGTTCTCCACCCTGTGGAGGGCCGTGGGGGTGGCAAAGATGTTTGCACATATACATATGGCCGGCACGAGCCCATGGGCTCCTGACGATGGCTAAATTTAGCCTCCAGAAACAGTTTCTTCTTTGAAGCGAGTGAAACTACTAGTAAATTTAGAAGAAGAGAGAATAAGAGACTGCGGTCGACTTATTCCAGAAGAGTTTAAGCAGCCTCTCCTCTCTGATGCAAGGTTCGAGCCTGCGCGTTTGACCAAGCTCCCCGACCAACAGGAACTCTGGGTATATCGACCGCAGCGTTGTGTCACTGTCAATAGCATGTGACGTCAATACAGGACGAACAGTGATTGGCTGGTGCTGTATGTACCTCCCACGGAAAGGTGATGGGAATACCTCACCTGTCAGTCAAGGAAATGGACTCGATCCTATGCAAGGAAAAAGGTAAGGGAGATTTAGAGCGCAAAAAGCGAGTTGCACTTGGATATAAACGTGGTATAGAGTGGCTTGCATCGAAAGAAAAGGGATCTGGACTAGCCAGAGTGTGGTCGTAAAATGACTTCGCTTCTTCCTTTCACGCCGCCCATAGTTAAAAGGCTGCTGGGCTGGAAAAGAAGTACGGATGACGATGATAAATGGGCCGAGAAAGCCGTGAAGAGTTTAGTGAAGAAATTGAAGAAAACTGGAGGCCTCGAGGAGCTGGAAAGAGCGATCACCAACCCAAGTATTCCCACAAAGTGTGTCACAATACCTCGCAGTTTAGATGGCCGTTTGCAAGTGTCGCATCGTAAAGGCTTACCGCATGTGATTTACTGTCGGTTATGGCGTTGGCCCGACTTGCAAAGCCATCATGAACTGCGACCTATCGAGTCCTGTGACTATGCCTTTAGCTTGAAGAAGGATGAAGTTTGTGTGAATCCTTTTCACTACCAGCGAGTGGAGACCCCAGGTAAATTTGTTTTGAGTAATTATTCTCTGCGCAAAGTATGCATCGTGGAGGTCGTAGAGGTTTTTCGCTTTGTGTTCGCTCCGCATCGCAAATTAGTCTATCGGGTTTTGTTTTGATCTAAGCGCGCGTGTAACATTACTTTGCACACTAGTCGTGTGTCTCGGCGATCGTTCTAGATGTCAGGATGTCTGAATAGTTTACTTAGGTCAGAATTCTATTCTGCCTACATTAAACCAGCAGGGATAACGAGCTAACGTACAACATCATATCCTTGTAATGCCTAAGTTGTGAAGAGGATACGTATGTTCTTAGCTCTTGATTAAACGCTCGAGCATGTGTTCGATAATTGCCAGATTGTAAGCAAGGTAATGTGCATTTTTCTAACTTGAGAAATGCAATCCGAGTGGAATGAAAGGTCCAAGAGAAATCCCCAGTACAGCGAGAACTTAATATTCGTTCGTCCTTGAGTTTGTTAGTCACCGTAGAGCGTTAATCGGCCGTTGTGTCTTAGTATTTGGATCCTTGGACGTGTCTGAAAACCTGCAAGTTCATATCAAGAGAAGAAAGTGAGTTCCGGAATAGTTTTTGGTCGATTCACAGTATCAGCTGTTTTGATGTCCAATATTAAATTGTTGCTTTATAGATGGAGTCTTTGATCCGATCTGATCGGTTAATTTCCATTTTCAAAACAGTGCCTTGATTTTCCAAGGCTTTCGAGGGTAAATTTGTGTAACTAACCGTGAAGCAAAGCCAGTCAGGGTTTTGCAGGAGTAGATAGTGTGACTTGCCGCTGGAGGCAGTGCTCGGTGTCTTTTTGCCCGTTTTCAAAACATGCATTTGTCATTCGTTTAGGAATACTACAACATTGTGTTCGGTCGATCCAGTTTTATGCGATGTGTGGATGTGATGAAAGCAATTATCAATATTGCCGCGGTTCAGATTTGCCATTATTTCCATCACGTAGATACAATTCCAGTCTCTATTTCTTCTCTGAAACCGTAGAAAACAAATCGATTAAACTTGTCTTCCTAGAGCCTCGTTTAAAATAAATAATTTTGGGGGAGCTTAACTGCGCGATTTAGTCGATTTTGTTTGACAAACGCTTCTGTTTATGTTAGCGTAGACAATTCGAACATCACGCTAAGCGAACTTTCAAGTACTTTTTGCACCAGTTTGACAGTGGTCAATGACACATTGTTTCACTAAAGTTTTATATTGATTTTAAAGTCGTTGAAAAATTTATTACCGACTTTATTTGTCACGAGTTCCTAGTGTATACATGTATGTTTCACGAATTTGCTTGGAAGCTTCGCAAGCGAAGATTTTGAAGCGGCCAGAACGAAGAATCCATTTAAATGCTGTTCATCTCTTTCTCGAATCTTTCCTTCATCCATAACATCAGAAAATACCCTACATTAATTAAAGCATTCTGGCTGTGAGTGATTGTTGTTGACTTTAGAAGTTCATTTCTTGTTTTCGGTATGTTAGGCGTGCTAAAATCTATTTTCGTCAATTTCCGCTTGTATTTTATATATACATGAAAGAGCTGCATGAAAACAAGTTTTTGTTACACAAATACCAAATTTTGCTCCGAAGATATATAATTAAACAGTGGGAATCGGTACACAAGTTTCGAACGTTGTAAGAAGCAATTTATGACGGCGAATCAAATACAAAAGGTTTGGGCTTGCCTCCGGAAGGGAGTTACCATACTTTCCTTGTTATCTGATATAAACATCAACGATCAATTGCAGATTTTATTCACGTATCGTTTGATTTTTGTCAAACCACAGAACTCTACTGAACGCATTACTTGACTCGCACACGGAGAGCAGTGATCTTAATTTTAACATCAACTTTTATTTACAAATTTATGAGAATATGAAGTTAGTGATGGATGGCTTATTCATTGATGGTGGAGTCTTACTTGAGCTAGTTTTGAAAATCCTGTGTTCAAGCTAGAGAACCTCTTGTAACTTTACCTGATGTATTTTTTACCTTTGGAATTCATTGTTATCGTTTGAATCTGTTAGATTTAACTGTCCAATATAAGGTATCTTTGTTTTATCTTCAAAGGTGTTTTCAAATGCTTGGTTTTGTTAAAGCTTTATGTCTGTGTAAACTGTTTTCCTTGACCTTTCTTGTATTTTTGTGGAAGTCGTCGGCAAGATGTTGTCCACACAACATGCATGTAAAATTTTGGCAAACAAACTCACGTTGGTGTAAGAAGTGAATTGTTTTTTACTGTTATCAGCAGAAGTTGAAGATAGGAAGTTTTTAAAGATAGTGTTAATTGGGGTGAGGTTCATTCACCTTTTGTTGTGTTTGCTAGATAATTCCATAGCAACATCAAGTCTTGTTACATTTATTCTTTGTGAGAGAATGTCGTAAATGAACTAAGCCATGCATAAACTGTTGTTGAACCAAATGTACCTTACCTTTCTCACTTGAATTGCACTTTACTCGCTTGAGAGTTTTGTACATCAAGCGAGAAACCAAATTTGGTTCAGAGGCAAGTTATGTATGACTCACTCAGCTTTTAACATTCACCCACGAAGTACATACTGGCTGGAACTTTTCAGTGTTCATGTATGCATAAGATGTTTTTTCTTGTAAATAAGAGAATTGCATTAGCTGAGGAACCTTTTAAACTACCTACAATTAGCTTGCATAAATTTAACAAAAAAGAATTTTGCTTTGAATATGGTAGAATACATTACATGTATTTATTTAAAGTTCTTTTTTCCTAGCTAATAGTTGACTACTTTATATAAAGTGTGTGTACCTGTCTTGCATGTATTGGGAGATATCCTACAGGTAGATGTATCGTTTTTGCAAAAAGACATCTACAAGAGATAATTTGAAGAGTTTGTGTACATTACATGTGCATTTTTTCCTGCAATGAGAACGTTTTAAACAGCTTTCAGAAAGTCTATGAAGGTTAAATTAATATGTTTTTCATTGTATTTCCCTTGGGGCAAACAGCATAAATAAATGAAGTGTTTTTTTGGCCATGACCTCGGTTTTTTTTTTTTGGACAATTGGATCAAAACATTGGGAAGGCCATCCAAGACTGAACTACACATGTATACATGATGCTTGTATGAAATCTATCATAGCTGAAGTGAAATGCAAAGTTGATCATCTGAAATATCTGAACAGTTTTGTTTGATGCAAACCTAATTTTCCATACAGATACCCTTTACTTATGGATCTTTCAGTCAAGTTATAAGAGCTAGATGCAAAAAGGTGAAAATTAAATATAAACATGATTTCAGGGCCAGAAATCCAGTGACCAAATATGCCATGTACATTGATCTATAGAAATAGCTCAGTGCTTGCCTTGAAAAAATGAATTGAAGGTTTTTGAATTTTGTGTAATAAAGAAGTCATCACACTATTTAATCAGTGACTTTGTGACTTACATTGTACTTGTATACACACACATAAGTGATAATGCCTTGCAATTTTATTCACAGCACCCAACCAATATGTTGGAGAATGCAAAGCTCTCATTAGAAGAATTATTCTAGTAATGTAATTATTGTACATATACAGGGCTTGAAAAAAGTGTTGTCCCATTGTCCCGGGCAAGTAGACCCCTTCTGGGCAAGTAAATTTTCATTCTCACTTGCCCAGTGGGCAAAGGGTCAGGCAAGTTGTGCACCAAAAATATCATTAAAAGAGTGAACTAAGACTTTGCCAGCGCAAGCAAAATTTGAGAGCTACCTGTCTCGAGGACAAACTGAAATTTATGTTTTTGTCAAGCCCTGGCACTTATATTATTCTATTAGGTTACTCCAGAAAAAATACACCCCCCCCCCTCCCCCCGATGGATGGCAAGCATTTCTGAGCCCCCCTTCTGACTGGATTTCCCAGACCGCTAGAACCTCCCTCCTGCCCGGATTTCCAAGCTCAAGGACCCCTCCTCCCGCCTGAATTTCCATTTTTTTTAAAGGCCCTAACTGGAAACAACAGGCAATAGAAAAGACGTAACATTTCATCCAAAAGATCCCTGTTAATTATAATTTTAAAAGCTCGGCGAATATTGCAAATTTTGAGGTTTAAATTTCAACATTTTTTAAATCAGAATATTCAAATGATCGTGTTTAACATTTGAGTGATCTCACACTCTCCTCTAAAATGCCATTTGCCTTTTTCTGTACCACAACAAATGTACAAGATAAGAAATTCGTAAGTCTTAAAAATTATGTAAATGTAAGAAAAATTATAACGAAAAAGTCCTTAAGGCGATTATAAATAAAAACTATAATTTCAGTTTTCTGTGACAAGACGGCCTACATTGGCACGTGTTTACAAGATCGAGTCCCCGTTGTTAGGACTGTTAGTGTGACATTTAAGAAAGCTTTTTGAACTAGACTAATTTTAAATTTCCCCATTACCTTGATGGGTCTGTAGGTCAACTGGAACTCTTGCCTTTCTTTCAAGCACTCAAGTTTTTATGTGTAATGCCCACGTTCTGGCTTCCATAAACTTGTCTTTTACCATATGGATCATAAGGCATGGATAATAAAGTGGAAGTAGCCTAGATAAAACTGCTTGAAACTCTTGTAGATTCAACGAGGAATCTTCAATGTGAAATAATTAAAGAACTTAATATTGGGGTATATAGCGGCATTTACCATGAGCATAATTTTGGACAACCTGGATTCCACAAGAAAACTAATTGTTTCGGCTGATCTAGTTATTTTGCATGGCGGTATCGTATCCACAATTTTACGGTTACACATCATAAGGGGTAGGAAATAAATTCTACACAAATTGTGCATACGCATGTTAGCCAGCAAAACGAGTTCTTGGGTTGCCTGAATAAAACAGAAAAGTACAACTGACTCACCTAGTCTTTTCTTCACATTTTTGGGGATGTTACAAAGTACAGGCGCGGGTGGCCTGGGTACTGTAAAAATGTTCCAGGCGTTGCGTGCTCAGTCGACGTTGTTTTATCCGGTCGTAAAGCTGTTGTTATCCATTTATCGCACTGGTTCTTCATGATTAACAGGACCTACAAAGGTAAACTTAAAGCATATGAGGCAAGAACACTATAAACTGAAAGACTACAAGATTTCCCATTGCAAAGTTCAAGCGAGGTTAAAGTTGAAAAAGACTCCTGAGGAAGAATTTTTAGGTTCAGATCCTCCCCTCCTGCCCGGATTTCCTGAGCCATCAACCCCCTCCCCCCTCCTGCGAGAATTTCCAGTTTGCCATCCATTGGGGGGTGTGTATTTTTTCTAGAATAACCCATTGTGATGTACATGTCTGCTCTGTGTGTTTCAGTACTTCCACCTGTCCTTGTTCCGCGTCAAACAACAGAACTACCCAGAGAACGCCCACCATTGCCTGAATACACACGGCCTGAAAATACAACATTTCCTACTCAAGAACCAACTAATTCACCATTTCACCAACTGCCTGGTGAGTAACTTGTGGTAGATTCTCTGACAGTTCATTAGTCAGTATACTGTTTCTTACTGTCCAGATATATATTTGCAAACCTGGAGGATATACGAAGACTCCACCACCTGATAATTACACTGCCAGGAAAGAAAAGTCTTGTCATAATAAAGTTCACAAGAAAAAAATTCATACAAACATTTTCTGCAAAGTAGTGTACACTAGTGGTGAGAATGTGATTGTGAACATACTTTGATTTACTTTATGTGCAATTTAGGTAAAGTACAACTACATGTATGTAATCAATTTGAGTAAGTTAATTGGTTTATGTATTTATATATTGTTATTAACAGTAAAGAAAGAACATTACTTCATTGACACAATTGATTCAATAGTTAATTACAAGTTACAGATCTCAGTGTACAGGTAATCGTGATCTTTCTAAGGCAAATGTCTTTGGTATCGGCTGTAGGTGTTAGCCTTATTAAAGTTATGTTGGCCTTAAAGAGCATTGGCCTATTAGTAATTGTGGTGTTATGTACATAACCCCTGGGAGGAGGGCCTGTTTATGCAATTCTTTATTGGTACTTGTATGGAGGTTTGAATGGATAGTTTCTCTTAGAAGTGGGGTGATTGAGGAACGATTTTTTCTCTGATATCTTGTACAGGGGTAAAAACAGGGGACTTTGTTAAGAGAGACAGATTGTTTTGAAGTTTTGTGAAATGAGGCATGGTTTGCACAAGCCTTTAAAAGTCTTATAAAAGGAATCCATGAAAGTCAAATGTTGAATTTTCACCAGTAGTCCTCGAATTTTGGTTGTCATTTGAATACTTGATACTACAGGATAAAAAATAATTTCAACATGGAGGTACAAACTGTACAGTACCACTCAAAACTTATAAGCAAACCAAAATTTGCATTACTAATGCATTAACAATGGGAAGGGGTAAAGGCATGTGTTTTGCTGTGTTAGACTGCATTTTGACTTTGCGTTTTAGCGTGTTTTTAAAAGTAAACACATTAGTATGTATGAGCTTGGTTATTGTTTGCTTCTTTTGTTGCTTTGTGAAAGGAGGTTAACAACCTTTTCTAACGACCACATTCAGAAGGAGTGTCATTTGTCTTCAAGGAGCAGACATGTTCTATTTCTTTCATACTGGCTGAATATTGCGGTGGTTACATAGTGATACATACCATTTTATTTTGAGTCATTCAACCTCAAATACAATGATTTGCATTGTGATAAATCAGCTTATAAAGGTAATGTGGCTTTCAAACGGGGCTGCGTTAAAGTCAACAGACAACACCGGAGAGTTTCTAATTCTTTTGTACTGGATCAAGATCATAGAATTGATCATTATCGTTACTTACCATTTTGCTTAATTCATTCATTTATTTGTGAAAATATGTTCTGCAGTTTCAAATAAAACAATATTACAAGAAATAACGCTTTCAAATAATGCGGTAGGGTGAAATTTTATTTTTTATCAACGCCAAAAAAGACAATTGACAAGAACGGCAAGCTGATGTTTACTTCTCTCATTCCAGCTGTTATCAATGTCTGTGAGTTTCACACAAACTAGAATCATTACATATGTGATTTGTTTTCATTCAATCCATCGCTAATAAGATATTTCTTCCTTTCTAACAAAACAGGCCCTTCAAGCTTGAGAGCTTTTGAGGTATTTAAGCCGTGTGATCAAGAACTTTTCACGATGCTTGAAGAAGACAATAGCTAATTGGGCTGCAAAATGCCACATAAACAAATTATTTCAAGATGAAAATCCAAATTAAAAACTTGGCGCATCATTGAAAGCAACGCAACAATAATATTCCTATTCCAATCTTCTTTATTTATTTTGTCGCTTTTCTTGCTTGTCTTGTGGAGAGTAAAATTCAGTGTTTGGTGTGCGACATCTCTTCTCAAAGCACGCATGTCCCCAAGTCCCAGATAAGCTAGAAAACTTTAACTAATGGAACAAAATTGTTTTATTTGTCTCCTTTTGCTATACAATAGCGGTGAAAAAAGGAAATATCGAAGCATCAAACATCTCCTGTTAAATTATCAGCCTTCACATGTTTGAGAGACGCTGTGTAAACACTGCAGTGGACGTCATAATTTTTATTAACAGCTATTTTTAATCCTTGAAAGAAATTTGATTGGGGCAAATTTTGATCATGTGCTAGGAAACCACTTTCGAACTGTGGGTTGCGTGTCAAGCAATCAGCAAATCAACACTTTAAATTGTAATTTTTGTCAAAGTTACGCTAAACACTTGATTACTCATGTGCCTAAAATTTACTCGTGTCAATCGTTATCAAAAATTTAGTTGGAGGACAGCTTACCTGGGCTATTGCCCATCGGGCAAGTGAGGAGAGAAAGTTAATCCTGCGTGCGATGTCTGCTTAGTTCTGAGCAGTACTGTAAGTCAGGAAAAACATTTGGAGTCTCAAAAAAAAAAAAAAGATTTTGATGGTACAGAAACATCCAGATTAATATGTGAAATATCTAAAAGTGGAAGTGATCCCACCTTTAATGGGCTCTGGAGTAGTCTATTTTTTTTAAATTTGCAAGCTCAAGTATTCTTCTTCACAAAAGATCTTTTTTGTGTGTGGTTTAGAAGAGGTTCTGAATAATTAAGCAGTTAAGCACTTGAATATGGAATTAATTGAGTGAGCAGTTGCCAAATTCTTAAAGACAAAGTGTTGTTTTCTCAGAGCCTTTATGTATTCTATATTGTGCTTTCAAGTTTACTGTTATTTGACATTATTGTTGTCATTGGTGGTGGTTGTGGTGGTGGTGGCAGGGAGGGGGAAGGTTTGAATTAAGAACTTTGGAAGGGCTCCTTGCAGAGGCCCCCCCTCCCTTGCCTGGGACTCCTCCCTTTCAGGGATGGCTGATGATAGGTGCATCATGAAACTTTTACAGTTCCTGTATTACAAATGAATATAAAACAGTGCCTATTGATGTACTCAGAACATGTCAATGTTTGTGCTGCATGTACAATCCACAGTATGTCAAGATGTCCAGTTTGTTGATGATTTACCTGTATTTTGCACAGTAGGCCCTTTACATGATTTGGTAACTTGGTACAAAATCAATCATATTGGGCCACATGTTATGCAATGGGAAATCCAAAACAAAGAAAGTCATAAGTCAAGGCTGGCTTTCCTTTGTTTTGGATGTCCCACTTCGTACACTGTATCTTGTGGTGTAGTATGGCTGATTTTACTGTATGTGATTTTACCTTGAGGTCACACATGTACCAGATACATGTACATTGTAACAAAACCAAGCTACTTTGCAACAAAAATACGCACTGGTATCCTGTGATGTGACTCTCTTTGACTTACTATAAAACTGACAGAGAATGCCATACGGGAGGATAATGTATAGATGGCGGCTACCTGCTCAATTTTCTCTATTTGCTCTGCTTCTTCATGCTTAATTCGGTTTGCGTAACCATAATACATGTTCACTTTTTGTAACACAGAGCTGATAAAATTGGTACATGTACTATGTAAGAAAACGTCTCGGCCTGCTGTCACGCATACGACCCTACCTTACTCTAAAAGCTGCTAAATGCGTGTATAATTGTTTAGTTCAGCCGATTTTTGATTACACTAACACGGTATGGGATGGG
>Ga0126338_10001241_pt1 | contig 16193 bp, 5 predicted proteins | sample OrbCmetagenome_2_FD_92529 | JGI IMG/M metagenome (GOLD analysis project Ga0126338, IMG submission 92529) | Coral microbial communities from Petempiche,Puerto Morelos, Mexico - Orbicella C C metagenome | ecosystem: Host-associated > Invertebrates > Cnidaria > Coral | place: Petempiche,Puerto... | reverse complement strand
AAAGGAAAGAAAAAAAAAAAAAAAAAAAAAAAAAAAAAAAGCGAAAAAAAAAAAAAAAAAAAAAAAAAAACGATTGCCGTAAGCCAGCGACGGAAACCTGTGTCGTCCGATAGATACAAGAATCTGGTCGATTTTACGTAACCAAAATAAAGCGGTTTTGTTAAAATGTCTCGTTTCTCAAAGGTCGTTCTAAACACCTGAGTCAAAGCAGATAAAATTTTAACATGTTTAACGTTTAATTTCGAGTCAATAGTAAATAGTAAATACTGAATTAACAATTTGCCATAATATCAGTACACATTTGGGTTCATTATCTAAACTTAGTTTACTCATGGTAACTCTGAGCAAAAATTTCTAGGAACTGAATTTGGAAAACCTTTTTGATTACCAAATTTGATAACAAAGCCAACATTTGAAGGAAGTCAGCTATATTTCGCCGAGGGCTGATATTAAAAGAAAACTTGTTTTCAGTTGCCACGAAGGTTTTCGCGCACAGTACGTAAACTTGAATTCGCTTTTATGAAAATGCGTCCATCTAAGTCAAGGGAATAATTAGTTAATGCTCGAAACTTAAAACGTGGTTTAATTACAAATAGCACATTACTCAAAATAAATAAGTGACCTTGTAATTTAGGACCCCAGAGTTTGCGAAGAAAGCTAGCAATTCGGAAGCCCAATGATGACCTTCAAAACTGTACGTGATTCTGAAGAACGAGAGAGCCTTGAACATTTTTGTCTACAATCAGAGCTATCAATAAGGGATGACATTTGACGTGGGATTTGAATGTATTGTTGAAATTAATTGAATTCTTTGATTGCTGATTTCGATCCATTAAATGAAACAGTTAAAAAGAAATAAACGTCGGCCTGGTATGAGTCAATATTAGTTCATTACCGATAAGAATTCGGCTTTAGCTTTTTCGTTATACCTTACAGTTACTTGTCAGTTTTGGTGACAGCTTCATTTAGCGAATCTAGCGATTTCGTCAAAACTGGTCAAAACTCTCTATTTAAATGCTAGCAAGATTTCAAATCACTCAACCGTTTCGGCTGAAATCGGCACTGTAGTCAATCTAGAAACAGAGGAAATCGCTTGAATTAAAGGTCGCTAAATTTTGGAAACCCAAATCGCTAAAATTAGCTGTCGCTGAGAATACCAACCTTAAAGGACTCCACAAACGAGGAAGCATTATTGCGAGAACATTGCTTTCCAAAATTGTTACCTTGTGGCGCGAGAAACGGAGAAGTACCTGCTACGAAAGCGAAATGTTTCGGAAAATTCAGAAACTTTTTTTCAAATAGAAATAAAATTTGCGTCCGCAACTAAACGTGCGCGCAAACAGCGAAACATAGCTTGGAAAGAAAATTTCCGCAACAATGTTCGTCGTGTGCGGGGACGTTTAGCGGGTAAATTTCTCTCAGCTACTTTCATATGCGTGATGTTAAAAAAGCTATCATGAGCTGCTATGATGGAAGCACGTGCAACTCTGTGTAATTCAAGTCAGGTACGGTCACTTGTGCTATTCAGAGGAATAGTGACAAGTGCTACTAAATGGACACGCCATTTGACAAGCCTAAGTGCAGCTATGAAGTTTCTAACTTTCATTCAAATATCGGACTGTAGAAACTTTCAATTAGCATGTGCCTTTTATTCCGAACTCTGACGTTCACTCTTGATATTTGACGGCTGTCCCGCCCAGCTGAGGTGCATTGACAATCACTGCTGAATGGAACGCCATTTGTAAACCGTCAAGCTATGGAGTCACCACCTTTCGTTATAATATTACAATCTAAACTCTGTCAAAGAACATCTGCATCGATTGTTTACTCTGTTTAAGCTTGATAGCGAAGCTTAACATGAAGAAGGGTTTTTATCCTGTAGTTGTTATGGGGGCTAAGCTAAAAGAGAAGGACGATTTTTAGAGGGCAAGCTTGCGGCTAACATCATTTATTGGAAGTGCTTGGAAATGTCCACTGTGCTCTTTGTACCTTAACCTTTTCATCTCCAATCGAGATATGTGGCTCTAGCGTTAGAGTCTGTAGATAAACGGTGCTTCACTTTAGGCCTGTTAGTCTGTAGATTTTCACGGTTGAAAAAGAAGAATAAAGATGTCATCTTTACCCCTTAACACTTTAATTATCTATAAAAGGGTAGGATCTTAATTTCGCTTTGTGGAAGGTGTCGTGTAAAGCTTTTCTCTAACAATTGCACCTGCCATTTGAAAACCAGTTTACCTTTTATATCCGCAATACAGTCTTAGAATTGATAATTTTAAGGAGATAATGTCGTCGTTATTAGACCAAAATTGTCTGCTAAGCATTTACCCTGTTTAAGACATTGAAGGATACGAATAAAGACGATTTGAATCTAAAAATTTCATTTCGGAAAATAAAACATACTACATGTTTTCTCCATACACGGAAGGCTTACATGCCCCGTGCGCCAATTAGTTCAAGATTTCATCAAGTACTGCTAAACAGGTTTCATTTGAATGGTCACACAAACGAACACTTGGATTTCGTCCTCTGACAGTTTTAAGATAAAAACTATCGCTCGTGCACCCCAACAAACAGCTCCACATGAAAGTAGTGCTCGATATTTCATTTGATGATCGTCGGCAGCATAACAAACGGTACAGTGTGAAAGTTCTACTCAACAGTTTATGTATCAATGGTACACACTAGGTTTTCATCCACAGACCTAAAAGTTAGAATTAAGTTTAACAGCAGAATAAACATCACCACATGAAAGTACTACTCAAAAGCTTTGATATGAATGGGTTTCATCGTCTCGACATAGGAATCACCACATGTACTTCATTATGAAAAGCACCACATGAATGTTGTAATAACGCTCACTGGATTTCGTTTTATTAAACACGCTAGGGTCTCATCCCAGGCGTAATCAAAGTGGCTATGAGCCGTTGAGATTGGAAAATAAATCAGCTATAAACAGTCACAATTTCGAGGTCACTGCACTGAGTTCTAGAGAGGAGAAAAGTTAGTTTAAACTCGCTGGCATTGTGAAGAAATTAATAGCGCAGAACACAACGGTAACAGAATACGAAAACTTCATCAAAAAGTTATCCTTGTCTGAAATGTTACCACTAGGAAAGTGCCGCTTCAAGTCCCAGCACCAAAGCTAAGCTATGACGGGAGGGGTAAACACCGACTATCTACGCCATCTTTAATTGAGGTATCATGGCTATTTTATTGCCTGTCCGATCATCAGAGTTTTGCAGGTTGGATGCGTGTTTTAGGTTTAGTGTTTTGATACGCGACCAAGTAAGGATATCCACGCATTTGTGGTGTCTCATTTTCTTTCTTTCTTCGGTCTGGTTCTTCATTTTCTTTGCCAATATTAATGAAATTCTTCCCCTTGCATTTACTTTCTGACGGCTTCTTCGTCTTCGTCTTAGCTAATTTCATTGCCTCGTGTGTCAAAGGATAGTTTAAACGCTCCATCACTGAATTTTGAAGATTGTATATTTTTCATGGGAGTCTAAAACTGCTCCTTCATTAGTGTAAGCTTTAACAATCAGGCCGGGGGTGGGCTTCGATTATATTTTTTCCTGTCTTATCTTTTCAGAGATCTTGGAAATAAAATGATGTGCTGTTCTTGAAAACATTGATCAAGTCAGGTATATGTACCTTACACGCAAAGAGTGTTTTCCGATCAGCAAAGTCAAGCCCTGTTCGCAGAGCTAGTGCTTGGATGGGTGACCATTAAAAATACCCCGTCATGTCGGTGTTGTGATATTTAATGGGATCGCTTTTTGTTCTTCTTTTTCCAAGAGTGAGCGCAATGTCTTTTCTTGTTGTTTTCTTTTCATCAACGCATTTGTTCATATCATTTTGCTATTTAAAGTACCATAATAATAGCGGCGTTCGAATTCTCCTCAATTCTGCGATCCGTTTCCGGCCTTAAAAATCTTGATCAAGTTTTTAATCATTGGAAAATTCATGCAACTCGCCAATTTTAAAAATTTCATTGTCTTCTTTTCCGCCCAGTCGAGTGCAGTCAAACCTCTATTAAGCAGACTCCTAGAAATGCCCTATTAGTTCTTTTGTATTTATACTTTATAGAGAAGTTAATGTGAAAATCTTTTTAACGAAGATTATTTCTGTGGTCAGATATTGAGTTACTTATCTCGGCGAGGAAATCGTTTCACCTCCACCTCAACAACTTCAACCTCTCTTGGGTGCGACTTCAGTTCGCAAGAGACTGCGAAAGCTTAACACATTTGTCAGCGGATTCACAAAACGTTAGGAAGGAAGAAGCGAAGAATTGAATTTCGCCTCCTTTATCTACAACTTGAAAAATAGCCATGGTATTTTCTAGTTAAAAAGTGAAAATCCTAAATGAATCGACTTCAGGTTGGACTTTGGGACAAAAGGGGACAACTGAATTTGTGTAAAACTGCGTAGACATGGAAATTAAACTTTCTAATTAGTTCAGTAGACACTGTGGCAGAGGGCACTGGTTAAACACACTGTTCTAAATGAAATCTTGGTCATTTTCGATACCAATGGTTCTGAATTGTTGCGTATTGCTGGAAACTTTCCAATTTAATGTCAGTCTAGAAACTATTAACTTAAATCGCTCTTTAATTTACTTTTCAGTCTATACAGATACAGCAAATATTTACAAGCATTTTGAAAACTAAATGTGTACAACACTTTCGCGTTCGCAACATTAAGACATTATTTGCTTTACATTCCGTGCTATAGTCGACCTAAAACACTTTGAACAATTTATCTACGACGCTAATGAAACGATTAAACGACCTGCCTGGCGTACAAGGCTCGAAGTCGAACCCAGCACTCTGACGACAAGTCGACAAAATGAAGTCTTCGTTATATCGTGGTTAAATAACTGTTACCACTAAACTTTGACTAAAAATATACACTCATTCTTAATTAACTGTGACACCGAACGAACGATGGTCAAAAGAATTAAAATGCGCTGTACTTGTATTACAGCGTTCTTCACTATTTAAATCCAGTTATTTACAGTACAAAAGACTTGTCAGACTACCAGACCTAACAAAACAACCACCGTCTAAAAGATACCAAAAATTAAAGGCTGGAGATCTGGCGAATAAACGACTGAAAAATTGATTTAAACTTAAGAAAATTTCCTAAAACTGGATAATGTGGACGCACATAACCATAACATTCCCAAGCGATCATAGTCTATTTTCTCCTTAAACATCAATAGTGTCAAGGTGACAGGTAATGAGAATAAAGACAATCATCAACTGCGTCGTGCTGTCTTGATCGACTGATCGATGATCTAAAGGAGCTACGACACGGCTTGCGTATGTTAAAAAGTTAACCCTAAATTTTTCAAGTTCGTCGTTTGTAATCCATGTCAATCTTTTCCATCCTCAGCCATCCTTTTTCTTTTATGGTTTATTATTATGTCTTTGGTGTTTTTCTATCTTTGTAAATAACTATTTTCAGGTTTCCTTCAATCCAAAGGTGATGTTGTACGTGAGACCAAAATAACTCAAAATATCGTGAAAGAGATCCTTTAACAAAAGGGAAATCAGATATCTTTTGGGCTTGGGAATGACACGGTTACGATGGTTTAAAGATGATTTCCAGTCCATACTGCGTACTCTCGAGAGTTTGTTTACGTACTTTGTTTTGTTTCATGCATGACGTCACAAAATGTCAACATTTCGCAACTACTTACATGAAGTAAATTCAAAGTTTCATGTCAACCGCTATTATGGACGCGAAGCGACCCGAAGCTTTGTTTTGTTCTTTCTCATAAAACTTGATGAAACAACTTTGCAGCTGCAAAAATGAATGAAGCAGTTGGAAAAAGAATTTGAAAGGTCTCAAAGATAAGGTATGTGGTTCGTAACGAATAACATCGATTCGCATTCTATCGAGTGAGGTTTTGCATGTTTATAAACATTAGGGTGCCGAGACTTCGCAGTACGGACTGGAAATCATTTTTAAAATCGGTTATACGGATCACTCTAAGTATTTTATTCGTGTTTGTGTGCGTTTGAAGTCCGTTTCTCTATACAGCTCCTGAGGTTTCGGTACTTGTAGAATGTTCTGCATTTTCCGAAAGCCATTGTAGCAAGGTTCTTAATTTGTTTGTCTTGTTTGTTGGATCAGGGCCAAGCCCTAACACATTCCCCACATTTAACCTTTCTCGAAAATACTCCAAGAGCTTACAATCCACGATGTACTCGTCAGTCTGAAGCCGAGCAACAGCCTCCCGACGGAACTCGTCAAGTTGTTGTGTGAGAGTGCGCCCAGAGTCCAAGTGGGCTATAATGGTGTCTAATCCGAGGTCCACCTCAGCGTGTGCCCAGTCGTTGAGAATTTCATCTGGGGTCATCTCCATGTATCTTACCAAGGGAATGATGTAAGGTAAGCACACTCCGGGAAAAGGGCTAGGGGCCCCCGAGCTTAAGAGCCCAGCTAATGGCTTGAGGGTGCTGTGGTAGAGTATTGCTGTGGAGCAGCTCTGGTGATGGAGGCATGACCACGTGTGGTGAAGCCGTGTTACCTAACGAGAGAGGAACCACATTTCAGTCGCGTGCACAAAGAAACGTACATAATCTAGGCAGAAGTTGGGGACACAGGCATGGTTATTTCTAAGGTGTCTTATATAGACGATTTCCAAATCTAACGACCAACAGTAATTTTCTGAGCTTGGAAAATTGTGGTATTCACTTTTTAACCAAAAAATCGGAGGAATCCAAAGAGTGTATATAAACAATTTAAATTGGATTAAATTGAATTAATTAAATTGATCGAACTAACTTTTTCTTGTTAATTTAAATATTTCTTTTCTTCTAGCTTTGGTTCAATCCCAGCAAGTTTCAGTTTACTGTTGCCCAAGGAATAGAAGAGTAACAAGAACTACCAAAACCAAAATAAAGCAATACCTGTGGTAAGGCAAGTCCTTCCATGATAGCCATGAAGGAAACGAGATTGCCAAGTTTATCGCTCAGTACGTCAGCAAGCTCTATCAGCTTACTGAGCACTTTACCTCTGGTACCAAGGTCACCCGCTGCCACAACCAAGGTCGCCACCCAGTGTGTCACGTTAGCAAATCTACAAAGGAAAGGTTGTTCATTAAGTTGTCGTAGACGGAATGGCCTTTACGAATTATTATAACGCTCTTTTACGCACTTGTATTAGTAGTAAGTAAAACAGTAGCATGTGCCAGGCGTAAAACGGGGGAGAGGGGGAGGGAGAGCTAGAGCAGGAATAATGTCGTAAAACGGGGGAGAGGGGAAGGGAGAGCGAGAGCAGGGATAGAAGGAGGGGGCGGTTTTTTGCCTCCCTGCCCATTCCCCGTTTACGCCTACCTGAAAGTCAGGTAAATAATAAAATGTACACATTCAAGACTGACCACTGTAACTAAAAAACATGATTAGTCGATTGATTGATTGATTGATTGACTGACTGATTGATTGACTGATTGATTGATTGGATTGGATTGATTGGATTGATTGGATTGATTGGTTGATTGGATTGATTGATTGATTGATTGATTGATTCTAATCATTACTAAGGGTAAGAACCACACGTTTTCATCAGGACAGGTGAGAATTTTGCAATTTGGAGCTTTCCATGTTCAGGTTCGAAATTGAGTGTCAATGAGACAGCAATAAGAAATACACATTTTAGAAAAAGCTTTACTAAAATACAGTGAAGGCTGACCTTGCCAGTAACTGGGCCCTTTTGTCCCTTCCTTGAGGGAGCGTAAGAAGCTCCAGTCCTTTGGCTCCTCCAGTACCATCCTCGATGGACCAAGATTGGCGATGCGGTTCCTCGCCCCACTGAAATACGAGATCCACACGAGTCATATGTCTAGCAAGGCTGAGGCAATCGCTCTCCAAAAACGGCAAAAGCAGTTTTTCGCCTATTTTCTTCATCACATTTAAAAATATTCCCTTTTTATCCATGGGCATGCGCGGGGACTTGTCTTCTTTATCCTTAGTATTCTGAGTCTTATCACTGATGTCGGAGGTTGAATTTGAGGACAGCACCTGCTCTGATGAGGAACCTAAGTCTGTTGGTACGTCGTATATCTCTTGGTTTGCAAGCGAGCCAAAGTCAGATCCAGACGAGGATGGACTGTTGTTTGATCTTGATGGAGGAGTATCGTAGCAGGCGTCCGCCTCTGCGTTTATCCCATCAGACGCCATCGCGCCAGACGTTGCATGCCTCATCAATAGCTCAGCACCTGAATGCCTTTTCTCTGGGAGAGCGTTAAAACGTGACTCTGAGCGGCCACCCGAAGGCAGCCCTGTGAAAGTTCGCAATGCAGGCGCGCTGGATCTTGTCTTCAATTGAGGACGGAGCTTGTTGACTTTCTCGGACACTGTTGGATCCGAGTTACGAAATGATTCCATTCTTTTCGGCTTAGCTGGGGGTTTGTCGTAAACGTTTTCGTCGCTTCCCTTGGGTCTGTCATACAAACCATCGCTGCTTCCTCTTGGCTGGTCATAAAGAAGATTCTCCCGGCCCTCTGTGTTGTTATCAGACAGGCTAGCTAGGCTGAATTGCTTAGACGGTTTGTCATAAAATTCTACAGAATTTTCCACAGTTGACGGCGTATCGTAGAAATCTCCATTACAACAGTCTTCAACGGGTTTGTCGTAACAGCTATCAACGTTCTCCCCCTCGTTTTGTTTCACACAGTTTCCCTTTCTATTCCCTTCATCAATTGACATCGAAGCACTTTCATTTTCACTTGGTTTGTCATAATAGGTGCCCAAATTGTCCTTCTTGTTAGGATCCTCATAAAAATGATCTAGGTCTTCAAAAACGTCCTTTTCATTCTCCTTTTCGTTTTCTCCCAGTGTCGTTTCGTAGAACCTTTCTGAAATATTTTCCTCTTTAGTGGACTTTGCAAGGAACGCTTCTGGAATTTTCTCACGTTGTTTCGATTGAACTGTCCATGGTAGATTTTCAGGCGATAAAGGAAGACCACTTTTCTCCAAGGAGCCGACCGTAAAATGTCGACTTTTATTTCCATTGTGATTAATCTCAAGATGCAACCCTGGGTCACTGTTCTTGCGGCCCATCTTGTCGATGTTCTTTTGTCGCAAAGGCCCAGTCCCGGGTGGTTTCGGTGGACAAAGATTGGAAGGGCCAGTATTGGAGACATATCTATTTTGCTGATTTGCATTAAGACTTTTCAAATCGTCAGCAGATAACAGAGTTGCGTCTCTACTGACGGCGTGGGTGATAATGGCTGAAGTATTTGATAATGGTTTCTTTTGGGTGATATGATAGTTGATTAATTCAGCTATGGAATCAAAACTGTTGTCGGAATCTTCCAGTCTATACTTAATTCTCGTTCCTTTCGACGAGTTGACCTTGCATAAAGGTATGTGAAGAGGCGACCGTTTGTGTCGCACCACAATGAAGCAGCTTCCAGGCTTGGCTGGATCCTCACGAACCAAAAAGTTGCCATCACGGCGCAGGTAACGCTCCGCAAAGTCTGCGGTGATTTTGCCATGATACCACGATTGTCTTTCTAATGGCAAGGAGTTCAATGAATCCGCATCTCCTTTTCCACGCTTTTTTTTCCTTTTCAACAAATCTGCCAATCTGTAAAGTAAAAGCAAGCACGTCATTTCAGAAACAGACGTTGGCAATGAGTTGAGTGTCACACAACGCAAACAGATGCGCGGTGAACCCAAGTAGACCAAAAGTAATATTGCGAACTTTAGGAATAGAGCTTTATGTCTATACGACTTTGTCCTTCAGTAAAATAAACAAGACCTTTGGTCTGTGGTTTACAAGTTATAAACATGTACAACATCAAGGTGGGCGGGAATATCTCTTAAGTGTTCTGTTTGTTCCACAAAGGAAGGCAACTGAGAAGGTCAAGAGAGAAAGTAAAAGAAATATTTCAAACAAAGTGCTGTTTACACATTTCAGCGAAACCTTTAATTGCCTTACAGCGCTTATTTTTAAATCTGTCGCATTTCCTCGTCTCTTGCTAAACGTATCTATTACTAGTTTCATGTTATTGCTTTGTCCAGCACTCAACTAAACAAGGCCTCTGGCCTTGGGGCTGCGGTTTACAAGTCATAACAATGGGGTCTCCAAACAACGTTAAACAACAACGATAACACTAGTACTATTTGGAGCAGAACATACAAATTAAATCGCCAGCTGCGAGTAGCAGTAAACGCGCGAGATGAGAGCAAGGGCGAGCGGCCCTCTTACTCTCTTCCCGTTTTGCTCTACTCGCACAAGGATCTACGAAGCAAAAGAAGCCTGCACTCTACAACACACCAATGAGTCTGATTACTAACCTTCTGAAGGGGAGAGGCGACCTTGATTTCGATTCCTGTGCAATGTTTTTCTCGACCTTCGCCCTGGCTGGTAGAGGCAGAGTCTTACTCCGGCTTCTGAAAGTACCCTGCGACGAAGACGACATGGTTTGCGCGCTGCTTGCTTTCGTTTTAATTTGTCAACCGTCTCTCATGGCACTGAAAACAAATTTAAACAGAGAGCATACTCAATCTAAGGTTTAATTTGTCCCTGTAATTCGTTCTATAAGCGCATAAGCATAAATCACCGTGAGTAATCCTTTGTATACGACACTGCCAAAAATATTAGATCTTGTGACACGGTCTATCAACATAAATAACTGTGCTTTCAAGAGGTGGAATGGAAAGTAAAACAAACCGCAAGATACTCTTGTCTTCTAGAATCACCTAAGGCATCTACTTTTCGCTCCAATCAGCCTTCCCTTCTATTTTGTTTATAAATCTCTTGAATGATTTTACTGAACAAAACATGATAATCTCCATGGTTTCTTTCGCCATATCATCGCGTGCACTTGCTAAACGTTAAGTGCACAACGGCAGAAAACTGCACTTGCTAATGCAAATCAGAAAATTTTTAAGCACTAACAAACTTCTCCGCGCATCATCGCAACACAGGTGATGATAATATTCATCGACTTACATCAGGAGAATATCGACACTTTATACTCTACTTTTTGTACTGATAAGACTGGTTAAGTCTCGCAATTTCAATCGCTCACATTTTAAAGTATTAAAGCAGCTTAATATCGAATCTTGCCAATCTCCTGTGATATTTTTGCCATCAAATCTTTAAGACGAAAATCGCCGACAAGACGGCTTTGTTGTCAACGGGAGTGTTTAAATCCTGGAACTACAATGGGTTCGTTCCAAACAAAAAGAAAACAAAATAGAAGAAGTGTTGCATTCAACCCAATTCGTCGGCGATAGACAATGCTTTTAATTAATTTCTTTCTGTCCCAAGATTTACGTCCGTTTAGTAAAATAGAACGAAACACTTGTGTGAACAGCTTGCTTCCGTTGAAACTATTTCGTAGACCAAACCTTCCTTCGCTTTTTTCTCTAAATTTTATTATTTTACATACATAAAACATAAATTACAGGACAGTGAAAATCGACCTTGAATTAGCACTGATTTCATGAAAACCAATACAGTCATCGCCGGTGGTTTCTGAATACGATATTTTCTGACGTAAGTATATATTCTGGTCGGTTCGTCAGTTTTTCCGCTATACAAACAATCTACAAGCCCTGGCCGGAATATAGTTGAGATATGAAACCACCCTGTCTCCTAAATGAGTCTCAATTAACCTATATGAAAGACAAGTGAAAAATACCTGTTTGAAATCACGACAGTACAGTAGGAGATGCACGAGGTACAGCTGTGCTGACTACCAGAAAATAATTGATCACCCACACATTTTACATGTAAAAGCAAGGCGCGAAAGCATTTCACACCCTTCCGAATCCTCTCCTGCAGTCATGGATCACCAGTTGCGCGAAAAGCGAACGTGACATAAGGCTTTTTCCTCGTAATTCAGTCATCGTTAATCTCTTCACAAGCTAGGAAGTTAACACTTCAAATTACTAAGGTCGGATACCAACCAAAGTAAGAACTTTTTATTGCTCAGAAATCTCTGAAGATATTTTTATGCTCACTCGGCTGTTTCGATTCCGCTAAAGAGCGGTTCTCTTTCAAATCTCATGATTCTGAAAATCTTTGATTTTCGCTAATGAGCCGGCGTTTGTATGAAGCACTCGGAAGTTTGAACTCCACAGATATTTGAAGAACTTGCCCCGAGGTTATACTAAGAAACTTATTCAAACATTCCTGTCTAGACATCGCTTACAAAATCATAAACCTCTGCATCTGAATATTTTAGAACTTTTCATTTACTGCTACCGGAAGTGACGTACTTGAGCGGTTTTTCTGTTCTTTTGACTTGGTAGTAAACAGTAATGGCGAGAAGTCTTGACCGAATTGTACATCAACAAGGTCCGACGGCTAATACTCGTTCGCATACTTATTAAAGAATTCTGCAACTGTAAAAAAGCCAAGGATTCTGCCCTGCCCTTGTATCCTATTACTGGCTATTAGTCGTTATCACACAAAGAATTTCAACAGAGTCAAAACCAGTCAGTCAACTAATCATATAACAAGCGCTGACCAAAGTCGTCAGCGAATACACGACCTTGGTTTGTTTCTATTCAATGTAGTTTTTGACCCGAATCGGCCATGATTTATATGACTTCAATCTGACTATTATTGATGTTCTACGAGTAATTTGCATCTAAATTCTTCTTAATGAACCACACTAGTGCTAATTCAACATTATTTATAACCTGAAGTTAATAGCCTTACCAAGCCGAAGCTTCCCGTCTTTCCCGAACTCAAACACAAATCTGGTTTATAAAATTTCTTCCACGGTACAATTATAAGTTATTTAACCACTAAATGACGTACATTAGTTAATACCTTGAAAACAATGATTGCATACAGAATACGAAATGAAATCAATTAAAACAAAGCATATGGCAGCCTAAGTACACAATCGAAGGAGAGAGAACCCAGCTCATAACGGCTTCTGTGTAAACATATGAAGTATTTCAAACGATTGTAATCAAACCTGTGCTTCCAAATTCGACGGTTTAAGAGCGAATATAATTTTTTCGTCGTCAAACACGGAACGCCATTTTAAGTAGAATTTGGCAAACCACTCTTTGTTACAAAGATTTCACACGGGAGATTACAAAACGTTCGTTGTACCGCTGTGTTTCACATTAAACTTCCATGGACGAACATGTGTGTTCTTTACGAGTTCGAATTGTTGACAGATGATATGGAACATTCTGAAGCGATTAAAACGAACACTACAATGCGTATATGAACACAAGAAACGATCATTCAGTTCGACCACTCTTGAATTCCATCACACCACAGTGTCACGACAACACAGGCTAAATGTGAACTTCAAACCTTGCAAGAGATGCCATGGAGTCTTCCATCTCGAATATACAAAGGCTGTAGAACAGTTCTTACCTTGAATATCCGACATAATCATTCCTTTGCTAGCCGCAATACTAGTAACTAAGATTCAAGGCAACGCACGATTGATCACATAAAGAAGGCTCAACTCGGTTAATTATAGAACAATAGTGATTGGTGCAATTCAAGTCGGCTTTGTCACTCGTCACTGATTGGTGAAATACAATACCGCTTTGTCAGCGCTATGTCTGCCCACACGGCTATCGAGGTGCCGAAAGTTCTAGAGATGTCGTCATCCCGGTAGCAAGAGGGGAGATTCTCAGAAGACGTAAAAAGTTTCAAATTACTTTCCGAGTTGTAACTTCTCGAATTCACCTCTATCAACCGTGAGCGTGCTGTTGAATATAAACAATGCGCACAGACTGTTACCGCCTTAGGCTGTAATTTGAACTTTAAAAATAGTTACTCCACCTAAACACGTTTTCCGGCGTTTTCTTGCTCCGTTTATCCCACGTTGGCACAGTGCTGAAGTACTTTTCCGAGTACTTTTCCCATTACATATGTGAAAATGTTCATGCGTGGACATTCAAGGCAGCTAGAAGGCAATAACGGTGATAAATATCGAGAAATGCTAAGTGACAGGTTCACTGCTCAAAGACCGAGACTCTTTCATCCAATAACCTCATTGTTGCACAGGAGGTCTTACATATAAAAGCCGGTGCAAATGAGCTACAGAATATTTTATTGTGGTCATTTTACGCTGTTGGGCTGATTCCTTGCAGTACAATGGTGAAGAGCTACAAACGCAAGCTTTCTCGAAGCCCGATTTAGGTAACCCAGGATTAGCGAGAATTTTGATTTGAGTTTTTGTGCTAGTAACTGCGATTAGGTTTACTATTTATATTGTTTGCTTTGGCCTTTGGTTTTGAGTTGAATAATCTCAAATTACACAAAAACATAAGCAGTGAAAAACACTTTTATACAAGTTTTATACTTCGGTTAACTTTTAATCCTGGCTTAGTGTTGACCAGCTATCGAACAACACGGCCCTTCTACGACAGGTGTGGATTGCTCAGCTTTCCCGGGAAGGGTGAAATTGACGCCTATGGATCTACGTAACTCACATCCCTCGATGGCTTGTGGTTTACAAACATGGATTAGTTGTCTCCAAAGTATGGACTGACTTGATAGTGCGGAAGACCACTGTTTGTGGTTTTTTATCGAATGCATGCAAAAGCAATAAACAAACAAAACAAACAAACAAAGCATAAAATAAACAAACAAAACAAACAAGCAAAGCATAAAATAAATAAACAAACCAAAGTAGGACCGGCTCCTGACAAAAGCCATGTGAACACACCTGCAATGATTGATGGGATTCGTCCGTCATTGGGCTTCCTGGTTCAACCAGTTTTCAATATGAAAGACAAAAATAAATCTTGGGTGCTAAACATCCGGCATGGCGAATAGAAATACGCTTTAATCGAAGCACATTATTTTGGAAAAGAGGGCGAGGTGGTCAAGAGGGTGTGTGGTAAGAAACCTGCTTTGAAATGGTCTAGACACACCACACCGCAACACTTAACCTCGTTTAATTCCCAGGGCCTATCTTGTTTCGAAGATTAATTAATTTCGATACTCCTCGATTTTTTGCTTTTAAAAGCATTACTTTTCTTTTGGGTACAACATTGCTTCTTCTTATTCAGCTGGTACTGAAATATGGCACTAAAATAAAATGAGTACAACATGATCCTGCCCTGCAAAATGACTCTTTCATTTCCTTTGGAATATTTGGAATAAAACGAATTGTTGTAGCGCAATGTAATTTGTGTACGTGAGAGGGGGCTTGCCTCAAGAGATAGGATCACGAACTGCTTCAAACCTTTATCAACGAAAGAAATAGTTAAAACTGAGTGGCGCCTCATTGTGTGAAACTGAAGAGGCATAAAACTCAAACGGTTTAAGATTAACTCGGGCTACTTATTAAAAAAAGTAAAGTTTTTTGCGATTAAAAAAGATTGCATTTCCTGATTTGCCACGCAATATTTGCTCTGGTTTCAAAAGGTCAATTGCCTTCTTTTGAAACCAAAGCGTGTTTTGCCATTCCATTGTTGTTGAAGACTTCAGGTGTTGTAGAAAACGTGGAGAAATAAACAATGATAAGTTTTCACTTTCGTTTATGTTTTGTTTTAGACCTTCCTTGCTATGCAGGTGGTGTTTATTTTTTGATTTCCTTCAAGCGTGAAGATATATAAAATACGTGCTGTGAAATTCCCCACCTACCAAACCGCCCTTTTCCTTTTTTACAGTAACACCCTGCCCCAGTTTGGCCGAGTGGGGTACTGGTTTCCATTCTCACTCGATCAAACGGCACCGTATGTGCGTGCTGTTTGTTATGTCTGTGTTAAGCCGTCTCCATTCTTCCTTTTGTAAGTACGGTCAAACCTCTTAACAAGAGCCACCTTGGGACAGAGGAAAGTGGCCGTTGTAGAGAGGTGGCCGTCATGGGGAGGTAGGGGTGAAATACGACCCCACTTTTTCTCCGGGGGTGCAACATTTTTTGGCAAAAATGCTAACAAAATGGGGTTTTGCATACACCGTTCGTCAGACGTTGATTAACTGGCCGTTCTCGAGAGATTATTTTGGCAGTTAGGACGAGTTTTAATGGCCGTTGCAGTTGTGGAGAGGTGGCTGTTGTAGAGAGGTTAAATTAAGGGGGTATGGTACCCTATAATATGGCGATGTTCATGAAGAATTCGATTTCTTGGAAATACAAGACTTAAGACCCTTGAGGACTTGTCAAAAACATTTTGAAACGATCTTGCCGAATTTCCTTCCAGATGAGTGTGAAATTTAAGGAAAGTGCACAGTGGTATAAGTTT
>Ga0126338_10001240_pt1:0-15000 | contig 16203 bp, 12 predicted proteins | sample OrbCmetagenome_2_FD_92529 | JGI IMG/M metagenome (GOLD analysis project Ga0126338, IMG submission 92529) | Coral microbial communities from Petempiche,Puerto Morelos, Mexico - Orbicella C C metagenome | ecosystem: Host-associated > Invertebrates > Cnidaria > Coral | place... | reverse complement strand
ATCTAATAGAAACATGATTTTAAAGCAATCAGCGCGCGTATTTACATAGGGCCAATTTTCTAAAAGCCTTTTAGTTGATAGGATAGCTTCGTCTAAAAACATAACCAATGCAAGAGTAGAGTGCAAAAACCATACCCGATTTCTGACCCTATTTCTGACCTAAACAACTAAAAAAAACATATCCTTTGGGGCCGCACATACCTATATAATAAGGGAGTACCCCCCCAGGAAGGGGGGTGTTACCGTGTGATATTTGCTGAGTACAATGTAGACCATTATAATAATATCGAGAGTTGCTTTGGGATGAATCTCGGCAGAAGTACGTACTTCTCATCGTAAATTAACGTCTGTTACAGTTGTTGATAGGCAAAGTTTTAAATGCAAGGTTTCCACTAGAAATTCCAACACCAATCAATCATTAGCTTGAAATGAATGAGCGATTCGATTGGGCAAGTGATTGAGTATTTTCCGGTCTAACCAGCAGCTGAGATTTTTCGATATATCTAGATCTAATGTTCACTATGTTCAGAGCTCTTTATTAGAAATAACGAAAACATGCTTTCCTCCTCGACTACCATCTTACCGAACATCAGTACACCTTGAATGAAATTACTAACGTTCCGCAATTTTCTGTCGGCCAAACGTGAAATCGGTGCATCGCGAGCGATCGCGTTGGCGACCCTTCCGAAACAAAATATAATGAAATAAAATATAACAATAACAATAAACATATAATTTTCGTTCGACTATCTAGGAGTATATTTTATACACTGAAGACAAAAACCGTGAAAGATGAAGCAGTACCTGGTTGAGAAGGAAGCCTTCGGTAACCCAACTTTGCCGCCATAATTAACTGGATCAAAACTTACAAGCTGAGCCAGCTCTACTTGATACTTGTCTGATGACAGCCGACTTAGTTATGGACCATTACGTCTTCGACAACGACGCATAAAATTATTCGCAACTTCAGTTCTTTCGCTTTCTGACGAAGACAATATAAACGCACTTGACTTGGTTAGTATACACAGACCGATACAGAACTGTAGGTGAATCACGTATCCTTGCTCTGAAATTTGTTTCCATGAGATGATATTTGTTTTTTTTTTGTTTGTGATTTTAGCATGGTACCACAGCAAGTTTTACTTCCGTATTCTGTTCATTTTCTTCTAAAATAAGAAAGCGTGAGATGTTTACCACTCAATGACGTCAGTAACTCGAAAGTATGGTTGAAAAATATGCGCACTTAGTAAACTAAGCCATCAGGAAATGTAACTATATAAAAAGAAAAATTAAACTCCGTCGGATAAAACACCACAGGTATTGCAGCAATTTACTTTAATCCAATCTCAGTACATCGGATAACATTACGAAAATAAACAAAACAGATCTCTAGAATAAAAAAATTCCACTCGAAAGCGAAATAGAAGAGATCGAAACTCTGTTTGAGTGACAGCCGCCACTCAAAACAAATATGTGCCCATATCTTGGCCCACTTAGCTTGGATTCCGTGGTCGCGAGGACAGGGATCTTCAATCGCTGGCCCAGTTCTCATGCACTGTTGTGACGTTTGGTGCGTTTCACATTCATGCATGTGTGTATAGAGTGTGTTCACGTGACGTCATGAAATTCTCAAATCCAAAACTAAAGAGCCACTAAAAGCTTTATCCTCATCCGGCATAAGAGGTGCTAAATTTATACCTGTTTACAACTTTCCAGCTAAATAGCGTCCTTCGTTTGGAAACCAGCGCATTTTGAATTTCGGAGTTACGGCGGTGCGTGACATAAAGCTAACATCGCGTTTGTCGAAAAATATACACTTATCTCGTGATTTTTATCCATTTTAAGAGTTAAAGTATTAGGAAAAGTGCTTGTGTAAATGTTTTTTGGTTCGGTTCAGATAATGAGTCGACTAGATAGCCAAAGTAATTTCCAGATATTTACACTATTTTCCGGCCGCATATTGGAGGACCAAGGAGGTTCACCAACATGGCGGCTCCATACTAGGCTCAATAATTTTGCGCGGAGCATTTCGACTGATACTTCAACTTTGGGACAACGCACACACCTTAAACTTGGAGAACTGTCTTCTTTATTTATCGTCTATAATATCACAATTTCTTGACTTTATCCACTGAATGGTTTTTGATTTTACTTTTTATTGCGTGACAAGGAACACACTCTATAGTTCAAATAATTTCACTTTCATGGAGTTCTGGGAGACTTATTGACCCTATTAGAGGGCCAGCAGTACGGCGATTTTGCTCCATTGGTCAAAAAACTCAACAGTACTAAAATTATGACTGTCTACAAGTGAAATGTTGAAGGGAGAGCACAATGTGATTAGTTTTTTGGGACTTTTGCAACTGAGACATGACGACAAACCTTTCAACTTTTAACACCACAACATTGTGCATGCATAACTTATTATAACAACCCTTTTATACAATTATAGCTTCAGTGCACTTACATAGCTTTCCATTGATGAAAACATGTCCTTGGGTTTTGAATTTTCGAAGTCATGTTAATGATAGTACTCCTTTACTCAATAATCTATTGCTCCAAATATCAACAAATAAATTCCGAGACTCGCCGAGACTTGAAAATCCGATGTTGAGACTTCAAACCCATAGACAGAGAAACACAGAAAAACGAGACTTCGTGACTTAACCTTGAGAGTTTTCGACATCGGTCGAAAATTTTCCGACACCCGAGATTTTCAAGGTTCCGAGTCACTTCAGGGCCTCTTCATATGAGCCCGGTAGCCGGGCCCGCTTGGTTACCGGGACGAATTTTATTGTCTGTTCATAGTCTTCATATGGGAAATTCCAGCCCGGCCTACCGGGATTAGCCTGCGTCGCAGACAGTCTAAACCGCCGGTATATTCCGACACGTCCGGCTGCAACGCAGGCTAACCGGGATGAAATCCAAGAAACACAACCAAAATGGTGGAACATAAACTTGTATCGTTCGCGGCTGTCGTAGCTTTGTGAACTCTTGTAACTTTACTAGTAAAGCTAATTCGCATACTCCTAAAGTGTAAATACATGCAAGACAAACATTATGCCATTTGGCCGCTATGTTGCAAAAGCGAAACTATTTTGACTAAAAAGTTTCGTCCCTGTTACCCGGGCTGGAGTGTTCATATGGGAAAATTTTCATCCCAGTTACCGAGATATCGGTCGCAAAAACCGAGATCTCGGTAACCGGGCCAGCCCTGCTTCTCATATGAACCCATCGACATTCTTACGAAGGAAAGAGTGGCGAGGCAGAGATCTCGGAAACCGAGCCAGCCCGGTTGACCGGGCTCATATGAAGAGGCCCTCAGTGATGCATGTCAAATTGTACTTCCGGTCGGAAACTAACGATGAACATTTTAAGTCTTGGCGATACAGCATCGATAAGCAGAATGATATCGAAAGATTCTCCAGTTTACAAAGTACGAAGTACGAAGCTGCAAACAATGAACAGTTGACGAAGAACCACTGTATTTAAAACATTTCGAACATAACTGAATTACGACATTGACAAATATATGCTGTGGCATGACTGTGCTGCATTGCAACCAATAACGACCTAAATCAGTCAATACAAACTGACTGATAAAACGAAAATTGATCATCAACAATTCCCCGTGATCGATATCTCTATATTTGTTTCTTCCTGCTCTACTTCTCTCTTAAACTACTAGCATAATTTCGCCTTTGTAAGGCTCTAGCAGTTGTTGAATATTCATACTCGAGGTTAAACACTTGATTGACGCAATCAAAAACATTGCATGGATCAAGCCATATGCTGAGCATTCCTAATAGTATAGATTATAAACCATAAACAGTTAAATTTTACCGTAATCATCCTCTGTGTCCATTGCCAAAAGAGGCTGTTTAAGCTCTTCTAGATCTCTTGTTTGTCCAGCCATGATTGTTTCGACAAGCACATATATTTTCCACTCGGGTCTTCAGCAACGACTTTACACGGCGTCAACAAGCGACAAGAACAAAGTGTCCCTTCAATAACACATTCAATGCGGACGATTTTTAGAGCTTTATCGCCAGATCAACAGTTTCAGGTTAAAACATTAGCCTCATCTTCGCGCCTCCATTCCAATGTTATCCAATTCCAATCTTAGAAGGGGCTTCCCCCACCCTGCTCAGAAACGAGGCCGTTAACTTCCTGTTTTGCTAACACGTACGCTTTGAGACCTCGATCTGACGTACGCTGCTTGACGTTTTATAGGTTTTACACAGCTTGCCTGAGTTCTAAGGAGTAACAAACTGAAAATATAAGGATGCATTTAACTAATTTATAGGTTAGGCCAGCCATATAAAGTATATTCACCCTGCTACCCCCTCACAGTCTTTCAATTCTTATCCCTTTCCATTGAAATTTCATGTTTGGGTAGTCACGCAACATTTTAGTGAAAAACGTAATGCGTGACGAAGACCCAAATAATGTTGAAGTTGGCCATCTGACAGATCTTACGAGTCTTACTTCAGATGGACTATTAGGATGTAAAATGCCGAAGCTCACTTAAATGACACATACTTTCCGAAAGAATCTAAACAGAAAGCTCAATATCCCGCTCTGGCTGCTAGTTCTACTGGAGTTGGAATTTTAACTCTTCTACTTCCGCCTCCATTACTGACCTGTTCACACTTGGTGTGAGTTTTAGTCTGTCCGTCTCTTGACCTAGCGAAATCTACAAAAGAAACGGTGCCTTAGTAAAACCTAGTTCACACTAACGACATAACGACATAAGAAGGACTTTATGTCGTTATGTTTGCAGTACGAACATCCTGACATAACGACATAATAACAACATAACAGCATGAAAATAACGAAATCAGGGAAAAAAACTGATCTTTTCCTGATGTCTTTATGTCCATAACCACAGTACCGAAATATGTGATTATGTAGTTATGTCGCTTGTGTGAGCTAGGCCTAACCAATGGGAATGTTTTAAATGAGTAAAGAACATTAGTTACTGAACTCGGTTTTTGGAAGAATCAACAAAGTATCATTTAATTTCAGTCTAGGGCGTGGAAAATGATGATGGGGAAATTTAAAAGAGAGAGGATCCCATAATTCCTTTGCCTGATGATATTTCATCACGGAACTGGAAGAAAGTTAAGGTATTACCAATTTTTTTTGTTTTAAATTGAAAAGTACCAAATATGGTAAGTTTTACTTCCACTTCGTCGTCGAACAACATTTTTCACTACATCAGACTGAGATGAACCATTTGATCGTGTTGTGCCTTTGAGTGAACCAGAGAAAACTGTACGTGTAAAATCGATTAGCTCTCTGTGACAGCAGCACTCAGAATCTGCCTTTTCTGTTACTCTCTTGCCTTTTCAGCTTTCTCGTGACGTCACAAGTCGTCAGCATTTCCGTATCAGTCACTTCGGTCAATCTAGTGTTTCACATCGCGGGAAAAACCCACTGTTATATAAGAACATTATTTTTATTCTAGGCATAAGTATACATACGTTGTGGAAGCGCAGATAAATGAACGTGACTCGAATTGGTGCATAGAGAACTGAACAGCTGTCGCTTGGTTCATCAGTACAGTTGAAAGCGCGATATCAGTTACAGGCTAGATGAGTAATCTACGAGAGAGACTGCTTCCTTCATGTCAAAACAACGGTAAGGAAAGCGGATTCTAGGTCGAACTAAATAGAAGCACCTTATACCTCAGCTTCCTTCCTTTTTGTCGGTTCTAGTGTCTCTTTAGCTCAAGGAAAAGGTGTAGCATTGGTCCGTGAAAGGACTACGGAATTCTCTAGTGTTCACTGAAACCGACTGCCTGGGATGGATTTTGTAGTTTCTACAGTGTTTGCCATATTTTGTCAGTCTACTAAGGTCGACGGAGAAATTGTTTTCAAGTTAACTCCAATAGGTTATGTTGCTTTAGGCCTTAGGCCACTTAACAGTGTAAACCAAATCATCGTGAACTAAATAGTTTAGCTTGAAAATGTCATTCAATTTCACGTCTTGACTGATCTCACGACATCCGTTCTTCTATCTCATCATTCGAGAATTGGTAAAAAGATAAGAATATATCTTGACTGACTCTGTTCTAAGTTATGACACAAAATGCATAGTGTAACGCTGTTCATTTCTACGCTGATGGTCAGATATATGCTCTAACCGGATAAGTTAAAGGAACGATTTTCTTTCCCCTTAATGTTTGCAGTTTTTAGGGGATTGAAACGCCTCGAAAGTATAAAGAAGAGACCATGATGTTATGAGTGGTCGTAGGAGGTTCGAAACCCACGATGAAAATTAGTAGTTTAGTAACCTTTTCTCTGAAGAAGCATTAACATCTCATGAGTTTCACTATATTAACTTCCTTGATCATGATTGGATATTTCTGGCTTCAGTTACAGCGCCGCTAGTGACAAACTGTTTTCCTTTCTTTCCGAACCATATATGTCTTTTCAGCGATACATGAACCGACAAAATTTTTTTTAACAAAGGTTTGTGACCTGATTATTTTTCACCGGGGCTCCCAAGGAACCTTCAGGGGAATACCTTTTCTAAGTAACGCAAACTACCCGGAGCAAAGTGCGAAGGGGCAGAATTCTTTAACTCTTTCGATCAATCTCGTACTGTTTAACAAAGTACTAAAATAGATCTTGATTCGAGATTCACAAAGTACAACTCACTGAACGCTAAAATCTATTAGTAAAGCTGTTTTTTTAGTAGAAAATTGTTTGCTTTTGACTCTGAGCCAACATTGCAGCTTCGCACTTGGGTGCTGAGATATTACGTTTCTCATCGAGATGAAACAATATCTACTGGCATGTTGTTTTCACTTCAGTTCCGAATCTCGAGGATCACTGTTACATGTTTGTGTTGATCTTATTTTTTTGTTGTTGTTTTTAACAGGCGCTCATTGTTCAAGCCTTTGGCATGGTCAACATATCTCATTTTCGGGTGATCCCAGCTTAATGCCTTTCTCAGCCCATTCTTCCACTCCATTACTTGATGAACCAACGTCTCTTCAGCAACAAACAGAATATCTTAGTAGTCTTACCGAAAACGCGACAGGCGGCAATTTCCAAGTGGAGAGCCTTGAGCAAAGCACCCAGTTATCCATGTCTCCAGATCAAATGGGCAGGATCTTAGAGGTGATAACAAGGGGGCAAGAGTTTCCGGGAAGTTCGACCTTAACAAGCCAGAATTCCTCGTCTGGTATGTGGCATGCATCTTCGGTGCCTGTCGGAGATACCTCGGCCGCTGTCGGCATGACCCCGAATGATCCGAGCTTTTTGGTGACACCCTCAATAAACGGACAGTTTCGTCAAAGCCAGCACACGATCGTCACTGGCGCTGGCATCATAACATCATCAAACTTGGTGACTGGCGGAAGTGATTATACCCCTTCTTATGGCGTTACGCAAAGCATTGGTGACATTGACGGTTGTCCACAGCAGGGTGTGTCCATTGACCTGGCTGGGATCAACCCCTTCGATGCTGGGACGGAAATCGATAATGATCGCTATCATATCCCAGATCTGGAAGTGAAGTTTTGTGACCTGGAAAATCGCGTCTTTGAGAAGCAGCAGAGTCGGAAAGACAAACAAGCACGGCAGCGAATCATTAACGGAAAGGTGAAGTTCCTAGTTCGATCTGAACGCCAGGTGAAGAGCGTCAAAGCTTGGGTCCAAAGAGAAGAAAACGCAGCCAAACTAGAAAAGGATGAAAATGGCATGGTGTCGATTGAAGTTGTTTTCCTGAGGAAGCTTAAGGATAGCGGAAATGTAAGTAGAACTGATCAAGTACATAAACAGCCTGACCGTCATCGCAACACAAATTAGTCGCTCAGTTATACATGAAGCTTGCTAATATTTAGGGTTTTTTTCCCTTGCCGGGACAACTTACCTGATGTTCAGATTATAGCTAATTCCATCAATTACCTGTATTAGTGCTTTCGTGATTATACCTATTACAAACATCCCTCTTCAACTTTATACTAGGCAACTTGTTATGAACCATTGAACTATATAAGAACTGAAACGAGCAGTTTTGAAGTCAAGGCTTGGTCAGTGAAATTTTCTCACAACCTTCTTGGAGAAAAAAAAAGACCATTTTTGTGCAATACTAATTTAATATTCTTTTGCCGTTGTTTGAGAGAGTTGGGATATTGATCATGATATTAAATTCTGATCTCTACCATACAGTTAGAGTACCAAGTGGATCTGGACTCCGTATACAAGATGGATGGATCAGAAAGACCAGTGTACAAACTGGCAAAAGTTCACACCCAAGAGAGAAACTTGTTTGAACTGTTGGTTCAGATCGTGTTCACTGATAACAACGTCAGTGATCAAATCAAGTCAAAGCCTTTCTTGATAAAGACAAAGCGATTGAGTGAAGAACAAATAGGTACGCCATTTTGAATAATCACTTAAATCTTTGAGATCGATGAATAAAACAGCTCACGCAGTGTGGTTCATACTTTGAAGTAAGTTTTATCGTGTTTGAATGAATAAAGATTGTTTACTGATGACGATGGTAATGACGACGACCACAATGATGATGATAATGATGATGATAATGATGATAATTATGATAATGATGATGATACATGGTACAAAATCAGACATGCTGGGACGCAAGTTGCACAGTGGGACTTCCAAAAACAAAGGCAGGTCAAGGTGGACTGGCGCGAGTTGCTTTGTTTTGGATGTCCCGCTGTGTAACATGCGTCCCAGCATGTCTGATTTTTACCATGTGACCGGGTTGTGCAAAGGGGCTATCAGAGTAAGCTTTCTGCGGTAGCTTAGTTTGTCACATGGTCTTGTCGTTTGTGGACAAATGCAGAACATTTCAAGACGCCAGGCAAGGGATAGAGCATCGGGTTTTAACAGGGTCAGATTTTTGTAAATTTGTGCTAACTTTGGATTAAAATTGCAAAACATCTTTGCAATTCTGGCCGGGGTTGTTCGAAAGGTGGATAACGCTCCAGCGGATAGCGTGGTTTGTTTTGTTGACACTTATCCACTGAAGAGCAATTTATCCGGTGGATAGAGTTAACCAGCCTTCGAACGACTTGGACCAGAAGAGTAAATCACTTGCCACTTGCCACTTGCCATAGTACATTGATTTTCAAAAAAAAGATAGAAAGCTGTACACAGAAATTGACCACCTGAATTTTACCCCATTTTGAGGTTTCATGTATTTTAAGGGGTTACGAAGCCATCTCAAGGGCGCCTCAACCAAGATACCTTTATTACTCCACAGAACCTGGCAATTATTTCAAAGAGAAACGCAAGAGGTCCAACACGTTGCCGACCAGCTCTTTGAGATGGAACCGTGGCAAACAAGCCGTAAAGTACGCTCCGTTACAAAACGAGGCAGACTCTACAGGTACGCTAAAGAAATCCTTATGTGATGTACACAGTCACGTGTCATGTTCATTCGGATCACCTAATTTTTCAAAAGCGTCAATTGAGTGATGTTTTTCGTTTTTTTTTTTCTTTACAGAGGCAAGGTCGCCATTATCGCCGAGTTCCATGGGCTCCAGAAACTCTCCCTTGAGTTCAGAAGGTGCATTTCATTCTAAGTTAATGCCACTTCTACACATTTCCATTACCCACTATAACTCAAACCACAACAGAAATCGTATATATCGATGATGGTCCGAAAGAACTTTTATCCTTAATCGCTTAGTTTGGATGATTATTTAATACATGTTCTTCGTTATTCCTTCCTAAGGTGTTCATCAGCATATTATGTGACGCCCCCCTTGCAAAATTTGGAATTCTAGTAATATATCAAACACGAAAGATCGTGTTTGTTTGACCACATTTCCAAACACTGAAAAGAAAGTTGAAAATACGACGCGCAGTGGAGTATTTTTGACGAACTTTGAGGTTTTTGTAAATGTGTTCAAACACTGTTTTGAGTGTTTGATGTATCTTCTCAATCGAAACTAAAATAAAGGAGAAAACGGAGAGATAAAATCGTAAAAATCTATGCTAATTAAGATCAGATATCCACACACCGTCACGTTCTTGATTTCCTTTGTTTAACCTTGATGAATTATTAATGAGTTTGAGATGTGTCTTTCCTCTTACAACAAACGTTTTAACCAGTTTTTCTTTATCAAGGTGAAACACACCTCGATGAGCTTGTTGTCAATCACTTAAAAGCTCAGCAAGCAAACATTGACTGTCTGACATTCAGCTGTATGATGCAGACACCAAGAGGTGACATCGCTTATCACTTGCGACTCACTAACCCTGATCTGTACCAAACCCTGGACGAGGGAGTGGTGGTGGGTTTTTTTGCCGACGACGAAGGAGTGGCCACCATTGAACCACTGAGCAATGAAAATGTATCCCAGGCCGTCATGGCTGGGGTAATAAGCAGATCTGCGTATGTGGAGGCGCATGCGCCGTCAGAGAGTGACAAAGGTTGGCGCTTTTCTGCTTCTGGTAGAGAGTATTGTCGAGTTGTTATATTTACATTTTATGTGTACTTTTACTGTAGTGAAGCAATAGTGCTATAAATATTATTGAATGATACAAAACTCGCAAATTTTCCTCTTCATCAAGTTTCCTCCAGAAAAATGCTTGCATTATATCATCAACTACTATCACCATTTTCCATGTCATTTTATAACATGCATAGAAGACGGCAGTGACTTTAGTAAGGATGGAACGCCAGGACGTGAGTCATTTATCATAAGCGGTGCATGGACTATAAGCTAAGGGCAGGGATCATTGAACAAGAAGTTCTGTTATAAGAGGGATGGTCCATCGCTGAATGGCGATTCTGTCAACAGAATTTTGCATCAGTTATCATAGGCTGCGAGCAGGCTCTTTTTCCAAGTTTTCGGCTGATTGAATGGACATGTGTTTATTAACAGGACAAACGGACATCGTTTGTGTTATTGGAATGGTGAAAGTACAGATCGTGGGATCAGTTCAGACTGGTGAACGCATCTACGCGTCCACGGACAACCCAGGCACAGGCGTCCCAGAATCCCATCTTCCTCTAGGGGCGTTCATCGTTAGGAACCACACGCTACTTGGCATGGCTATGGAAACATGCCGGTCTCGTTACCATGACGAGGTCAACTTGGTGAAGAGTTTCGTGTGCATCGTGTTGGGGATCAACAGTCGTCAACTATCCAACGAAGTGGAAAACATCATGGAAAACATTGACATGGACATCAAGGTAGCCATAGGCAAGTCTAACAAGAGAACCTGCCGGCGTAAGTCTGATTTGTGTTTATTTTGCAAAAAGAGTAATATATATAACAAAACTTTATCAAGACGCAGTTTCGTAGCCTAGAGAGACGTCCCCTCTCCTCCGCAGTCATCTTTTTAGATCGTGAATACTATTCCAAAAACAGAAATAGTGCAATAGTCATACTCTGACAATAGCTATTCATCTTACTTATTTTGCGATATACTTCAGCTCTCACTTGCTTTAAGCGGGCAGCAAATATGTATTGTCATCTTGCAGCCTCTAGTGAGGACACTTAGCCACATACCAGAGGTTGATGAATCGTACGGCACCTGAACCAATTGTCTTGTCCCCAGCCAGAAAAAAAATAAAACTAATTCAGGGCCAGTTAGCTAGGGACATAGCCATTTACGCAGATGTTCAAGATTGCGTGACGAGCCCTACGAGCGTCTGCTTATAGGAGGCTACTAGGGACACGACAAGATGCATCTGACGAGCTTCCCTATTCAAACAATGAGTATTTTTTTCCTGAGGACTTAATGGGAGACAAGACGTTTTGTTAAAATTCTCTTTTATTCTTTTTCAGGAATGTTCTTTCTCATCACTGGACTTATTATTTTTCTTGGACTCCTGGGATTCCTTTTGTACGAAGTGCTCACGCCAGGAACGCGCTGGCGATATTTCTTGTGCCACACTGGGTCCAGCAGTGAACAACCCAAAATGACGTGTAATTATTCTTCAAGCTACGAGGTGCGTTGCTTTCTTCGCGTTAAATTGCTTTGCACAGAATAGATAGTCGTGCGTTTTGTCATAAGCCCCCGGGTCGGGAGATTGGGCAACCACTCCACACGTTTACGACTCAAAATAAATTTACCTTACCCTACCTTACAGCGAGTGTTTCTGCTGTGTTTCACCTTACTTACACAATAAGCCGCGTATGTCATGATCGAGGTTCGACTGTGTTGTACAGAGCAACTTATAATAAGGGTGGAACATTGACTTTGACCGTGCAAAAGACAACATTTTGTTGGGTGACGATTCACACGTTATCAACCATTCGAACCACTGGCCCACTCATTTAACTGTTTACATGTAAAATAATTAGCTTGGTCAAGTCTGGCTTAGACCGTGGTAGAATGGACCAAACAGAGAAAACATGGAAGGACGATAGCAAGATCTTGTTAGTCCTATCTCTTATTTTCCTTTCTCTTTCGTCCTTTTATAACTTAATATGAGAGTCTGAAACACTAGAATGTAATAATTATAACAATAACGATAACGATTATAATGCAGTTTATTCTCCAAATGAAAACAAACAGTACAAGCGACTAGTAGGCCTGACTCAAAAATATTCCTTATTGATCCTACTTGATAAACTAAGTGATTTCGTTGCCATCGGCAATTTCACTGCGTATTCACAGATGTACTTAGAAATGAAATGTGTGTTGTTGTGGTACGTTAAAGTGTCGTGTTGAGAATGGGAATGTTAACCGTTTATTCTCATTATGTTTACAGGACATAAACGTCCGTTTTATACCTTTCCACTTCAAGAATCTTTTGAGTAAGATACCAGCAGGAGAAAGAAAACCAATGACATTTGAAAACGCAGGTATGACAGGTATGTAACCCTTTCTCTTGGAGAGTAAATTCAACTGGGTACTAGGAGAGGCGAGATTGACTCTGCCGCGAGATCTTCGCCAGCTATTGCTTCTATTAAACCTTGGAAAAGATTTTAATGGAAGCAAACATGTTTGCGGGTTTCATTTTGAGATTTTGCAGTTTTGCCGGGTGGGTAATTGATAACTATTGATATTGAATACATGTTTGTTGTAATTCTTAATTTAGAAAGACTCCTTTCCAGTCTTGCGTAAGTTATTTTGGGGCAATTTTAGGTTCTGCATGATGGGTTTCACAAAACAAAAACGTTTCATTGAATGGAACGCTGGGGTGAATTTCCTGCAGCAAGTTGAATTGAAAAAAGTCTTATGCGCCATTTAGCGAAAGGCCAGAGGCCCGAAATTGATTGGTGAGTTTTAGCGAGACTTCCCGCCGATCTGTGCCATAGCAAATGAATTTTCTGGGCTACAGTTGGTCGAGCGATATTAGAAAACAGTGGTCCCTGTCACCAGGCTAATTTGTCATGTTCTTGCATTCTAGATTCACCGATCTACTTTCTGAACTTCGACCGCTGTGCGTACGGCGGGCGCACAGACAGCAGCATGTATTCACCGGAGGACGCTAAGCCAGTCAGAGGTCCCACGTACCTGGCATCATATGGAAACTGTTCAAAAGTATTTTCTTTTTTGTGGCACAGTTGGAAGCCGTTTAATGACAGTAAAACTCCATATCAAATGCCCTGCTCATGCAGTGGCGTTGGAACTTTAGTTTGTAAGTGGATTATGCTTGTGATGTCCTTCAGTGCTTACTGTTTCCTTGCATATCATTGAGTTGTCAGTAGTAAATCAACCGCACAGCTTAAACATCAGTGGTAATGGAATCAAACTCTCGACCAATAACTCTAACGAGTAGTATAAGTTACCGACATAGTGTAAGTTACCGAAAAAGTCTGTTTAGTACAGTATAAGAGGAACTTATTTACTTAGTAGTCCTTTATCTTGCGTTTACGAAGTTTAGTCATACTTAACAATTAGACCCGTAGCCCGCAAGGGCTACGGGTCAATAGCCCATGAGGCGAAGTCGAATGGGCTATTGACCCGTGGCCCTCGAGGGCGAAGGGTCTGATTGTTTTAGTATCACCCAACTAGTCGGACAGAAAACGCAATAATAAAGTTAGCAAATGCAAGTTGAAGAAATTTTATTTGGGAATAAAACAAAAGAAAGCTTCACGCTCGATTTCGCATCTCGAGGACTATTACTAATAGTCCTCTAGTAAGGTAGCAAATTAAAATGCAGGATTTGCATTAGTCCACTAGTTGGGTGATACTAAATGTAATTATAGCCTGCGTAACTGGCGGATTGTTCGCGCAACCAAAAGACAATAACGACATAGACTAATGCTAAAAACATTATCTAACAATTCCCTCGCCGCTCCGCCGCCGAAACAAGCAGTCGCGCGCGAAATCTCATCAGCCGCGCACGCTACGCTATCATAGTCATTCGGGGGAAAAACAACAGATTCCTCCCCCCTTCCCCGGCCCCCCCCCCCAAAAAAAAGATTCCCCCATCTCCGTTTCAAGGATTTTCACGACGCCCGAACTACAACCTGTCATTGGGAATGAAAATTCTAATCCGCGTTAAGTTTCTCCCCTTGCATTATACACCTAATACCCCAAGACGAGTTAAATACAGTGGAACCTCTCTAATAATGAGGAGACAGAACAAACTGTCCATATTATAGAAATCACTGATGTGACGTCAAATCCAAGGCCCACCAAAGGGAAACAAGTTAATGAACATCACTGCATGTCGTCGTTAATGGCGTAATCGTGGTACAGCGGAGAAGTCAATACTACGTAAGTCTTCATCCCGATTATAAATCCTGGGGGGACTCCCATGTAAAAAGGACGAGGGTGGTGTCGTAACTTTTAGAGGTTAAAAGAGCGGTTTTGGTACCTCCTAATGTGCTCAGCCTCAAAAGTTCCACAGCGGGGGCTTTTGTGGATACCTTTGAGGTTATTGAGCTGAAAAAAATATGACAGTAGATAATGTGTTGTTTTAGAACTGCTACCTCTAAGAGGTGAAATAAATTTCAAACCACGCCCACAAAACAGGATCTTGGTACCTCTTAGGGGCTATTTTCAAAACTTCCGACGAGCACCCCCGTCTTTTTTTATGTGGGAG
>Ga0126338_10001239_pt1 | contig 16204 bp, 1 predicted proteins | sample OrbCmetagenome_2_FD_92529 | JGI IMG/M metagenome (GOLD analysis project Ga0126338, IMG submission 92529) | Coral microbial communities from Petempiche,Puerto Morelos, Mexico - Orbicella C C metagenome | ecosystem: Host-associated > Invertebrates > Cnidaria > Coral | place: Petempiche,Puerto... | reverse complement strand
ATGTTAAACAATCGAAGGAAGTTGTCCTTACTGCAGCAAACCAGAGACTCGCCATTAACAACGAACTTACAATCAACAATGTCATCTTGGTCTTTGAGCAAGGTGCGTTGTGTTTCTCCAGTTTTTGCATCAAGAATGTGCACTCCATAGCCTGAACTGAAGGAAGCCCACGTCACTACAAATTCTCCATCAGGGGAGAACATGAAATATGGCGTAAAAGAACGAGTGTCGTACCGCTCGTCTTTTCTTTTCCATACACAGGAAGAGGAGTTGTTGTTTCTTAAACTAAGGGTTAACTGTTCCCCCTCAAAAAAGTCATCGTCTAATTCCTCGCAGTTGCAAACTAGCAGCTGGTTCTGACTATTGCATGAAACAAATGCATCGTCGTTGGGGCAAACCCTTGCCTTTATAGATGAAACACACTCTCCACTGGTAACGTTGACGATGTCCACAAAAAGCGCAAGGAATAAACGATTAAATGTTTTAATCACAAAATCTCTGAATTCTGCAGAAGAGTCTGTCGTTGATGAATCGTCTGAAGTTTCTTCATCGGTGAAGTTAGCGAGATGTAGAGCTTCGTTTTCTTCAATTGAGTCATCTTCCGCACGTAGTTCCAGGGAATCCTCTATCTCTGATGGATAACCAAAATCTGATAATTCTTCAGGTGTTATTATACGACGGTACCATTCACAGGCTATCAGCTCATCTGATAAACGAATAAGCTTTTCAGTTCCCTTTAGTTTGGGAATTTGTCGGATACACTCGGTCAGCTCAAAATTCCAAAGCTCGGGTACTTTATGCTTCAAACATAGTACAACACCTTCCTTCACGGGGACAAGCGACAGTGATGGGCAAGTGAAAGACTTTTCCACCAAGATTTCTCGACTTGACATTCGGAATACGGTCACTAGAACCGCACTGGCACTACCTTCATCTTTTGAGGTAATGGAATAAATGACATCTCCTTCAGAAGAAAATACAACTTTTTCGACCACTTGTCTGGCGAAAGCATAATTCACTTTACTTAGCGAGCCAACATGAATTGCCGCGACGTACTTGAACGATGGGCTACCAACCAATGCTGTTCCATTATCAAGCCATTTGTAGAATCCTGTTTCTAACGATGGAAAAACACTGTGCACGTTTTTTACCCTGCCCAAGAGTAAACCGTCATCGAAAACATATTCCCCAGCCTGGATCTTTTGTTCAATGGGCCACAAGACGAAGTCTACTCCACGTGGAGGTGGAAAGGTAGTTTTGAGTCGACGAAGGATCAACACCGGATTGCGGTAAGACACCCAACCAAACTGTCCATATCCGATGCCGTCTTCTATCCTATAAGAGAGGTAACCACAGACAAGGGCCTTGTTGTCTTGTGTGAAGTGCATCATACCACATGCCACGTCGCACTTCAACAAATGTTGTCTTTGTCCTTCAGCCACATCAAGGTAGATGGAACCAGTCACGTCAGCAAAAGCAATTTGTAAACCATCTTGGGAAATAGCAAAAGATGTAATAACATCACTCCAAGCTATGCGCCTTAGCTCTTGGCCAGTTTCCATACTCCACAAAACAACTTCCTTTGGATCATCAAAACGGTCTGTCAAAATGGTTTTTTTGTCTGTAGGAAAAGCACAATGTGAAAATGTGCAGTTACTATCAGGATAAAGGGAATTGCAGTCTCCTTCGAGAGTATAAGCACTTCTGAGGGTCCCCGGTAGAACAGACATACCACTTGGATGAAAAACCACAGAACGGTAAAATGTCAGAATTCTAGAATTTATTCTACGATACGCGCCTCCATCACGAACTACATCACCTTTAGGATGCACATATTGAAACTCTCTATCAATTAACGAAGGTCGGCTCCATTCCAAGTTACCAGTCTCGAGAGACCACAAGTGGATTGTTCCATCGCGGCATTCGCACACCATGTAGTCCATTTGAGGTGAAACATCAAAACACGCCACCGTGTCTGAACAGTAAAATCGGGCTTGAACTGCTCCATTTTCTTCTTTCTTGTTTAAGTATTTAAAGTACGGCACAGTGGGAAGCCTGTTTTCGAGGATGGTTGCGGCTTCAGATGATAGCTCAGGAGGTCCGTCATTGATCACACTTTGGAACCAAAGTAGGGGATGTTCTCTTAACAAATAAGAGTGTTTTCTAAGCACTTTTATCAAAGAAATTAAAAGAGACTGACTTGGCTCACTGAGCAAGGTTGGCTTAATGTACTTTTGAACACTGGAAATATCCTCAGAGGAAGCCGTGTTGTTCACACAAAGTTTGGCATAAATGAGCTCCAAATCGGTCACATACGCATTAATCAGCTCTTCTACATTACAAGGTCTTGGACTTTCACCCAATCCGATCAGCTCAATCATGTGCTGGACACCATGTTGCAAGGCGTACCTTTCAGTGTCACTGAAGGTGGAATCATGTACAGCCTTTCGCTTGATATTGTCAAGCTCATTCCTGCAAAGTTCGAAGAGAATCTCGTGGCCTTCCTTCTCGTCCACGATGAAATCATGTCGTCCATAGCACAAGGTGTTCGTCAACCAGTCTTTGATCGATTTGTGGAAAAAGTGAAGACAATCATTGCGAATCGGTAAAAGGGAAGAGATGCAGGCGATTGCTCTGTTTATTCTTCGTTGAGCAGACAACGACTTTCCACCAGGGTTTAATAGTCTTGAAACAAACGCTATTGGCATTGGTTCTCTTGAAACGGTAAAGGCACACAAAAACTTCATTACTTGGTCTTCGTCCATCTTCAGCTCTTTGCGAAGTTCATTCTCTAACCGTTTGAAATGGGAAAGATAAACGGACGAAATACCCAACGGTAAAATGCTCTCTAGCTGCTCAAGGGTGAGAAGTGGAACATTCTCTTGGATGTGATCTACCAGGAAATAAGCATAAAGAAAAACGCCTTCAGACTTCTCAACCAGTTTCGTGTAGAGAAGATCTTTTTGCTTTTCCGCAATCTTGGGACTCAGCCGCATTTCAAAGAAAAACCGAATGTCTCTCAAGTTCTCTTCCTGATTTTCATCAAGATGTATGGGCTGCAAATGCTTCAGGCTGTCTGCGATGTTAATTTCTGATCGGGTTGTCACAAAAAATCGAATCCATTGAGGAAGCCTGGAGAACTGATTTGCAATCACATCGAGAAGCTCATTACGTCCTTGATACTCACTCTCGTCCAGTCCATCTATCACCATTAGGGTATTTCTTCCCGGGTCTTCTACAATGTTAAGTGGTTCTTTGAAAAGTAACGCGAATAGGTCTTCCACGCCCATGTTGTTGAGGTCTACCGGGCCCAGATTTCTTGACAGCTGTTCCACGAGAGATTTCTTGTACTCTGGTAGAGCGCGACTGAGATGACAGGCCAAGGACTGAAGCATTAGCTGAGGTTTCCTGTAACGTACATTGTTATGCTGACAAAAGTGGCTCCCTGAAAGTCTACCAGCCTCTTGCATTCGTTTGCATGTGATCGCAGAGATAACTGATTTTCCCATCCCTGCACTTCCACTTATTACCATCACTCGGTTTGGGGAAGATCGGTCATCTAGCCAGTCGTCAACTCTTTTGAAGACCCATTCACGGGTTCCTTCCTGGAATCTCTTTGCATGGTATTCAATGTCTCCTTTGAACTCGGACTTAGCAAGGTTTCTTAGCAATTCATCTGCTCCGTCCACCTCACGCTTCTTCTTCAAGTTCTCTACCTCCTGTTTTACTTCTCGGAGACCTGCCTCAAGAGTTTCGTGCACGTCTTCTACGGCTTGCTGAGTTTTGGTTTGGGTCTGGGATATTCCCTCTAACATGGAAACGCCATCCTGAAGTGTTTTGTGGTCTTCTAGTTGGGTCTGACGTACTTCTTTTAGGGCGTCATGGGTTTTGTTTTCGATTTGATGAATTTCATCCAGTTTTGAGAAAGTATCTTGAAGTGAACTGTGGACTTCTACTTGGGTCTGACAGGCCTCATTGACGGCTTGATTGGTCTTGTTCACTATCTCATGCACTTGCTCCAACCTGAAATTACTTTCGTGTTGAGTTTTGCGATCTTCCAGCTGCGTTTGAAGTACTTTCTTAACATCTCGTTTCGTCTCTTTCAGCTCTGACTTCATTTCTTGTTCACTAGCAGCCCAGTCAATTAACGCGTCAAGGTAATCGTCCTCTCCAAAGCACTCTGCCTGTAATCTATCAATTTCCGCCTGACCCAGCCCAAGAGCAACAAGAACAGCACTAAGTTCCTGCCACAGGGCCTTGAACATTGGAGTATCAACACCAGTGGAAGACACATGACCATACAATTCATTGCGGAAAAACTTAATGCGAGCAAGATTTGCTTCAAATGAGGTTTCACTTGGAGGTGGCTTAGTGTGCCAACCTGAAAGAGGAGGGGATAGTCCACAAATGGTGGTCAAAAGCAAGAATAGAAGAGTGATGTCGAAAGAGTTGGAGTCTGGCTTTGCTCCACTAGAAGGGAACAGTTTTTCCCATTGACATTTATTGAGGATTCGTCGACGCAGGAGGCTTAGCAGGGTTTTATATTGCACGTTAAGATCAGCAGCCAGATTTGCAGGAGGATAGTAGTTATCAAAAGCGTTCCTCAGAACCGTTGTTCCGCCATCTATCAGAAGTCTGCTCAGCTTGGCTCCATTTGTCTTCTCTACGCTGCTAGCTAGGGGCGACGGTACAGCAGCTGCCATTGAGGTGACTGAATGCAATTAGGCAGCCTCTTTAATGATACGGAATCTAAATTAGTAGGCAACAAAGTGTTAGTGATTAATCTCGCCATTTTCAGAATTTCAAATAAAATACAAGTATCACTGCAATGGAGGTCATCAGACTCAGAAGAAAGATAATAGAGACGATTGAAATCAAGTGCCGGGACCCAACCTTCGACGGCTCCGATCCCCAAGCACGTAGTATTTTATATTTTGATTCTCTCCTGGTTAGGCAACCTTATTTTAATATGAATTCAAAAGAATCGAGAAGTAAGGTTTTCGCTCGTTTGTCAACATTATGTTTGTCACATAAATATTGATATTGACTATACCCTGCAACACAGTCCCTACGTGGCGTGTAGTTTCTAAATTCACAGGTATAGGTTTTCTAAATCACGGTGTAAAAGTTAAATAAATGGGCTTTGTCCACTTTGAGGTACACTCTTTCTTTCTTATAAGACTATGTTTTATAAGAATATCCAGGCTGAAATCGCGGAATTTTAAGAATATTTTCAGAATATTCTCGAGCCTGAGATTTTGAAAAGAATACAATTTTGTGTTGTGAAAATTTGTAAACACAAAACAATTAAACTTTTTAAACTAAACCGTATGAAATTCTTTCTTTCTCTAAATGGCAAAACTTTCCAAAACGCAACAAAAACAGCACTAGTCGTATGTTCGATGCTAATAACATTTCTGCAAGAAGTCCTGCGCGTGATATCAGGTTTTAATGCCTGCAGGCTGGCTCCAAAATCACTTTAACACCATCCAGACACCAAATACATTCGAAAACAGAAATGTCATACACTATAATCTAATAATATTCACAAGAATATTTCAGCCTAAAATGGGCAGAAAAACAAGAATATTGAGCTTCGACTGCAAAAACAATATTCTTATAGAAAAAAAGAGTGTACGGAACAAACTCAGGAGTACGTAATTGAATTTGTTCAATGCAACTGAGCCATGAACATAGACTCTAATATGCATGAATGTATGAATGAAGTCTTTATTGAAAAAAGTCAGACTCCTTAGATGTACCGGAGTCTTTACATGCAATCGAAATCATGAAGTAAAGATGGCCTTTGTCAACTTTGAGGTACCAAACAAACTCAAGAGTACGTAATTAAATCTATTTCATGCAGCTGCCATCAACATGCACTGTCGATCATCCTAGCTCATTTGTGCATAAATTAAATATTCCAATTATGTTCACAAACTGGTAATTTAATTCGACTACTCTTTGTGTCCTACACGATACCTTGTTCGATTCCTTCGAACTATTCACACATCTCCAGAGAAGCATCTTAGCTCATTAGGATGTAATAAAGGCGAATTAAAAGTCTCATCTGCTTAAATCATGCAGAAATGCATAGTTTGCATTCTGAGAAACGCCTTAACATGCTATAGCTTTATGGTTTTAACACTCGTTTTCGCTGTTTTACTGGGGAAGCCAAATTCTCTATAATTTCACAGTCTCTTGATCAGCTCTCACTGTGTTTCATGCATTTCTTACTATCTATCTAATGCGGTAACGTCAAAGACGTGGACATTTACAAGTATTTTGCTCATGCATGAGATAATGTCTGTGTCGTGGACATGCCAACCAAATATATTTAATTCCTTGAGATCATCGTTTCTCAGTGATTGTTATCAACTTTATCCACTTTTCAAATGAACCTCGTCCAACTAGAGGCCAGGTAAAATGGAAAAGAAAATGTTTCGAAGATGCGTTTCAATTAAAGTCTAAACCAAGCTTTAAGAGGAAATATGTATGATAATCACAAAGGTATTGACCGGCAAAAGAAAACATTCAACCAGGTTACCGAGAGCAACGCCAGTGTTACCTTAAGAATCCTATGCAGTCTCCTCCAGGGTACAATCATCCTTTCTAGGTATCTGTGCTTGTCCCATGGCCTGTGGATGTCTCCAAGCTATTCTGTGCTTGTTGCCTCTTCCGCTGTCGGTTAGAACGATCTAGAATAGGTATGGCAAGCCCTGTGGGATGGAACGTACAGTTAATATCCTGACTGACCACATTTGCATTTTTGATGTCTCGCTCCGTTAAAAGTAAATTAAAGACGTGATTGATGGTTGGATCCGCGCGATTGCGCTTGACTAAGAAATAACAAAGTAGTTTCTAATAAAAGAAACCGTTGGGCTGCGTCAGTGAGAAAATGAAACACTGACCTATTCATTGAAGTTGATAAAGGTAAATTGACCGCGATAGAGATAATGTTACGCTGACGTTTCGAGCGTAAGTCCTTGGTCAGAGCAAAATGGGCTTTTGTCTTTTGTTGATGGCCTGAACGCACAAGTTTTCTGACGATTTATTCGTCTTTAAAAAGTTTCAAATGGTTAGGCGGATAAGTCATCCTGTGTGAGTCGACATAAATCCATATCAAGAGGCTTAGGACGAATAGTGACAAACAGACGGATCAAGGGGACTGGTACAAAAAAAACAAAACAAAAAACAAAAAAACAAAAATGGCTGCGTGGATCGACATATATCGAGTACCATTTTATAAACAAAGCAAAACATTCAGCTCGCAAAGATCTTCTTTCGTTCAAGAGACCCGTGATACCAAATTACCAAAGTTGCACAGTAACCAGCCTCTTTTTCAGTCCTGTTGAGAACTAGTTTTCCGAACCAAGGGTCCATAGTTGATCTCCATTGGCATTCAATGATCATGACAGGCAATCACAAATAAAAAGTTTGCAGGCATATACGGGAATAGTCCCATACAGAAATGTTAAATGATAACATTTGTATGGGAGTTTAAACCGGATTTTGTTGGAGCGCTGGTAACAAGATGAACCATTTTGAGCCCAGTTCTGTCAAGAGAGCTTTCACTATATGGCACTTTTAGGTTTGAAAACGGAATATCGACACTACACTTTATTTGTTACAAATAACCAATACAAAGTTAATTATTTTTCTGACCTACATGATCGTCTAGGACTGATTACTCAGTTAAAATGTGGAGAACCTGAAAAACCGAGCAGTTAACGCCACGGTTAAGTCAAATATATTTTTTCTCCATGTAAAAGTTACAAATCCTTATTGGAAGTTAGTTGACTTAGAAAACTTCTGTTAATGGCATGCATTTGATAAATATTCTGTTTGACCGTTGCTATGGCGAGGTCTTGCAGACAAATTAGAATTGTTACGTTAAGCCATTGTTGAATACTCAATACATACCCAAGAAACTAAGTCCACATTCAATTATGACCCTTGTCTAGTTCGCTTTCTGCGAGCTCGTTAGACGCGATCTCTGCTCTAGGCACGGGTTGATTAGTGCAATGCCAATGTTTTCGTTTCCAAATTATACGTCAAAGCTTGAATGACAACAAAGGTAACGGATGAAGCCCGAATTGATCTAAATTTGACAAAAAAGGATGCAATTCAGTTTTGGTTGACTCTTATCAACGAATATCACTTTACATCAGTATTCCACTGGAGTGGAAAAGAAAAAGTAAACAAATGTCCTGAAATGCGTTACAGTCAAAATGACTTCAATGGTCTGTTTAAAAGTTACTTACATTACTTCAGAGAGGCTTACGTTCTCGGTTTCAAATTTTGGAACTCCAGCTACGGTGCACAATCATCCAACTCAAGTTTTCATTCTGATATTGTTACATGTTATCCTGTGCTATGGCTCTGAGGTGTGTCAGTAAGAAGAAAATGTTCTCAGTACGTATCTGATTCAGTATTCCTTTCCAAATAATCACATTTAGTAGAATTCTACTAGTATACTAATGCAAATGCTGCAATATGATTGGCTGAGCTACTCGTATACTATCAGCCATTAGAATACAGTAGCTGTCGGTCGTCCACGAAATGCGACGTTTTCATCGTTTTTCCGAAGTTTTAGAAGCAAGTTTAGATGTAAATGGATAACTATATTCCTGAGAAGACAAAAAGAGGGACATACACGGGTTCTTGACTTTAAAAACTTGAAATTATGAAAAACCGGTGCGCGCGCGTAAACAACTGCAAATTTACCAAGGACAATTCAATACGTGCGATTCTGTTAAAGCGTAAAGTTCAATAATACGTCGAAAAATATTTGGAAACCATTCTTTGCGTTAATTTAAGTTAGAATTCTACTGAAACAATTAGATTATTCGCTCTCGATTTCTATGAGGTGATAGTTGATTCGGCCTTCGGCCTCATAAACTATCACCTCATAGAAATCTCGAGCTCATTAACTAATTGTTAATTACTAAACGGTTCTATTCCATTAATTGATCTCAGTCTTACTATCAAAACCACTAGAGTTGTCAAACTGCCTTAAAAATTTTAACTGCTCGAAGCAGTTCGATTCTTTATACGTGATATGAAAACAAAATTCATTCAAAACGTTCCTTGAAAAAGCTCCATCTGAAATGTACAGCAGCATGTTCTGTATGTTTCGGTCATCAGTTCCTGGAATCGTTGGGCAACTCTGACATTCGTGTCAGACGTTCCAGTAACTAACTGTATCAAGAACAGCATCCTTGACTAATTCACCTGTGCTTGGTAAAGGAACCTGGAAAAGATTGAGGCATGAAGTGATCAGTAAACCTGACACTCTAACCCGTGTGTACAAAAGTACTGCACGTAATAAGGTGATGACCAAGAACACCTTGAAAGGAGGCTATTTCGATTTATACTCAGATTTAAGGTTATCCCTCCTGAAAGAGACGGCTGTGAACAAGCGTCAGTCTTGCCCTTTCACGTCAGTCTTCCCACTTCGTTGTGACTCGTCACGTTGCTCCCAACAGCCGAGATCGTCAACGAAAAAAACTGCGTAGCAAGTGGAACCCTCGTGGCTGATTATATCTATCTGAACATGGGCAATCGAGAAAGTACTCGTGAACAATTTTCTTTAACGCTTAGCAGCTTGGGTTTTGCTCACAGAAAGATTTCAAGGAAATATATAAACTAAAGGTTTCCGTGTCAAGGTTCTCAAAAATACTGCACGGGTTGAAATTGCAATAACAATTAGAGTAGAAAATTGCACGAATATAAGAGCCAAAGTTTTTGTTATTCTTTATGCGAATTGCAGTATTAATTGTTATTATAATTTCGACCCGTGAGGTATTTTTGAGAAAATGACGTCATTTACTCAAATTCTCAACCAAGACTTGGAACAAGGAAAAATAATGGCGGCCGTAAATTCTCCGAAATAAAGGTCCAAAAAACGCGAGTTCTAATGTTCGTAATAGACTGGAATTTGGCAAGGTGTCTAGGAAAGACCTATTGTGTACGAAAATGTAAAAAAAATGGATATCGAGAATTTGATCATGGGTGTACTTTAAGATTATGCTATTGTCATGAATTCATTCGTAGCAGTTTACATGGATATCGAGGCATTACAAACCTTTCCTCCCTTCGGAGTCCTTGACCCTTGGTAGCTCGACATGCACGAATTTCAATCTAACCCATAAACCAATGGCCACAAGGGACTGCCCCACACAGGTTCCTAAACTGTAAGGTCGCTCTTCAATGTCTAGCACGCTCAGCAGATCACCAGATCTGATGAAACTGATGAAATACCCAACGGTAAGCTGCTCTCCAACTGTTCTGGGTTGAGAAGAGAAACATTCTTTTTGATGAAATCGATCAGGAAATAAGCATAAAGAAAGACGCCTTCGGATGTTTCAAGAAGTTTCCTCAAGAGAACATCTTTGTACTCTTCTTCAATTTCATGATTCAGTTGCATTTCAAAGAATATCTGAATATCTCTTAAGTTCTCTTCCTGATTTTCTTGAAGCTCAATGGGTTGCAAGTGTTTCAGGCTGTCTGCAATGTTTATTTCCGTTCGGGTTGTCACAAAAAATCGAATCCACTGTGGAAGTTTCCAAAACTGATTGGCAATCACATCGAGCAGCTCATTTCGTCCTTGATATTCGCTTTCGTCTAGGCCGTCTATGACCATAAGGATGTTTCTTCCTGGGTCGCCCACCCTGCTGATTGGTTCCTTAAAAAGCAAGGCAAAGAGCTCCTCCACGCCCATGCTGTTGAGGTCCACTCCCAGATTTCTTGATAGCTGTTCCACAAGAGCATTCTTGTACTCTGGTAAAGCGTAAGTCAAATGACTGGCCAAGGACTGAAGCATCAACTGAGGTTTCCTGTAACGCGCATTGTTATGCTGACAAAAGTGGTTCCCTGACAGTCTTCCGGCTTCTTGCATTCTTTGGGAAATCACTGCAGAGATAACAGATTTTCCTGTGCCCGCATTGCCACTGACAACCATCACCCTGTTTTGGGACGTTCTGTCATCTAGCCAGTCCTCGACTCTTTTAAAGATCCACTCACGGGTTCCCTCCTGGAATCTTTGTGCATGGTATTCAATGCCCCCTTTGAACTCGGACATAGTTAGTTTCCTTAGTAAATCATCTGTCCTATCCATCTCTCTTTTTCTCTTTAAGTCTTCATTCTCTTGTTTGACTTCTTGGAGACCTGCTTGAAGAGCCTCGTGCACGTCTTCAACAGCTTGATGAGTTCTGATTTGTGTCTGGAATACACCTTCTAATTTGGAAATGCTGTCCTGAAGTGTTTTGTGGTCCTCTAGTTGAGTCTGACGAACTTCCTTGGTAGCTTGATGCGTTTCGTTTTCAATCCGATAACCTTCCTCCAGCTTAGGAAAGTTACCTCCAAGAGTTTTGCGATCTTCTAGTTGATGCTGAAGGACTTTCGCAATATCTTGTCGTGTCTCAGTCTGAAACTGACGCAGTTGCTTCAGCTGTGATTTGAATTCTTGTTCACTATCAGCCCATTCTAGTAGCACGTCAAGATAATCTTTCTCTCCAAAGCTCTCTGCCTTTAATCTATCTATTTCTGCCTGATCCAGCCCAAGAGCAAGAAGAACAGCACTAATTTCCTGCCAGAGAGCATTGAACGTTGGTGTATCGACACCAGTGGTAGACACATGACCATACAACTCGTTGCGGAACAACTTAATGCGTGCGAGGTTTGCCTCCAGGGAAGTGTCAGTTGCAGGAGGGGATAGTGTGCCAACCTAACGGGGGAGGGGATAGTCCACAAAAGTTGGCCAGAAGGAGGAATAAAAGAGTAATATCAAAAGTGTTGGAGTCTGGTGCGGCTCCACTTGGAGGGAACAGCTGGTCCCATTGAAGTCTGTTGAGGATTCTTCGACGCAAGAGATTGTTAAGAATTGAATAACTGGTATTGAGATCAGCAGCAAGTTTTGCAGGAGGGTGGTAGTTGTCAAAGACATTCCGTAAAACCTGAGTTCCACCATCAATAAGAAGTCTGCTCAGCTTGGCTCCATTTGTCTTTTCTACAGAGCTGGCCAGGGGTGAAGGTGAAGCAGTTGTCATGTTGGTGTTCTAGTCAGATTCCTGTAGCAGTTGTATACTCTTGTTGAACCTTGATGGAAAAGTAAAACAGTTTCAGTGGATAAATCGCCCATATTATGGTTTTAATCCAGCATCAGTAACCAGTGAATTGTTCACTCTATCAGTCTGATATCAACCAAGAATTGTCCTCTGGTAGTTATAATTTCCTTTATTTTTTAATGTTATGCTCTACATGTTGACTTGAAGGAGCTCAGTCATGACATTCTGAATAATTTTGGCCTGCGGACAAAAAATTTTGGCAAAACAAAAATGTCACTTTAGCCTCCAGGAATACCTTAAAGGAAACCTAAAAAATGGTAGTTTACTAAGGTAGAAAAACAGCAAAGAGATAATAATAAACCATAAAAGAACAAGGATGGTTATGGATGGAGAAGATTTTTAATAACGAATTACAATGAGAAACTTAAAAAATTATGGTAAACTTTTCAAGTTGCAGAAACCTTGTCATAGCTCAGGACTTTAATTTGCACCTATGCCGCAATTAATAGCTTAAAACGTTTGAAACACAGGATCCAATTTACACCAAGTAAAATCTGCATTCAAGCCTTGTGTCCCATCACAATGAAAGCTTATCTGGTTTCAGAAACATGCAGTGACTAGAAATCCTTCTACTCCCCCCTGGATAGGATGCTAGTCCATCGTAGGATTACCCACAGCATTCAATATATATAACTGGTTGGAGAGAGGCACTGTCAGAGTAAAGTGCCTCATCCAAGAACACAACAAAATGACCCCAACAAGGATTCAAATGTGATCTGTCAACTCTGGAGTCCAGCATACTAACCACAAGGCCACTGTTGCTCCCCTAATGTACACCATACAAGTATTCCATAAAAATAAACAAGTACATGAAATTGTCAAACCTGAGAAACAAATGTGGCTTGTTGCATTGGTACCTTCTTGTCAGTAAATTTTAATTGGGAAGATCACACCGGTGACCACATCCTGGCTCAGGATCACCAGTAAGGCTGCTGGAGGTATGGAATGAGCACCTGAGCAAAAAAGAAAAAAAGAAAAAGGAAGAAAGAAAAAAAAATAGACAAGCATCTAACTACAGGCTCATCCCAGGCTGCCAAGCTAATGACAAACATCATGAAATTACAATCTAAGAAACCAGCTCCCCCGCTCGGCCATTCCTAAGTTTGAATTTTCTATTGGTGCAATTACCATCCCCCAAGCCAAAAATGATGTTCAAATACCCAACCTTTTGGTTCCTGCTAGGCAATCAAATGCCCCTACCCCTGGGACATACATGGTAAGATAAAGAATGAGTGTTAGAAAGGAAAAAAAACATGAGCACACACTGTAAACATCTCTGTGTCACAAGGTATTTAGTTTTCACAAACGAAACTATCATGTATCTTTAAACACAGCCCAAAGCTTGGGAAAGCTTTTCTTTGCAAGCCACAGCATAGGAAAGAATGGTGCTGTCTTGACGACTGCTAACTTAACCATGACTTTGAGGCAAATTACCCCTACCCCTCCCATATGATGTGAAATGCCCCACCCCCAAATAACCACTGACGTCATATTTCCACCCCCAGGGACAAAAAAAAAATGGAAATGCCTGGGGGTATCTCTATTTGATTGATGCATAATTTTGTAAAGTTAACTGATTTGACCATCGGATTCCATTCCACAAAAGTATTGAACACTGTAAATCGCGTAGCGCTTTGTCCTTTCCATCATATAAACACAATACTTAAAGCATATTGAACAATTTCATCAGCCCGGAACAAACTTTCGACCACGCAACCTATATGAAGCAATCTGAAGTCAACCCATAAAATCTTTACCTCAGAATCCCATTCGACGGCCAACTTTCTTTTCCTTTAATTGATACCATGTTTCTCACGAAAATCAACGCTATATTTTGGCTGCGTCAAAAGATTGAACCGAAATGACGAATTTTCCGCATTCCTCCCCTCCCTAGTGGGAATACTAGTCCATTTGACTCATTACCCAGTTTCCCACGTCAAGGTTGGAACGCCTGGCAGTAATTGACACTTGAGTCGAAACACGATGCCTGTTGATAGCAGAAGGATCGCTGGTCCTGAAGAAACGCAACCAGTTGTTTCTGGAATCGAGAAATGCTTTGAGAATCCTCTGGTAACTATTTAATTGTCATATATTTACATTCTAAGCTGTCATAGTTCATAATTTCAAGCTGTTTCCTTCCAGACAAGCAACGAAGGATTGCGAAAAGATGGCCGAAAAGTGGACGAACTTCGACCGATATGTAAGTGATTTAATTAACAAAAGCATAAACCTACCACATGTAAAGGTGGTACAGTAGTAGAGCATAGTGTAAAAGATCGGTGCATGGTTCAAAAAGGTATTAAACACGAAGAGAATCAACCTGGTCTCCTGAACCGTCAGCCATATTAAAGTGTGCGGTGGTATGAGCTCTCCCTCATAAAAGCGACATTTTCGTGTTTCTTTAACGCTTCGTCGGAGGAATATTTAGAAAAGTCACTGGATGGTTTGATTCCTGAGAAGGGTAAAGGTGGTAAATTGACTATTATGTCATTTTAACACCACAAGATTCTCCAATGAGACTACAGATGTCTACATGTAAACAGTTGCAAGTTTCGAACGACAATTCAAGTTTTATGCACACTATATTCTAATATAGCTGCAAAGAAATATTTGTAAATCATTATTTGAATGAATTTTAGTTAGCTTGTGCAAAGTTTAAGGTGGTTTTACTGGCATGTCAGTATTAAATTTATTCTTTATGTAAATTATATTATCAGTTCTGCGATCGGGAGTAGTGAGTCAGGCAAGGGGCTCAGCGTATATTGAGATGCAAAAGACCAAGGTCACCTGTGCTGTGTATCCTTGTAATGAACTATGGATGGTAACTAGACTGTGCTCTGCTTATTTACAACTGCTGCTGCATTACCAAAGTGTACCAGAACTATCCTGATTTCTCATTATACATCCCATGTTCATGTTAAAATTTGGTCATTTTTTTAAGTTTTGTTTTTTAGTTAACTGCAGCTAAATATAAATACAAATCAGGTTTTCATTAAATTATTTTCTCTGTTTTCCTACATTTTAAAACTGACTCAATACTTGACCCAAGATCCTCTCAGCAGTGTCTACTAGTTCTTAACTAAATTTTAGATATGGACCAAGAGAGTCACAGAGACAACATGAATTTAGTGAAAAGGTTGGTCCAATAGATGTCTTTTAATTAGCTTGGGTGGTTTGTTTTCCCATTTCAGACCATTTGATATTCTCTAGAGAATTCTTCTTTTTATACACACAACTATTTGAAAATTTGAAAGCAAGAATTCTCTAGAGTATCATTACGTGGTCTGAAATGGGGTGACAAATGCCCAAGCTAAAGATGTCTATATTCAGAATAAAGTTGTCAAAATATCTTTAATTAATGTCTCCACTAAAACAACTTAGGAGTCAGTGTCTCTAGGAAACTTACTCTAAAAGCTGAAAAACCTTTGGTTGTTAGTTATAAGTAAATTAGAACTTAAAATTTTACGTTTTAGATATATGCTCCTTATTGTTTCCTATAATAGATGTAATTGTATTAGCTAGTCAGGCTATTTTTTAAAGCCAGTAATAAATTATTGATCTTTTTAGCTCATGACCACATATTGGGAAAATACATGTTGTTGTTTGCTAAATAGTTTCCTTGCTTTTCATGCTGATCATTATTTTTCAGTTAAAGAGTATTTGCTGTGAGTACTTACCGGTAACTTGTTTGCGGATGAATTTGTTAAAGATACTTTAAAATGTCTTCAGTTTTTTCTTCTTCTTTTTGTTTAACTAGGGAAAGATCTCTTGTGAATTTAAGTTTGCACCATTTTCATGCTGGCAAAGAAGACAACATATACAGGTGATTGACATTTCATTTGCTGCTGGGAGTCACCTGAACTTTTTGTTTTGACTATGGGTAGTAGCTTAGAAAATTCCACAAATGCAAAGGTTATGACAAAATTCATGAATAAATATACATACACGTAGTCAAGTCTGAGATTCCTCAGGGAAACAACTGTGATAGTAAAATACTGCAGTGTATGATGGAATATTCCTCCTTCATCTATATGTACTGTGTATATACATGTATGGAAGGCAAGTGGGAAAGTCTT
>Ga0126338_10001238_pt1 | contig 16214 bp, 11 predicted proteins | sample OrbCmetagenome_2_FD_92529 | JGI IMG/M metagenome (GOLD analysis project Ga0126338, IMG submission 92529) | Coral microbial communities from Petempiche,Puerto Morelos, Mexico - Orbicella C C metagenome | ecosystem: Host-associated > Invertebrates > Cnidaria > Coral | place: Petempiche,Puerto... | reverse complement strand
TAGGTTGACAACACAATGAACCCAATTAATGCTTGAACCAGACTACTTGATCCCGAGTCAAACACACAAATCCCTGGACTGTGGTGTCCCCCACGCCCAATTTATAACATGTTTTGCTGAATAATAGGTCATGCCTACCTTTTCATCCAGAGCTTTGTGATGCTCAAACAGGGATTTGAGAGCCTTGAGAACTTCCACTTCAGATGACACACCTCCAGTGGTGGCAGCTTGTCGTTTGACAACTGTCATTCTCAAGGATCTTTCGTGTCGTGCTACTAAACATTCTAAATGTTCTAGAAGAAGCTGCAGGAAAAAGAAATAAATTTTGTAAACAATGACAGCTTTATTCTATAAGCATTAAGCTATACAGCCCATTTTTCATACAAGCTTAAGTGCTGGGCACCCAAGATTTCATGGTTAGGAAACTTTGGGCTCCACATAATTTTTTTTAGACTACAGCCTTGCCATTAAACCATTGCAATACTTTGGAGTTTTACATTCACCATTCCAGAGGCCATGATTCTTTAGGTCTATACATGGTACCAAGAATTCTGACCTTTGCCTGGCCTAATTTTCTGAGCATGTGCAAAGTATTTGTTTCATACTCTCAGCCAATCAGAGTTGTCAGATTTCACAGGAACTCCAGACGTTCATTGTTGGACCTGCCCAGAAGGCACTATTCTTAGTACGGCCAGCAGCAGGCAAAATTCGCCAGCTACTTCCCAGGATTTCGCTACCTACTTTGATTGAGAACTTGCATCAAATGAGACAAATGGCATGAAACATTTTTCTACAAAACATGATGCTTGGATTGGCCAACATTTATTCATAAAACACAAAAGAAAGTTGCCTGAATTCCGAGTAATTAGCGGTGGTGACTTGCATTTGTTTTTTCTTTCGTTCAAAAACAGTTTGTGATGAGCTGCCTGGCCTTTACGCACAACCTTGGGATCTGGGTGTGAAACCTGCACAACGCATGCCCAATACAAATATCCACATGCTCTGAAAATCACTCATGCTTGACAAGATTGCATCCACTTCCCAGAGTTTGAGTTTTGCCAAAATATGAATAAATTACACATCGGATGTCTGCCATAAAGAGGCAAACAACTCTGTTGGAGGTTTTTCAACCCCCACAAAAGTAACAGCATAAAGAGACAGGTATGTCCAGAGTTTTTTAGTCAGCTAATCTTAAAAAAAATTTGTTTCATTTATTCGTCACATTGGTCAGTTAATCCAGATCGTTTTAATATTTATTTGTCGTTTTGGACAGCAAAAAACAAAATGATATTTTATTTATCCATTGCTATGTTCTCTGGTTTCTGTGTCCACAAATGGGGCCATAAATTGAAGTCCACCCAGGGTATAAAGAAACTAATCTTTCATTTTATTGGACTTAATTGATTCGTATGGTTAGGACAATTTTAGCACAGAGGGCCACTAGTTTATCAGTTTATACTGTCACATGTCACCCTCTCTAAATAAAGTTGATTGATTGATTGATTGATTGATTGATTGATTGATTGATTGATTGAGAAGCCTCAATGACAGACACTACTGAAGCTGCTGTTACATCTGAAGTGCTGCTGCATCAAGATCTACAGCTGCCACTTGTTCCGCTAATTTTGTCAAAGAACTTGAAACAAACTGGCTCAGGGTCATTCCACAGCCACCAAATCAACAAGAATTAACCCGGCTAGAAGAAGTGAAGAAGCTGCCTGAAATGCATTTTAAGAGGTCCAAATTTTAAGAATCTCCCAGGTGGGGGACACTCCCATACACCCCCACCCCAAGGTCATGCCTTTGACTTGAGTTGTACCTTCACCACCTAGTCCTGGAGTATTGCCACCTACTCCAGTTCTTATTGAAAACCCTGTTAACCAAAAGGATTGTGCACTCTGGGGACAAACATAGCTGCTTACAAAGCAAATTTTTAGGGGATTATAGTTTTGTGATAATTCAATTAAAGAAAAACCAGAAAACAAAATCAATGTAACTATACAATGTACCTGTACCTTAGGCAAGGCAGTAATTAGCATTCTAAGGGAGGGGGGAGAAAATACAGTGTGGTAAAGAGGGAAAAAAAAGATATTTCATAGCAATTGTGCCCCCGATTACACAAACATTGGGAAACCTGTCTTATTTCTGCATGGGTGACACGATGTGCTTGGACTGGAAAAAACACTCAACTTGTTTAGACAGCAGTTGACTTACGGTTTTCATTCTATGTGGTATGATATTGGCTTTAATCTCATTTCTGATCACTCTATTCAACCCACACACACACAAGAAAACAGGAAAATTAACAAAAAAAACAAAACACAAAAAAACAGTTGGCCAATATCCTGCCAGCTTGAACTTTGCTCATCTGTTTGTCTGTCAAACAGCACTAATTAACTGCTGCATATTTTTAATTGGCTTGTATTAGCTCAGGTCAGACTAGAAAGAACTTTGATTTAACATGGTGGTCACAGGTAATCATATGATTGGTTGAACAAGCTGATGCACTACAATGCAGTGTAGATAAGGAATATTCCACTTTAAAAGCTTTTTACTCACTCTGATTTTCAACTTCAAAACTTCACTTATGACAAACTGTTCAGTGTGTGCTATGAGGTCACGTGATCAGTTAAGACAAAAGACCTGTTGACTGTGTAAACAGTTGCCATCTTAAGCAAGAAATGGTCGTCTGTTGTAGGTTTGAGTGGAGATTATTTTTCTATCATTATCTGTTGATAACTGTCTGAAAATAAAACATTTCTGCATGCATATTTAGAAGCAAAATTAATGACCTCCTATCCAGAATCTAATCTAAGGACATCTCTGAGCTGATACTATCCATCCACCAAAGATGAAGAAGGAAGTGTCAACATGGCAAAATATTAACTTGCTTTGCTCTTAATCACTCTGTTATTGAATAGAAAACTGTATCGCCTACCTAACCAATGAAATACTAATAAATTGAAAGCTACATGTATGTGGTCAGACCTTGATGCATAACCTTTTCTGGAATTGGCCCTGGTTGGCAGGCATTTGCTTTAATTATTCAGCACTTGGTACATTTTATTGTTTGCTCTGCCTGGACATTGCAGTTACTTTAGGACAGTCAGCTGAAATCTAATCTTGATTATCTCTCTCGCAATATACCTGTATCAATTAAACAACTCGAAATGATTTTCATCTGTTTATTTCAGAATTCCACCACAGACGTTACTGGAGACATCATAGCGTGTATGGATTTCATGTGACTAGGTTTTAGAGTAAATAGGAGAGGTCAAGTTTACTAGGCAGCCAGTTCAGTTCAATTGTTACTCTACCAGTATGCACATCAAGGAAAATATGCAGTAAAGCCTCGTAAATACATGTTATGTTGTTATACTTAGTACTGTGGAAACTTCCTCTTAACTCTTAAGGTCGGCACACACTAGGGTACATGTTGTGGGGATATGAAGTGGAGACAAGCCCCTTCATGCATACACATTGGATGCACGTTGCACGTACAGTACGCAAGCTGGTGCTCACAAAACAGTTCTATGTTGTAGCGGGGACAGTTTGCAAGACCAGTGCACATGATATGACATTGAAAACTGAGATCATTTTGTCTCTGCTACATGACACATGAATACAAACCAGCTGAATTCCATGCAACAATTTGTCCCTGCAACAGAACTCTGCTTTGCAAAAACAGGCATGTCACATGAGAAAACAGTCGCTGCCACATGTTACTGCTTCCACCATGTCCATCAGACATGTCTCCTAGTGTACTGACCTTTATGGTATTAAGGTATCAACTGTACTTACTCTTGTATTACACCTCTCTGACTTCAGTTCACTGATTTCCTCATCTTTTTCTAGGAGCTGTTCCCTTGCTTGGTTTAGTTCTTTAAGCATCGTTGCAAAGTCCTATATAAAGACAAGATGTCAGTTAAGCAAGTTCTCAGGAACTTGTAAACATTTGTACACTATGATAGAAATAACAATCATTAACCGTTTCAGATGAGCTACCTTGTATAGATCTACAAAGCCACAAAGCCAAATAGATCTGAATAGATCTACCAAATCACACATGGCTACAGAAACCTTATAATCAACATCCAGACTGTCATTTTGTTAACATCAAAAACTCACTAAGTTGACATGGTGTTCTTACATCGGGTGGGGTATGGAAAAATTTACTGTGTATACATATATCACAACTCGAAACCTGGAACACTTGTGGATCATGCATCAAAGAAGATACAAGCCACTTTACAAGAAGCCGGGAAATAGAGAAAACTGTGCTAGCTGCTGCTATAGAGACAATAATTTTTATATCATAAGAAACCCATGTAAACAGTTCACATTTATGTTCATGTGCACAGGTGCTGCTTAATTATCATCCACATCGCCAGCAACAGTAAACCTCATATTTTTTTTAAACCATATTTTTAACCTCTAAATCATAAAATTCCCTAATTTAATTTCAGAAGAATGCTGATGAAAGCCATGACACTTTATTGTAATAACTTAAGAAGTTTTTTTTTTTTTATCTCATCATCAAGCTAAATGAAAAGGTATGCCATGAAAGAAGAATGATAAATTTTTAGTGGAGGAAATATACATGTGTGTGCTTAATGATGAACATTTTTAGAGCTCTATTAAACTACATTAATTTTAATTCGTTAGATGAAACAGGTCACTTTATTTTGACAACACCATACAGAGCTGGAAATAATCTATATTATGTGGCAGGACATGTCTTTTCACATCTCTATTTTGGACGGACATATTACCAATTTGCTCAGACATGTATTAAGTAATCTGCATACAGAAGTAATCTGATGACTCAATCTGCAGGCATACATGAACAAATAACTATACTTTGCAATGCATTTTAGGGGGATTTTAAAGGCAGATGTTCATTTCACATTTTATACAAGTCTAGAAAGGCTATCAAATCAACACAAACCATAGATCCATGAAATTTGTGATTTTTTAAATCTTTCAAAGCAAACATGGTCTTTCAATAAGATCTTTATGACTAAAAGCTTACAGATTTTGGTGCTGCTAATAATGTCCAACCATCAAGTAAAATTAGTCACTATAATAGACAATGTCTCACTAATTTTCTTGGACAATTTCTGATAAAGGCTGTTATTTCCAGCACAGTTGTGAAATCTGTTTCCTGTTCTTGCATTTTTCACATGCTCAAGAACATGTTCGACAGTTATTAAGAAGCTTAAATGTTTATTTGACAAGATTAAACCACTTACACTGTAATGATGTTTACATTTAGTTTAGCATTTTGGCCAGTAATTGAACCACACATATTCAATTTTTAATGCACAGCAAACCCAAGGCAGTTAAATTGTAAATAAATTATCTGGCTGATATTGAGCTTTTGATTTCAACTGCAACCCGTGACGGTTGACTTCAATCTTTTTTACTACCGGCAGGAAATTGACAGTATAATGTTTTAAGGCATTATAATTAGCAAACATAATAATTATTTAACCATTATGCCTGATCTTGGTTATACTTTGCCTATTTTAAACTTAATTGGAAAATGATAAAAAATGGTAAGGATTCCTTAGATGTTCAAGCTCAGCACTTAACAGGCTTGCCATTATTACAAAAAGCTTCATTTAATGAACATGACTATGATTAAATGCCAATTAAGTGATCTAAATTATATTAAAAAAAATAACGGAGGTTCAACTAAAAAAAAAAAAACAGCAAAAAAAAAAACTGATACTCATTTCTTCAGCACAATAAAAAAAATACAGTTAACAGTTTTTAAAATGCCAAAATAATTTTTGTCAAAATTTCTAGCCTTTTATAATATTAATTAAATTAAACATAGTTGTAACCACAATTATGCATATTGATCAAAACAATTATATTTTTAGCCCTGGATTTGCAGAAATTATTAATAACCACAATCCGTGAAGATGGACAAAAGATTAGCTTGCAATTCTCAAATGTGGAATCACACTTCGTTTGCACATTGTATTGTAACATGTAAGTACTTTTAACACCTCTGTAGACCACAAGTCGTGCTGGCAAAGAAATGTTTGATTAGAAATGTCGAATGCAATCACATACCGTGACGTGTTGGGATGTATTTACATATAAACAGAAACCATGTTTGCCCTTTCATCCCGGGACATGTATTAAATTGCTATTTGTCCAAGGCCGCTGCCAAGCAAAATGGAATTCCCTAATAACTCGTTATCATCACGTTATCAAAGGCCTTGGAACATTATGCCGCCGCTGAGTTTTGGATTACATATTACGGTAGCTAACGACAGCTTTTGATGTCGGAAAACATTTTGCGCACTGTACAACATGCACAAACTCAACAATCACCGATCATAAATTTATTCTCATGCAAATTAAACTAAAGAGTTGGGTAAACACGATACTGTCTGTACAAAAGGTTGTACTCGGTCGCGAGACATTTACGCCAAAGAATAATAGTTGTATACAAGTAAGTTTCTTCATGTCGTGATGCGAGGCATGGCGAAAAAAATTTATCCCAAATGCTTTCAAGTGCTTTGATTAAAATGGACCTGTTTGAAGAGGTGAGGGTCTTTTTAATAAAGTCTTCGTTAGCCAAGTGTCAAAAAGCAAATAATACCAGCTTTAAGTAAAAAACCGATTAAATTCCACGGCAAATTAGGACTGATCGAATTGAATAGGTCATGATCACTGCTATTAAAAAGCACCCATCCAAAACCTCTATACACGAACGAAATACCACATAGTGAATTCACCGGAAATACACACAAGGTTCTTTAGAAAGCTTTGCAGAAAAGGAGAGGTTCAAGTATTACAGCAACACTCTCAATCAAGCTGGGACCAGTGTTATCGAACCAAACAGGACCACAATTTCGTTAGAATTTATAACGACGATGCACCACGAGGTGATAACATGCAAAGTTATGACACGATTCACCGACCGAAAAAATAAACATACAGAGGATTCTTTTCGATCAGTTTAGCTTGGTGAAGGTACGACACTCGATCTGTCTTTTGCTGCAAGTTGATGAAAAGCGTCAGGCATGCAAAGAGAGATTCATTCATGCAAAACAAACAAGCCAAAGAGAATCTCGTCATTTTCCAAGTCAAATAGGCACGAAATAAAAATGCAATATTCGGAACATCAAACTTGTCTAATATTCGACTCGTATAATTATGGTGAACTTCGTAAGTTATGCCTAAAAGCTGGAAACAACTGTCTCAGAAGGCAAAACATAAGCTTATGATTTCAATAATTCTGTGTAAAATTCTTAAATTAAAGATCACGGCGTGCACAATGGATTCCCACAAGCATTGTTTACAAACACCTAGAACCAAAAGCAAAACTCTTTCTCATAAATACATTCTGTGGAACAAATTATTCCAAAGAAAACCAAGGAATTGCTAATTAGAATAATTCCTTCGCATTTGGGTGATGCGATTAAAGCGATTCGTCGAGTGAATAACAGAAGAACTACAAGCTTACCTCTGCTAAAACCCGAACACGGTTCTTGCCAGATTCTTCTTTTAAATTATTGCCAGACTCTGTAATAATACCATCCAATCCAGCTAGTCTTTCAATTAGTTGGTCATCACCCTGGAAATAAAAAGAAATTCCACCGGAGAAAATCATAAATCTCTATGCACATGTGTGAGATTCGAGAAGACTGTCCCAAAGAAGCGATTTGCAAGGAAAACATGAACGCATCAAATACATAAATATGCATGATCTTTGGCGAAAAATAACATAAACTCATCGACAAATTAGAAGTTCCCGACCCGCAAACTCGTGTTATCATCTGTAAGGTTGAACCTAGTACTTCAGTATATAAAGTAGCAGGAATTTTTGATCGCTGAGTTGAGGAATGCAGCTCGTCGGACCAACAGTACAATCTAGAGATTCTTCACGCACTCTGGAATTTTGTACACCTTCGACCTAACTTCGATTTGAATAACGCTGTCCCTAAAAGAAAAGGTTTCTTGTGAAAATGCTGCAAATATACTCGTACTTGTACAGTGCTAGCCGTATGCTCTGAGTAAGTAAACACTCGCTCCGTGAAATGACACTCAATTACAGATCAAATATGGCGTATTTGAGTAAGCCAAAGAATGAATGGTCAAACCTCAGACCATGGAAAAATAGAGATTAAAACACAAGCTAAACTGCTCCTTACATCATTAAGCACAGACTCCAAGTGATTCATGAGACCGTCCTTCTCCTTTTGACATTCTGTTAACTTTGCTCTTGTAAGGGCTAGCGAATCTTGAGTCTCACGAAGAGTTTCCATCAGCTTGTCCCGTTCATCCAACATGTTCACCATCAGTTGTTCGAAGTTCGTTTCCTCATTTTGGCCATAATGGATCTCTGGCGGGTCCTCAGAGATCGTAGGCATAATATCGCACATCATTTTGGCGATAGAACGAAACGCCGAAGCCCAGAGAAAACCAGATCAAGCGGATGAGCGATTTGACGTACGATTACATGGCCGCGAGGGGTGACCGGCGAACACTTCCTCTAGCGTGAAAACGGCCGATGGAATCTATTTTCCGCGCATTCTTCCACCATCTTGCGGGATACCGACACTTTCTCACTTATCCTCAGCTCTATCTTTATCTATGCAGTAGCTAGAAAGACAATAAAACACGTTTGTGGAGGTAATTCGCTTGACAATCGCAAAAGAACAGGATATACACAGCTCAGAGAGCAAAACTTGCAACCTATATCCCAGGAGGCCGTGCGCGCTTGGCGGCTCAGCCACCTGTCAGAACCTCACAACAGAGGAAGAACTGCTTTTTCGTGGGCCGTAAAAAAAAAAACCTGCCCACACAACATCCATTTATTGAACGCCACACATTTCTAAAACTGCTCAAAGACTTCATGTGCGTGGTTTCAAGGTCCTTGATAAACAATACATGGGCTTTCAATTCGTGAGGTTTCCCGACAATAGAGCGGGGAACGATTAAATTTTTGACACTCGGTTGAAATGAGTTACGTTATGTTTACAGTGTAAATGGGTATATTGTCCTCGCGGAATTGTTATAACGATATTGTTTTAGAAAAAATAAAATCCCCAAATAATATCTTAACTTTAAACGACCCACCTCAGAAACAGATGAACTTGTCACAGGGCGACAAAAAAAAGCAAAATATATATTTTTTTATTATTCCTGTGACGTTTCTAACTCGAAGGACTCCCTGTCACGAATTTATAAAATTGACAAGTTATTTCTTTCGTGTTTACGTTGAAAAAATCAGGAGAACTAATCAATTTCAATGCATTCCTTAAATATCAAAGCCATTCAAACATCCTGTGATGGGTTTTCCAGACGTATAATTTCGCAATTAAGATGCGATAAATTGAAGAAAGTGGGCTCCCATCGCTAAGGCCAACCAAAATATCCCCTCATTGGACCGTGCTATCTAGACTTAGCAAAAATCAGATGGTTGGGGACGCTAGACGGTTGTCTAGCAAATACTAGATGTAAATCAACACTTAATTCATTATTACATTTCTTAGGCACGCACAGCCTTGGTTTTAGTTTACATTGAAGGCCACATGAAGAGCATTTATGAATCGCTCTCCAATTTAGTCAGTATACGTGACTGATCCACGCTAGATGTGGTTTTCGGCGGTTACTGTCGAAGGAGATGCGAACAAAAGCGAGGACAGTATGATTTCCGATATAGCGCTTATCACGTTGACCTTGTTAGATGAAGAATCTTGAGTTATCAATGTCAAGTAAGTTAATGGAGCAACTTTAAAACAACTTACTAACCTTGAAGAAGAAATAGATACACCGAAGGACTGTAGACAAAATAACGATAAAATCGAGACAAAAATGAGACATTCTGACCTATTCGCTAGCCCCCCTCCTAATTTTACCCTTTCTCGCATCTTGATATATCCAAATAAGAAAATCAATTATGGCAAGTGGCTTTTGAATTATAAAATATAAATGTGCTTAACCGGATCCTAAGAATTAACTGCCAGCAGCTTTGAGATTTCACCATTGTTTTTATTCCTCAGTGAATCCCGGACGAATTTTGATCTTTTAACATAACCTAATGTACCAACGGTACCAAACAAATGGCATATTTACGTTATTTCAGCTGTCATGGGTACTAATTCTTTCAATATGGGTGGGTGACTTTAATATTTGTGTTGACCTTTATGAAATTAACGGTGTGTCACAGAAAGACCTTTTTTAAAATCCCTTCCCAGCTCGACTATTACCATATGGCCATTTTGTATATGGTTATTCTCTTAAACGAGCGAATATAGGCTGTATATAAACTAAAAAATATTGTGTCGATATCGAAAATTACTTTTAAATGTGACTAGCACAAGTAATGGTCTACTTTACAAATTAGTTGAATACAAGGTAATATAATGCCTTCGGAACAATAACAAAATGCCGAATAATTTAGTCGTCTCATATTTAATTATTTTCGGGCTCGTATTAAAACTTGTCAAAATGTCCCCATTTCCAAGCGTATAAGTTCGGGTTTTCAAATAATTTCAACAACAAAAAAAATAGCTGTTTCCTAAAACAATTTCCCAACCGACAATAATATTTGCAGTGAACGACGTTTTGAAGTGGAACCACAAAAATGAAATTCACAAAAAACGTCAAACCTAATATCCTTGGCTAATGGTTTTCGCGGGTCGTCCGGGATAGAAATTCGGACTCGTTTGTCAGGTCGACCAATTTACTTTAAATTCAGACCACAAAAGATCAAGATTAACTAGAATTACTGCAAAACCAAAATAAAGTGGCGGAAAGACTTAGAAAACCATACACTTCAAAAGGTGGGCGAGAGTGGTATGAGATCACAATTAATATAGGCGTGGTCGACATCATGGCGGAATGACAAGTTTTAAGATGGCTTTCAAACTCAATTAGTGCAAAATAGCAAAAACAGATCAGCGTACAGTTCTGTCGTACATCAGACGATTTCCACGCTGTTCTGTTTTAATTCGAAGGGATCATTTTCGCGTTATTTTGGGATGATTAATTAGCGGTCTATGTATCGGAAATCAGATTGCCTTTGTGGCATTGTGCGGCAAAAGCCTGTCTTTCGCATCCCTGTAATGTGGACAGCAACACTGCTAATCACACTCGGATGTAAGTGGGCCATTTGGACTCTTGACTTAAACCCCTCCTCTTTTTTTTTTTTCTTTCGCCGTATTCGTACACTCCCCCTGATTACAGAGCACTGGATAGTGAAGATAAAACGATATTTTAAGTCGGAACATAATTGCTTAAAATCCATCTGATAAGAAGCTGGTCCGTTAGTTCTGTTTACCTTAGATGGCTGAGAAGCTGAACTTTGAGGACGTCTGTGTTACAAATCCAGCTTAGTGGTCAGATCGCGATCGGAGGAACTGAAAACGCCCGGATTAATTTTGATTCCAGATTGCCCTCGTAAGCGCAAGTGTTAAATCGGCTCCGACTGTCTGTTTATCATCGTAAAGTTGTCAACGGAGATTATTCAACGGACAGTCTAGTCTTATTTTACAGACAGTTGTTTTTTTAATAGGTTCAGTTTTTTTAGGCGTTTTTGCGAAAACAAAGAAAACGGTCAGCTTGGCACAGTGGCGAGGGTGCTACGCCCCCAGTTCAATTTTCCCTCGCCACCATTAACTGGATTTCTGTTTTCTAACGTCACAAACCAAGCTTTGTTAATAGATAACTAGCAGCCAGCTTTCTGTTGCTTTGGAACTCCAAGCTTGTTACGTTTGTTTGACAAAGGCCCCAAAAGCTTACGCAAAAACCATGTCACGAGACAACGCTGTCTTGCGTATACCTTTGTATTAAAATCTTCTGCTGAATAAACTATCAACTTTCTTTTTTTTGTTGTTACTATCAGGCTTTTTATCTGTTTAGCTGACAGGGGCACTAAGACGAGTGCAATATTGTGCACTCGTCAAAGCTTGTATTCACAATGTCATCTGTCGGCTTTACTGCCTTTAGGCAACATTAAACTACTCTCCATAGTTAAGAGGGAATGGTTATGAAACCTGGCAAAGTTCTTTGTTGTATGTTTGTGTTGAATCTTTTGGGAGTCAACATTGCACAAAACCTGGGAAAATACAAAATGTGGTTACGTGTGCTCATACAACTAACCAAAAGAAGCATTGCCATTACGTAATTGATTCCTTAGTCAATGAGCATAAAACAAAAGATGTGCAGGGTCAAGGACCTTCCAACATAAATCTTAGCCTGTTTGTTTACTTCTTTGATGTTTACCTGGCTTCTTAGCCATTCCCTCTATTAACAATGTTCTCTCGCATTGGAAGCTGGAAGTGAAAATTCACGAATCCTGTTTGTTGTGCGATTGTCTGAACCATCTTTTTTTTACACCTGGAATGTTGAACGCCTATGTCATGCATACGTCACGTCGCGCATCCCTTTACCTCCTTCGAAGAAAGGCAAGAACATGACTGCTCTAAAGTTCGATCTCAAATTTTAATTACCACTTCTGTACTGACAATGTAAAGCACTTAGAAGAGTATTTTAATGCACATTTATTTACACTGATACCGCACACGGAAACATACATATTTACATGTACGATGTTGCGACGTGCAGAAATCTGACACTGAAGTTATCCACGTCCATAAGTTAAAAAAACTTCCTCATTCTGCAGTCAGTTTTAAATAACCAATCACCTCTCGACGAGTGATTGTGCTCACACTACATCACGTGCAAATTCAAACTCGGATTGCCGCTGACTCCTAGAAATAAAGTCGCACACATCTCTCTTAAAGTCAGTCCTGTAAAGGTCTGAGTTTCCGTTTCTGAAGGGCAGCGGCTGCTGTTCCAGGTCTTTGTCCCAATAACACTGGGTCAGGAAGTTTACGGGAGGGTCTGGTGCCATCTTTTGTAGAAGTCTCTCTGCAAACAAACAGAAGTATCTGAGACAGGACAAGCGTTTTGATTGGCTAATTCTACAGTCTGTTCTCCCCCAGGCTTAACCTGTTTTTCCTCTCTTTTGAGCGAGAGATGCAACATATGTACTCTCGTTTTCTTGATCGGTTCTGTAAAAATTTTCCGTCGATTTACGGCGAAACATTTTGCAGGAGAAAGCTCGTTCACTGTCATCATGATCAGGTTGCGGATTAAAAGGTGATCAGCAAAAGTTGACAGCAAATGTTAACAGTAACCCTCACCTGAAAATTTATAAGACTGAACTGATCAAAATTTACCCTAATCTTGAACTGGCTTAACCACGCCTCGAGCAATCTGTCCAGACCTCGAACTCGATTATAAAACGAATATATTGCTTCAGTAATTTGTTAAATAACTTTCTTTCTTGTAGCATTATAATTACTGTTTCTTAAGAAGACTAAGAATAATAATCATATTTCGTCACACATTTGTGGAGTTGCGAGGTGCTATAAACAGCACTTTGTTTAACTCGTTTCATTTTCCTCCAATGTAATGTTTGAAGGCCATTTAACTTTTAGATTGAAATCCTTTATCGTCCATAAAAGTTACCTACCCATGTATCATGTTATTGACTACAAAATTTCCTGTCATTGATCTAAAAAAAAAAGGATACCTCAACTTTCCATAAATTTATAAATGCAGTACTCAGATGCCGGTTTTAAATATGTTAAGGTTAGTCGATCAAGTTTTCCAAAACTGAACTGAGTGTTAGCTAATTCATGTTCTCTTATACCTCGTCCGCCGGTTGATTCGTACAGGTGCAGACGAAGAGCGTGGTTCTGAGTCTTCTTCGATCACTAAAGGCGGAGAGCGTCTGGTGTCCAAAGAAGGAGTCGATGTATTCTTGTCCACTTCGAAACTCTCGTCTCCGTGAAGGGTTCGGAGTCTTAATTGATTCACACTTGTCTCACCGGAAAGCTGCCGGTATCTAAGAGGCAGATGTAACGGATTAGCGGCGTCTTGTTCATGTCACCGAAAAAGTCGAAGAGAGGGTCCGCCCTCAGCCTAATCCCCAGGCTGAGGGCGGGAGATAACTGACATTTCAGGCTAGAAGGGAGTGACACCCTCAAAGGGTATGGATTTTGAATCGTTTCAGTTTGGGAAAGGGATATATGTGGACTTTTCTTTTTAGTGTAAAAAAAATTACAATTTTCCCTAAAAACCAAAAATTTGGTGCCATTCCCAGGGGACTACGACATGCCTTACTTCTCTCACTTGAAAAGATGGTACATCAATTTTCAAACGAAACTCAAAGAGAGGTAAACAAAAGCAAACATAAACTAGCCGTTAAATTGCTACACTTTACAACTATCCCCAATCCCTGTCTTCCCAACGACATGAATAATAACTGAACGGCATGATCTCCTGTCTGCGGAGCTAAACAAATACAACAACAACAACAACAACAACAAAAACCGAACAAAAATTAGCGACTCAAACCTTCGCATCCTGAAGTCTGCAGCAGTATTGGGTCTGTTAATTTCCTTTCCCACGAGGGGAGGAGTAGGGAGAGAGCGGCGTACAGCAGAAGGGCTAACAGGGCGACGAGTGGCTTTCCTGGGAGGGGACGGAGAGTAGGTAGGTGTTGTGGGTGCTTCTTGTTCCGTGGTAGATGTAACCTCGCTGGAATTAACAAAAAATACTATTCTTAGTAAACTTAGTCTCTTGGAGCGTAGTTTCAACAGATTGCAGATGCCTCAATTTGCTCATAGCATGCCACCGCTCATAGATTATTGAGGTACGAGTGAAATATTGTGGAACGAGTGAGCCCTGGCGAAACGGGCTCGCAAGTAGCCGTAAGTAGCCGCTAGTTGAACTTGCGTAGTGACTTGCGTTGGATGGTCAAACGGAATCGTAAGTACACTTAAGTCGCAATAAAACCCATTTCAAGGCCGGTATAGATATCCTGTATTTCATTGGCTAATAGATTGCTATAATAACGAGTGGACGTCACTCAACTTGCGTTGACCTGGGTTGGGTGGCCAAACGGTGAACAACTTGCGTCGACTTGCGTGCACATTTGATCTCGACCAAAGTGAGCGCCAGTCATCGCAAGTCAAACGGGGTCGCAAGTGGATCCAAGTTTTCAACTTGCGTCTGCTTGCGAGTTCGTTTGGCCAGGACTCAGTTACTGACTGCGAGTATGCAAGTAAGCCCCTCGATGGAGACACGCTATGAGAATTAACAGTCTTGCCCAAGAACGCAATGATCTGTCAATTCGACTTGTCGATCCAAGGCCAACAAAAAAACAACCGCGAAGCCATCGCCCCTCAGATCCCAGAAAGTTTCATTTTAAACACAAGTATGTCATCAGATTTTGACCTCAGTTACAAGTTTCTCATTCTTCTGGTTAGAGTGCGCGCAAATTAAGCGTTCTCCACGTGTAAAAGAACCGCAAGCATAAGTTAACTTCATGTCACGTCAACATACTGCCACTCACCCATGAGATACAATACATTTGTCCTCCCTGTTGGTGGCTAGTGTGATTTTTTCGTCGTTTAACATCCTAAAATATACAAGAAATTGAGAGTTTAACACTTCTGAAGCAAAAACGTTTCAATAAAGTACACAAATGCTATCTGCATTCCTTTCGGATTTGCGCTACTGATAAAAATAAAAATTTCAAGATAGGAGCTGTTGTGGTGCGTGCGGTCAGATTAGGGTGTGATTCGGTTGGATGGGTCACTTGATTGCTTAACAACAGAAAAAGGTACACTGGAAAGGGCGTCTTATTGTGTTCTGCTTCAGACACTGAACAACTGATTGAGCGCGTGGTGTTATAGACCGTTACTAAGGAACATGAAGTTTGCCGAGGGTGACAAGCTGACGAATGAATAACAATCAGAATGAATATCACTTATCAATTATCATAATCGTTTCTGAATGAACTATAATCCGCGGAAACTCTACCGACAGCTACTTTCGCCTCGGAAACAAGAGAACGCAAGCCCGAGGGAAGTTTATGTATTTCCGTAGTACAAGTTGAAGTCATTACGGTATTTGATGATCCCTTTTAATCAATAAGGACCGAAACATGGAGGAATTTACGATGAGATACTTAGTTCAAAGAAGGAAACGATCTCTTTGTTGATCATGTCGTGGGGTTCGCATTTGGAGAATGTCCCCTCTACTTTAGTGCTCTCCAAAAGTCACAAGATGTCTTAGAAGTATTTTAATCTCACAGTCACCATTTAATCACATCAAGTACAATTCTCGAACTGTCCGTAATTCTACTCGATCCTATTCTTGTATTAGCTATC
>Ga0126338_10001237_pt1 | contig 16215 bp, 10 predicted proteins | sample OrbCmetagenome_2_FD_92529 | JGI IMG/M metagenome (GOLD analysis project Ga0126338, IMG submission 92529) | Coral microbial communities from Petempiche,Puerto Morelos, Mexico - Orbicella C C metagenome | ecosystem: Host-associated > Invertebrates > Cnidaria > Coral | place: Petempiche,Puerto... | reverse complement strand
CAAAACAAAACAAAACAAAAGAAAGAAGGAAGGAACGAAAAAAGTCACAAAACTCGAACTGGACCACTCTATCGGCCCGTTTCTTTTATACTGTTAAAGAAATAAAGAACCTGAAACTATGCAACAGTAACAAAAATCATTTGAGAACGGGAGAGAACTTTTTTAAATTGATGGTTTGTTTACAACCTTCATGGTCTCTATTTGTACACGCACAAAAACATGAAAACATGGTGGTGTGTGCTTTATGGAAGGGATCAAGGAATAAGTCTTTGTACTCTGATGAAGACCATAGCCGAATAATTTTGCTCCCAAGGTGGAGAAAAGCGAACTCGATATGAGTCGCGAGTTGAAGCTTGGATATAATGGTAAGATTTTGAAAATTTTTGGGTGATTTTTTGACGAGATTTGTCTGGACTCCATGCGCTGCACAGGTTCCCAAAACGTGTACATGGGACCAAACGAAAGTTACACGACAACAAACACAGTACCGATCACAACTGACGAAATAAAGACACGATGTATATGCACTTATAAATCTTTTAATATCGAATGTAAAATACGGAGGAGGTATTTTGACACTTTAAATGGTGTCTGCTTAAACAAATGGCCCGAGTTCATACACTGTGCTATCTTGCCTCAGAATGTTCTATATATGGCATTAAAAGCTTTTAACCCTTTCGACACCTCTTTAGAGCCAGACACTACTCTGTAGTTGTATTGAGCTGAAGTGTGGTATTTACAAACAATGCGGCAAAATTATTTTTAACATGACAGTTTGGAGATCCTAACGTACATCGAGACAGCTACCCTTATTGATTGGGCATGTACTCTTTAAGGAGAATGCGCATGCCAATCAGGCTTAGCACTAACGGATTGTACCCAGGTCCCCATCCTCACGGCCACTAAATGTTGACTTGAAGACGTGTTTGACATGAGCTGTGCTGAGCTTTCATATAATTCTATTCAGCTGCCTCCACAATTTTATTGCGGATTACTCTAAATATAAGTAAGTTATATTACTATCTACATTCAATAGCTTCCTTTCGACACTGTACAAACTACACTATACAACATTGTCTTGCAAATGAATGCATTGTTCCAGGAACAGAGTTATTAGTCCTCGTGATGTTTGGCAGTAAAGTTATTGCTTTTCTGTTGTTCAATTTTCGCGCCGGAGTGAAAGGTCTGGCGCCGAGTGATTGTATCTTTTGTATTAGCAGCACTCCCTGGTATCGTGCCAGCAATGTCTTTCGACAGCAGTCCTGGTGGCATTATCACAATCTGTAATGAAGCTTGCGTATTTCGTTTTATGCCCGCGGTATCTCGCGCAACGATTGTTGTTCGGAAGGATTTTCGAGGAGTGACGTAGCAGAACAGCAGGAGACTCCTTTGGGTCTTGATTTTCCCGCCATTGGTGATAAAGAAGTGATCCAGCTTACTCTGAAATCTATATCTTGTCCGTAGGTTTCCCGCGTTGTCTTTTTCAGTAGTACGCACACGATAAACAGTCGTATCGCGTGACGTGTTACAAGGAACTTTAAGATAATAGGAGGCTTGCGTAAAAGATAGCGACTCTTCGCTTTGATGTTCTCGAATGTCGATGAGTACAAACGCTTTGGCTGATCGATTCTGCACTCCATTGGAAGTGTTGGGCAGTTGAAAACTAGCCTCGACTTCAAGTAAGAAATTGCGCATTTCATCCATGTCGAGTTTACCACTGACCATGATTTCCCCAGTTTTGAAATTGATTGTAAATATTGCTGGTTGCTTGAGGTTCTCGGACAGGAGAGAGTATGTGATAATGCGTTTTTGAGGAAAGGTTCTTGCTTCCACCTTAGTAACCACTGTGTTAGGTTGTGCATTTTCGCTCACGGCCACCGTATATTGGTCCTGGTAGAAGGAAATTTCTGTCAAGAAAAGGAGAGGAAAACAAGAGGTCTACAGTGAGGAAAAGGAAACAATCGAATGACTTAATGTAACTTAATTAATAATTATCATGAACTGAAGATGGAAAAGAAACTTACTATTTTCAAGGAGGGACACGAAAAAGGAACGGAACATCTGATTCTATGACTAATAAATGACTGCTTGTGTCTGTTCGATTAAGACGAAGCTATCTTCAGGTACTGTTCACGATGAAAACGATTTTATATTTAGAATGGGGTTCATGTGCCAGAAGTGTCAGAAGTGCGTTACTGGGTACAAACGACCTACACTAAAGTAATTCGGTTTACTTTGCTTAAACTATTTCCTCGCCATGTGTTTTTTGGACGCTTTATTCAGATATTGACTCGACACTGTCCCTGTGTTACCCAGTTATATCGATTTGCGAGACATTTAGCTTACGTTCTCGAAAGTGTTTCTGAATAAATCAACATCTTATACACCGAGCTTTCTTGGTACGTATGGGCGAATCTCGACCTTGATCTTGAGTACAGACCTCATTGTGTCAGGTCTGTACTGAGTATATATACTCACGACCTCGTTTGCGATCAGTACTTACACACTGATCTCCCGTTTGGTGTTAAGAAGCAAGTTTATCCAGACAGTTTAGATTAGGCAGTTGTTTCTTACTTTGCATTTGGCCCCGAGCTGGTTCCCAGAGTCCTAGAATGTTACCAAAACGCTCGCGGCGGTAGATGAAAGAGACCCTAGGAACGGGGTGACAGGGGTTTTACGCGTTCTTCGATTCATCCTCAACCCGTTAAAATAAAAATGACATGAATATGATTTATTAATAAAATCCTGACACGAAGAGAGCGGCTTTTAGCCAATTTTTCTGTGGTCAGTTTTTCCATCACGCATTTAATTCCCCAGAGGGTAATTTATCGCAATGAATGTGATATTGTTTCTCCGATCGTCGATCGCGGACAGAAATTAAAGACCGCCTAAACGTTTCTTCTAAGTTCAAGCTTCTCATGAGAGAGATAATGTCGTTATTGTTACCTGGATAACACGTCTTTTTATTGGAATGAAGAGCGTAACCATCTGGGCATCCACAGCGGTACGAGGACCTGGAGTTGACACAGAAGTGCGAACAGCCGCCATTACTCTTGGTGCACTCATTTTTATCTGCTGAGGAAAAAGAAGAAATTGAATTGGTTGGTGGTAATTAAGAACCAAAGCAGAATAAACAACAGGTAAGCAGCGCAGTTTTTGACATAAACATGTTCAAAGGATTATGCCTATGTGGAGATATATAGTAAAGATTGTGAGGCGGTTGTTGTTGGGAGCGTATTCGAACACACCTTAGCGAGATTTACAGATCTTAACAAGGTACAGTGCTGAAAACACAAAAGTGCAACGCTAGATTATTTTGTAATTATTTTGAGCAGATCAAGATTTCACAGATCCATGTCGACTGTGTAGAGACGTGGCATAGTAGAGGGCAAAACAGGTCGAAACTGTGTATGATTAATGACCTGTTAATTAATCCAGCGAAAGATCTTAAAAATCTGATGAACACTTTGGAAGTCGAACCAAAATAGTAACAGAAAGACACAAACCGGGATATATGCGGGACATGTACGATTTATTATTAATTTTTTTTTTATACGTTCATATTTTAGCTGCAATCGATGGTTTTGCGGTCCAGTTGTGCAGCACATGTATCTTGCATGCAAAATCAAACAATAGACAGGCCACTAGCTTATTTTTCTTATTAGTGCCTCCGAGTTTTCCTTGATAAGCCAGGTGAAGGAGCCATGCATGATTTCCTTGATAAGCCATCGCACAATACAAAGCAGAAATCGAAAGACCAACGTCAGAATTTGTGAATTTTGGATGGCAATGGAAATTTGGATGCAGCGATGTTCTAGCCGTACATTCCAGGGGGAAATAATTTATTATGAATACTTCTGATTTTTTTGTCACATGACCAATCGATGTACAAGGCTTATTTTGAGCGATTGAAGGCCCCCTTGCGTGTAGGAGCTTTCACATGAATCGAATGGATTGCACATTTTGTTCCTCGACAAGTTTCACTGAGTTTGAATAACCCATCAAGTAGTTTCTGAACTGTTTCTCTGTTTGAAGTTGACCTGTCCGAATATTGTGCAGTATTACTAAATAGAGGATAAACAACTTGCCAACCAACAACATATGTGCAAGATTAAGAGGTTACTGCTGAGCCAAATAATCGGCATTTAATGAAAATGATGTGTTGCGGTGACGCCGAAACTGTCAGACAGTTTCAATCCTGAGTTTGGTGGTCCTTGCTGGGTTTGTTTTGCACGTGTAAATAGTCTATTGTTGTCTTTGTTCAATATAAGTAGTTGTAACAGTGGGACAGTCCACAAACAAGCTATTTTATTTTAAGCTGTAATTTCCGATTAAATCACCTGTCGTGAGATAAGGCCCGGCACTTGCTGCTAATTTTATAAATGACAATGAACTTGCATGAGCTGTCGTGTCACGAAATCACGTATAAATTCCTTGTTTTCCTGGCCTTTCTTCCATTTGCAAGTATAGTCCATATGATTTGTTCTTTCCAGTATAATTACCGGGGAATGATTTTGAGTAGGCGAAGGAAAACCATGCAGAATTTTAAAATCATAAATCGTCTAGGAAATTAGTTGCAATTAAGCTTTGACACTTTCTCAGTGGTACGTAACGTAACCTTTTGCTCTCTATAACATTTTCCGTTTCACGAGGAGGCAATCTATGAAAAAAGCTCGCGGTTAAGGTAATCTTAATACGCAATATACACAGGGCAAACTGCATTGGCCTTCAACGTTACATATTTGGTCTGTGCGTTCTTAAAACGTTTTTCGCACTTAATTGAGTGTTGAGTGATTTATTTTTTCAGAATTTAGCGCGGAAATGGAAAAAATGAAATAGGGAAAAAAGAAGCGAAATAAAGAGACAACGGTAATACGCGTACGTTCTTGCAGTCAAGGGTTTTGGCGGGAAATTGTCGGACACAGGTTGCAAATCTTGACGTCACGAGACTGCCGCTCGACTGAATGAAAATTTGACGAGTAGGGCCGGCCTTGCTGTAATTGGAGATTCCAGTCTTCAACTACGACTATAAAATGGGAACAAAATTTCGTTCTTTAGCTAAAAAAGTAAGTATTTAATAGCGTGATTATGATGTGTAGGCGTTCAGTTGATGAACGAATGCTCTGGATAACCTAAGGTGTACCCGACCCAGCAGTTTCTATTTCAGTAGAAATAGGCACATAAGAAATAATTTGATCTACTTTCCGTTTTCTCAGGAAGTTTTAGGAAGATTAATTAACGTGTTTTGCAGGGGTTTATTTTCATCCGCGACGTTCACGGCATGTTCGTGCATGGAGGTCAGCTGTCTTTTGAGGTAAAGTCACGGTTACGTAAATAGAGATGCTAGTCAAGAATTTCAATCACCTGTGAGAATTTTGAGGTGTTTGAGAGCGAGGGAGAGGATGTAAAATTGAATTGTTGGGAATTAGCGCTCGACCGCCAGAGTGTCACAATCAATTTTGTTTCATTCCGATGTGCATTGGCAGTGAAAATATTTTTACTAACCATGTTATTAGAATCAAAAGAGAGGGAGTTCCCCTTCAAATCTTTCACAAGCCATCTCAGTTTAACTGGCTTCTCGCCGACTCAGTCGAGTGAAACAAACTCTAGAGGGCGTGGAGGTAGAGTGTGGGGTAAACTTGTTCAGGGATTACCATGTATCAAAAATAGTTTCCTTTACACTATAGTTATAGTGATGTCAATGTTCTTTAGCAAAAGCACGGAAATGGAAGGAGGAAGGTTGGAGCCATTTTGAAACGAATATTGTAACAGAATGCATTGCATCAGGAGACTTGAGGTTGCCCTCAATTCTCTGATACCAAACCAGAGGCGCTCAATGTATGTTACACCCCGTTTATATTAATTGGCCTAAGAAGGAGGATAACCATGATCAGTATTACAATTCTACTGTGTTTAAAGATATAAAGAAGTCAATCTTTTGGGCGGCAACGCTGCAAAGTTTAACTACATCTAAATAGGCGCCGGTTATACACGAGCAAACCTCTCACTGAATAAAGGAACATTGCCTAAGTCAGCTATGTAGCTAGTGAAGTCAGTATTTTTAATCGTACTCGAAAAATTCATCAGACTTTTACAGTTACAATGCTCAATCAATACTTGTAAGCAAATCTAAGTCTCGAATAATAAAAAATAACAACTTGCAAAGCGTTGTTACTACTATATAATTTACTCTAGGTCTCCACTTTTTATAATGTTCTGCTACTAGATTTTTTTTTCTTTACACATAAATTGGTTATGAGTTCAAAAAAGTAAAACCACGTGTCTGTGTCCTGGCAAAAAAGGAGGATATACTTATTCTAAAAATTACTTATTCAATATATTGCGAAAGATTATTGACAAAAACTAGGAATTTTTAAATCGATACTAGATTTGAAATTAGGGTTACTGCTGTTGTCCGCTTTGCGGATCCGTTCTTTGCTTAAGAAATATTGCCTTAATGCTTTGAGCTATTCTGCCGCCTTTGGTTCAGTAGTGCATCCTCAGAGCCCACTGCCTTCACTTATAGTGTCATTACCTCTACACCTTCTCCCATCTGGCGCTTGCTTAAAGCCTCTCTTGCACATACAGTAATAGCTTCCGTCTGTGTTCACGCACTTGTGGTCACAACGCCCATTTGCTATCTTGCATTCGTCGATGTCTGAAAAAGGGCAACACTGATATTAAAAACTCGGCTAAAGTCTATGAAGTCAGTTTGAAAACATTTTTCTTTTTAACATATTGATTGTAGCTTAAAAAATCTTCCGAACTTGAAAGATATCCTAAACACCAGAAATTGAAGAGAGTAAACTTAGAAAGGGATTCTGCAGCTACGGGCTGACAGAGAACAGTGGCGGCTGGGAACATATTTGACTCAATCAGGGCAAACAATTCGAAAAAAGAAAGAAACGAGGCAGGTTTAACAGGGTTTTTTGCCCTCTTAGTCGTGCTGACCACGCCCAACATAAAACACACTATTAATGGTCTGATTTTCGAAAAGGAAAAAAAAGAATTTCGTTGCGTCAACTTCACGGTATCGCATTTTTTTTCTCGTGATTGGCGTTTGCCCTCCTTCTATACGTCTCAAGAGTTCTCTAAACAGTATTAGGTCTGCAACGAAGTACAGCGAGACTCGTAGAAACATGGCAATAATATGGCACACTAAAGCGTCAAGAAGTATTCTTCCAACAGTCAACGAGGCTGCCATTTCTCTGAGATGACTCTGACTTAGATCGAGAGGATCACTGAACATAAAGTTTTGACCAACCTTCGCAGCGTGCTGAGTCCTTTGGTCCTCTGTTTGCGTATCCTTCAGGACAGTCACAAGCGTAGCCTCCGTACGTGTTTCTACACAGGCTGGGAAATGTGCACACTGGACGCTTGCATTCGTTCTCGTCTATATGAAAAAAAAAAAAAAACCTGGAAGTTAAACGCGTACCTATGAAATGCATGCTATTCAAATGAAACGTTTTAGCTTTCAGAATATTCTTTTATTTCGTCTTAACTGTAAATGTCAGCAACTTCTAAACAACAGATTGACCAGAGTAAGTCAAGCTGACTATAGGTTTCTTATTGTCTCACGTTACATATATTTGTTTAGTCTAGGGTAGAAACGAAGAGTACAAAGCTGCAGAATTCAGTTCGACCAGTCACAAACAATTTGATTTAAAATCATATAGGATCTTACCAATTGACATGTACGAAATGTAGAATCCCTTGCCAGTGGTACCATTGTCGGAACGAAATCGAATCCATACGGCGTTTTGCGGTGTTATAATTCCATGCGGCCTTGCACCACCGCAGTATATCAGTGGGTTGCGAAACTGCTTTGAAGTAGACAGCATGACATAGTCCTTCGTGCATCCTGGTGAATCTTCCAAGTCAAATTGGCGTCGAAAGCGAACTTTGATACGGAATCCACGGGGCACTTGCACGTGCCAAGTACATTGTGAGTTTACCTGATACCCTTGGGGGTAGTTTGGGGAGCGGATTGTTCCGGTCGTTTGGGCGAGGTGAATTGTTTTCTTGTCACATCGCGGTAACAGAGTGGAATTAACGGCGGCTGTTGTCTTTATTGCTGTGTCAGAAACTATACAAAATAAATAAGCAATTAGAGTATTTCTTCGAGAAGAGACTTTAAAAAGCCCTGATATGTAATCTGTCTACCTTGAAATCTAGTTCGTTTAGTTATCTGTCTTGTCCGTTTGGGTTCTGAATATATCACTAGGATTTTTGGTATCCCCCCGGTTTCGCTTCAAAACTTCTTAAATGACCTTGTTTTTATACTTACTGAAAGAATGTGCTTACCGTTTTACTGTATCTTTATCATTGCGTTCTAAAAGTATTTGCACTCGGATGAATCGTTGCTTTACTGACAAACGTCGCTCAATCTTTTTCGTGAGACAAAGCTGCTAAACTTGCAAAAACCCGTTAAATCCTTTAAATAGGACGACTTCCTCTAACCCGCCTACTTTAATCCAGTGAAATTGTCCCAAAAATGTACTATATTGGTGACAAATTGATCAAAGGACAAGCTAAATATACGGCTCAAAATCGAATGGGACTTAGTCCGTAGGTAAGCCCATCGTCGTTCGATCTCTAGTACAGAACCCGACAATAGAGTGCTTCTTCCATAGTCCGACCACTTTAAAACAAGAGTTCATGCTTGAAACTTCCAGAGACCTCTCCAGAATCAAACATTGACCTCCCATATCAGACCATGGAAACTGATACGCACACTTGTTAGTAGAAAATACGAAAGAATACCCATTTAAGGAAACGTCCCTCTTGAACTGTTTTAACAAGGTAGCTCTCAACACACAGTTATCAAGCCAGGTATGAGGCCCCACGCAGCTATGGATAAATACCTGGCTTGATAATCTAAAGGACATGAACATCCTAACTTGCAATACTATAAGCCGTGCAGATAAATAAGCAGCCATCAAGCCTTTCGCAGCTAGATGTCGTGTTTGCTGTGCTTTTAATGAACTTTCAAAGAACTGAGAAAAAATACAATACTAGTAGTAGTAACAATCTTTTATTAGGAAGCTCCATCACTAAAAGTGGTTTACATAGAGGTCCTAATACTAATACTGAAAGGAAAAGAATACAAAGAAAGTCACTGGTATAGAATTCAACGTTTTACGAAGCGTTTTGGTGTTTTAGCATGTCTCAAGCAGATTTAAAATGAAATGAAAGGTTCGGCACCTGTCCACGTACGTGTGCGAACAAATTTTTGCTCTTCTGACAGCGACGACAATGAACATTCTCGATAAAAATAAGGAACATCTTTTGAACGCGTTGCTGAAACGATTTTGTATTTGCTCTGCAAAAGTGTAGTTGTTTTCTTCTTTTGTTGTTGTTCAGAAGCGGCGTGGTCTTCAAGACAAGACTGACATTCAATGATCTGTTAATGGCTGAGCTATAAAGACCGTGCAATAAGCCGACGTATTTACTTCTTGACAAAATGGAGGCTCGTTTGAACATCGTCATTTATTGTAAAACTAGCTTCGGGCTTTGTCTGAATGAGACACATGACTGAGCGGTACTTTTAGTAATGAATATAGATGTCGAATGGTTACGAGCAGATATGCTATGGCACGTAATGGGAGCCACATATGTACTTAGCTTGCTGAGATTAAAGTTTCTAAAGTTTCCGTCTATAAATAATTACAAGGCTACTAGGAAGAGATAAACTCTATTTCCGACCAAAATGATGTAATTATCTTTACAGAGCGAGGGCTGACTAAATTTACACGCTATGTCAACAAGAGTAATAGAGCCGACTAAACGATGCTATCACGATATAGTGATAAAATTTAACCAAATTGGAAAAAAAACACGATCAGCGATGAAAAGACGGTATCAGGCTATAAAAAGTAACACTCCTGAAAAAACATTTCTGAGTAATTACAAAAACAAAAATTGAAGCGCGAACATGTTGATGAAAAACAATTGGAAACTCTTTAAACCAAGAGCAAGCTATTGCCAAGGTGCTAAACCATAAGCAGCTATGTTAACTTCTCCTGTTTCCAGAATTTAACATCGTCCTGAAGAATTTACGTCGCAGCTAACACTGATTCGTTGCATCCCTGCTGAAACTTTATTTGAATGGCTTTGAAAGTAATAAAAGCTTCCTTTTTTAGCATTTAGTCAAGTAGGTCTGGGCTTTTTGTGTAAAGGTTCTTTCAAGACTGATTAACTATCGCCAGTTAGTCTACCATAGGAGGCCCCAAGTGACCAATTGTATATTTCAGCTTGAACGACCGCCTTTATTGAAAAGCGGACAATTAAATGACACGCTTGTTAAAGAAAGTGAAAATGTTTTCGGTATCTAATCCGGTCACGTATTTGCTTAACAAATGGCGGTCTTACTCTTATAACAACTTCATTTGAATACGAACTATACGGCTTACCTGTTCCACGCCTCGCTCCTTTGCATCCAGGCACAGCCGAAACGCTGTAAGATAAAATACATTTTATTCAGTTCTCAAAATTGTTTCAACTTGAATAATGCATGCTACTTAAAAGTAATTGAAAAGCAGCCTGCTTATCAACTCAACTTCGTTTGGACACAGAAAAATATAGTCCAAACTGCATGCGAATACCAGACGGACGTGCAAAGTGTACAGGCAAACAGAGCGAGGCCTAGCACTTTGCTACTTTCTGAAACCCTATGATAAATACTGTTGTTGTCTTTGACTGAAGAAACTCGCCACGCGGTCAATCTTCACAAGTCACCGAACTCAGAAAAAAATCTCCTCTCATTCCACACCAAAGTGGCTTTAAATCTTTACACACTAAAGTCCTTACGCTGGCGTCTTTCCACACTAAGCCAGAGCTCCATATATTCCTCAAGTGCTTTGCATTATATCATAGTGAACATCTAAAATAGTTTTTACTTACGCAAGGATCGCGAAGAGAATAGCAAAAATTGCAGAATCGTTCATGGCTGACCGACGTTCTCCAGAAATCAAGTTATCGCATGTACATTCCGGATCTAACTGAACACTGTTATACCTCGCGTATTTCATAAATCATCTTTGATGGCGTTTGGCATTCCTTTCGAGGGTACATTTCCAGCCAATCAATAAAAACCAAAGGGGCAAATATTCTTCCTGTATAAAGAGTGAGTATCACAATACATTACACAACACGAACCGTGGAATTGTCTAATGGGATAATCAAACGAGGCTATTACGGCGGATTACCGAAGTTTAGTCGTTGACAATTGTTCCAATAAACTTTGGACACTAATTGCACAGTACAGCAGGAAATGCGACTCTTGGCTGCTTGAGTTTTAAAGATGTGGTTATCCTTTTAACACGTCAAAACCTCTGCCGGTCCCGCTTTGTAATTGCTGAAGAAACAAAAATGAATCTAATCGCCTCCAAATGTACTTTGAGTTTGGAATATCAGTTAAGTGAACTAAATTTAGTTCACCTGAAATTGCCAGACAGTTAAAAGAGGACCCAAACGAAACCGAAAGGGGAAACCCAATCTTGTAGTTTTGGCCTTAAGATTTTGAGAGCAACCCCAATTCATCAAAGTCAAAAAACAGGGAACGTGAAACGCAACCACCGCCTTTATCAACGGCGGCACACTTTAAAATTAAGAGCATGTCGAATGTTTTATCGTTTTATTATAAATTTTTGGATTTTGCCGCTCGGCTCCCAAGTATTATGATTTCAAGGTCGCGCTTTCTTAAATCGATTCCACATTTTAAAGTTTCTTTCAACTTTAGGGTATCAGCTCTCACATACTTTAATTTCATATCTTTTTAGCCATTGCATTAGGCATTAAACTCCTCTTTGCGGTTTGACGCTGTCAGCTTTAATTCTAAGAGTAGAACCGACTATGTCAAAAAAGACAAAAAAAACAAACACTTCATTTTGCGAGGCTTTCGAAGCGATGTACATTTCTAACATTAAGTTCTAACTACTCTGTGGCAGCTACACCATTCAAGTCAACATTTCTGGGAAGAAACTTAAGGACACCCCAGCTGCGTGTAATATTGTGTTTGTGCGGCTGTAGAGACGATATGGGTGATATTCGTGTTTTCATGAACTCTTTACCAGGGGGATTAAATTTTCGCCACGAAGTCTGCATGCATTACATAGTGTCACACCTTTCTGTTTGAAAAGTACAAATCATAAATCATGTCTCTGAGAGAGCTGAGAAGACAGTTTTTATCGAGCAGAATTTCGACAAAGGTACTTAAAATACGCGAGTTGCAAGCTGGGAAGTTATGTAAATAATCCGCGTGGAACGTCGACAAAATCAGAAGGCATTTGGAATTCCAAAAAAGCAAAGTAATTTGAAGACCTTTTGAGGCAAATTAAATAATTTTGAAACAATATGTCACCGTCAGCTTCTTTCTTTTAGTTAGTTACCACAATACGTGTACAGACTTAGTCAGAACTTCTACGACGACGCTTTTTGGCGGCGCCTTGATTGAAGACACGGTGTCCAAAAAAGAAGGACTAACAAAAAAATCGTCGTCTCAAGTTATGTTTGAACAAAAAAAAAGCTTGGCAGCCAGAACGCAAAAATAAACGTGTTCGGCTTTTATAGAATGCTGAATATTCTACGTCTTCGTCTTTAGAAGAGAACTTTAACTGAAAAGGTCTTGCTTGGGGAGTGTTGGCATCACTCATTTCGGGTGAAAATGAGTGCTTGTGCTTCTTTTGAAGACATGTCTTTCCTCGCAGATTTTGAGAAAGGATAACCGGACATGCGTGCGGTTTCTCACTCGTGTGCATTTCATGTAAAATATACCGTTTATATAATTAAACCGTTAACAGATATCAATTAGACAAACAAACGACAATTAATGGTCATCTAATGATCTGACCTAATCAGTAAACTGCCTTCCCGTCGCCAGTGAAACCCTGCGGGTTCTTTAGCGAAGCCGAAAAGACGGCTATTTTGTGTTTTAGTTGGCTCAACTCAAAAAGAAACATGCAAGTAGGCATTGTACTGGAAAACAGGAAGAAAATGATTTAAGTACGTGCAGTCAAATTGTGGAAATAGGCACTAACTTCCTAAAGTAAACCACGAAAAAATCCAATGTTTGGTTTTGTTAAGATAGTTTCATGTCTTGTTTTCGCTCCTGCTTCATTATGGTAGCGCTCCATTCAATTTTAAACAAAATACACCCAGTCTCTAGCTTTACGCCCAGCTGGCTTTCAATCAATTTAATATGCGAATACATGTTTAAAACTTACAATCTTCCCTTAGTCGCGAAACATCTCTCTGAGTAGCAAATTTACTTTGAAAAGAAGTGGCGGTCTTGGTGTCTCGTGAACGGCGCCGCTGAGCTCGTAACCGTGCTGGTGTCAAAATTTCTCGGCGCCAAGTTAGCCATTGTCACCGTGTTTAATTGTTGTGGATCTCATTAGCACGTGCGTAACAAGCAATAACCACTAAAATACGCTAATGAAAGCGTCACGAATCCGGTCTGAAATCCACCTAGTATGTCTAGTATTGTGATAAGCTTATTTCTAAACTCTTGGCAAGGGTACTTCAGGCATCTCTATATCACGTCTTGTTAGTTATTAACGCGTTTGATAGAGAGCCATGACATTTTGTGCCGTGGTGGTTAACCAGTGTCTCAAAAAGGTATTCCTTGACGAATGCTTTTCTTAACGACAAGAAGTGATACTTCAGCAAAAGCTGGAATTTTTAGTTCGCTCCAAAGCTGTCGATTTCACCGCACATCTGTAACGGCACAAGAAAAGCTTCTGGCACGTTCTATAACCGAAACAAGATGGCGTTGTGTAAAACAATATCGTATTCTGTTATCTTAAATGGTATCTTTATGACAAGAGATGCTATACACATGATAAGATGGAAAGTCGCTAAAAATCTTTTAGGACAAGTACATTTGTAATATAATTTAACATATGTAATGTTATTAAACGAAGAGTACAGTACTGTCTAATCATTGACCTAATTTTAAAGTCATGATAACTTGGCTAATATCAGGCGTTTGTTTGTCTCGAAGAAAATATGAAACCATCGCTATCAAGCGTGTCATAAAGCTCTAATTATCCTATATTGTATGAATTTCAGTGACCAGGAATGAAAATTCTTAATACTGCTTTCTTTTTAATGCATTTTATTTCAGATATCAATGGAATTCATGGAAGAAGCTAGTTATAAATCAAAAAGTTATCCTGAACTGATCGAATTCTCTTTCCGCGACAACTGGCTCGTCACATTTGTTCTGATAAAGGTATCCAGCTAAACATTGTTTAGCTGGATAAAAGCGGTAACCCTCACACGTTTAAGAGGGTACCTTTTGTGACTTGAAAACTGAGTAAAGATCATGAGAGTGCACAGCACTGCCCCTTCTTCACGCCGATAGCATATTGAAAGTAAGTTAACTTGTTTGACGAATCAATTCTATAAAACTAATTAGGTAATTACCTTAATTAATCGACAGGCAAACTGCATGCTCTTACAACTCATATACTAACCGCACTGAAGACCGCAAAATAAGAACGTTGCGCCTTCCGCAACCGACAAGAATTCGTTCTGCGGTCTCTGGTTTTTCACACGTTATTACTAAGCGGAAATGTAGTCTTATGAACACAGATTATTGAAGCACGAGCTACATAATGTTTTTAATAATGCCATCGAGTCCAGTAGGCGCCTTACTAAAACTTGCTGAAATGTTTGAGATCGTGAGTGAAATAGAGGCAACGAGACGCGCCGAGTTGGCAGGAGTCTTCAGCTTGTTGCCAGCTTGTTTACACTGTTCTTAGTAATTAATAAGGTGATGTTTTGTTGTCCTTCTTGACGCAACTATTTCCGCAGTAGGTGCGATGTATTATAACTAAAACCAATCAGCCAAGCAACGTACATAATATACTGATCAAACGAATAGTCCTTTTTTGGTTTCGTGCTCTCATCCTTCTGTATTCTTACTTTGTTTATTTTTTCTTATTGTAGAGCTACCGCGTAATGAGGCCAAGAGGGAGAGGAATAAAAAATGTGACTCCTGCCGAAAAGCGAGCCAGAAATATTCTGCATTTCCCGGTTTGTATCTTATACTTCTGGTTACCGTACTTTCCTTGCCATACTTTCTGATTGCAGACTTTTTTTTCATAAATCAGACTGTCGCAATATTTTTCCATAGTCGTTCCTCAACCTTTACTTCCTGGTTTCAACATCCCTCTTTCCCCCATTTCTCAAAAAGAGCCGCAATGCTTTCTTCAATAAGGTTCCCTGTGTGCAAAAGACCAAAAGTCATAGAAAACGGTATTATCAGCAAATTGCATGCAAAAATTAAGCACACGACTTTGCACGGGTTAATAATAGTATATATTTGTTATGCAACTACTTTACTCTACTATTATATCAACCTCTGCTTTCTTTATAGCTAAACATCAGAGAATTATTTAGCTGCGTGATTTGCAGTGTGATTTTATAGTCCACTTGGCAGGCCGCATTACGCTGTAAGCTCTATTGTATCTTGCTACCTAAATACTGCTATCGCTGAACTACTCAGTTGTTTATCCCCTCATGAAAACACATTCGCTAAAACGTTACTTTTTTTTGTTTGTTATCAAAGGAGCAAAATTTGTACAAATCAGCGACACTTGGTTGTTGATTTATAACGTTACACATATGCAATAGGCATTTGAACATATGTTTCAAGATTCGTGACCAGGCTAAGCGATAAACATACTTCTAAAATTTAGATTCTTGACAGAGAGCCTAATCATTTTGAGACAAATGTTTGTTGTACTAAGAACAGTAAAAACAAGTATTCGGCTGTTGTCCAATGAAATCAATCCTCGCACGTGATAATAAACTCCCACCCACACATAAAAAAGTTTTTGCACGCTTTCCTAGGCCATTGAAATGTAAGCTGCCTCTATGTCTCGTATGTATGGCGATGACTTATTTTTGTGTAAACGATCCTCCTAAAGTTGCATGAAGTGTATTTCTTGTTTTTAGCATTACATCTGGGTATAACTTGTTGAGAGTTGATCACAATACATAACTGCCTCATTTTAAGAGGACATCATCAAACGTTAGAGCAGTTCCTATTATTATGACTTAACCCTTTGAATACCAACTACGCATATATGCATAATTAATGGTCGTGCTCTTTGTACCACTTGTGACGTCATCAATTTAAATGTCATCAGATATTCTTGATAAGCAGATAGTAGTGCTAGGCTAGCCCTTTCCGCACAATGGTCAGGT
>Ga0126338_10001236_pt1 | contig 16226 bp, 13 predicted proteins | sample OrbCmetagenome_2_FD_92529 | JGI IMG/M metagenome (GOLD analysis project Ga0126338, IMG submission 92529) | Coral microbial communities from Petempiche,Puerto Morelos, Mexico - Orbicella C C metagenome | ecosystem: Host-associated > Invertebrates > Cnidaria > Coral | place: Petempiche,Puerto... | reverse complement strand
GAAAGGGGGTTGAAGGGGAAAAAAAAATAATAGACAGGAATAGATTTAGTTAAAATTCTAAGATATTTAAACATACTTATCATCTAAAAATTTAAAGAGTTAAAAAGCTTGTTTAAAACTGTCAATTGAAGAACTAGATCTTAGTTCGACTGCGATCGATTTTCATAGTCCTGGTGCCGCCACAGCAAACGTTCTCTCGTCATCAGTCTTTAGTCTCGCTTTCGAGGTTGCCAGAAGGTGTTGTTCTTCTACCCCCTCCCACCCTCTCCCCATCCCTCCCCCCTTCTCCTCCCCTCTCTACCCTGCACGGGTGTGTGTTACCTCTTGAGCTTCCGTGACTAATCGTTCAGATAAGGAACAACACTCAAAACCAGTATACACTCCTTTTTTATAGGAATGTTGTTTTTCTGGCCGAGGCTGAATATTATTATTTTTCTGCCGATTTTTGGCTGAAAATACTACGATTATCAGTTGAGTAAGGTACGAGGGAAGTTTGGTTACGAAGTTTTGGCCTTAAAATTATGGTGTTGTTACGGGCAACTTGCCTCGTTTCCGTTGGTAACAATATCAACAGCCGTGCGTCGCCTGTCGCGTCTCCTACAATTTCGCGCGCTTTGCTGCCGATGACGTTAAAAGCCGACAAGTTGCCAATGGATACAGAGTCAGTTGCTCATGACAACAACACGATTTTTACGTTAAAACTTGGTGACCAAACTTTTGTCCCGCCTTACTCAACTGATAATCGTAGTATTCTTGTGAATCTTCTTAGATTGTAGCGTATGACATTTCTGTTTTCGAATGTATTTGGTGTCTGGATGGTGTTAAAGTAATTTTGGAGCCAGCCAGCTGGCATTAAGACCTGATATCACGCACATACTACGATTATCAGTTGAGTAAGGCGGGGCGAAAGTTTGGTCACCAAGTTTTAACATAAAAATCGTCTTGTTGTCACGATCAACTGGCTCCGTATCCATTGGCAACTTGTCGGCCTTTGACGTCGTTGGCAGCAAAGCGCGCGAAATTGTAGGCGACGCGACAGGCGACGCGTGGGTGTTGATATTGTTACCAACGAAAACGAGGTAAGTTGCCTGTGACAACACCATAATTTTAGGCCAAAACTTCGTAACCAAACTTCGCTCGTGCCTTACTCAACTGATAATCGTAGTAACTCCTTGCAGAAATGATATTAGCATCGAACATACGGCTAGTGCTGTTTTTGTCGCTTTTTGGTTAGTTTTGCCGTTTAGATAAGGGAAGAATTTTATACGGTTTAGTTAAAAACATATAATTGTGTTATATTTATAAATTTTCAACACGAAAAATTATATTCTTTTCAAAACTCTCAGCCTCAGGTTTAGACTTAAAATATCCTTTAAATTTCGCAAATTTCAGCCTCGATATTCTCATAAAGCATATTCTTATAAAAAAGAAAGAGTGTGTGTACAATGGTAGAAAGTAACTCAGATTCCATACAAAATGTTGCAAATTTTACCTCACGATATCGTAACATATGAGAGTCCGCATCCAATGACACGCTTCATTTAACATCATGGAAAGTGTCCATCATTGCACCATGATAACAAAGACTCACACAGTCAAGTGTTTCAATTGCTAATTCTGTCATACTTTGTTGTGAAATGAAGTCATGAAGCTTGAATTATGATCGGAATATTTGTTTTACTGTGATGTATGATGAAAGGGACATTTAGATCGCACTATAAGCTCTTCCGTGCATTTCTGTGCCTGGAGTGTAGATGGCGCTGATAGCAAAGGAATTCTTTGTCAAAAATTAAATTATGACGCCCACTACGTGACCCTAAATGAAAGATGTGTTCCCTTCCTTCCCTTCTGTTTCTTATCTGTTCACATCCTCCAGCTGGATTATGGAATAAATTACTCCATTTGTGATTTGGAAGTATGTAATGTTTAGAAAAAAAAATCACTTCTGCAATAGACCAAAATTCAGCCTAAAAACAATAGACCTCAGTACGAGGCGCTGGGGAATAACTAGACAGTTTGTGGGGTTTATTCCCCAGAACCTCGTGCTGAGGTCTGTTGTGTTAGGCTGAATTTTAACATATCGAAATTGGCCTATTCTTCACCGCTGGACGAGCCTGTCAGCCGAATAGGAACACACACGAAGGTCGACAGGAATTTCGCGCAAATTTTTTATCTCAATTGAACAAAAGAACTCGCAAAACAATGCCCTACCGGAAGTCAAGGGCAAAGCATGGCTGAGTTGGATAACTTGAAGAATAACCATTTGTGAACAGACGACGGTGCAAAAACGCTCTGGGGGTGATTCAAAACTTTAAAGCAGGGCCGAAATTTCCAGAATATTGTAGCAGTATTAAGGCGCATATTACATCCATATTTTGATAATGGTGTAGACTGTAGGGAACGCACGCTTTAGAAGCGAGCTGTCCTGCTATTTCTTAACTGTCTGCTTGATCTGAGCGAATGGTTAGGTGCGAGTGTCCCGCGAATGATCCCCACGTCGCCCACGATACTCGCGGTGAGTCGCGCGCTATTGTTACGTTCTCCGCTCAGGAATATTCAACCTGCCAACAGCGTGCGCAAAGTGGTTTCTGTGATAAATTGTACAATTTCGTCCCGTAACCTTCTGTTTCCCTTTTCCTCGCCAGGCATATCTTGAAAACCGGCTCCAAGAGGTGTTAAAGGACATTGGAGTGGTTAGGAATCACCTTAGAAAACGTACTCCGCTCTGAGACATTTACCGTTGCCGGAACGGTTTCTTCAGTTGTGTAATTTAAAATACTGTACGCTTCTTTCAGCATGTAGATGGAGCGACACTTCGTTATTTATTTCAATTTTTATTTCTTTATATTTTCGGAAGAATGTTTTGTATTCAGAACTTTCGAAAGAAGTTAAATCCTTATCCATATCAAACAGGGTTTAAATTTGAAGCTACAATTTCGTACCAGCTTATGGTTACAGTTGTGTTTAACTAAAAACTATGCTGATTTTTGTTTAATTTTTTTTTTTCTCGTGAATGAAGTTTTGACGAAAATTCCTGTCCTAGAAGGTTTCGATTGTAAGTTTGAACGTGTTGAAGTGTTTTTGGAATGCATCATTCAAGAACAACAGAGGGCCGCCACAAACACAAGTTTACAATGACGAGTAAAAGTTTCGACGATTTTGGCCAAACAAATTATTATCGATTGGTTTTCACAGTAAACTTATGATTACTTCAGTTTTGAGATAAGGAAAATAAACCGATATGAAATGCTCACTTTTATTGTCATTTCAGTATAAGATACTTTCAACGAAAGTGAACTGCTAGTTTAGAGTTGGGGCAGGCATGCGGCTGTGGGGGGTGGGGGTTGTGGACAGGCAAGGGTAAGCGAACACAATCACGTGTTTCCCTTGTCTAACATGCTCTTTTAGCACCATTTGCTAATTTCTGTGTTTGTTTTAAATATATACACGTAGCGTCGGACGAGTGCGAGATACAATATACATACCCTAGTTTGCGTGGTTTTCCATTTCTATTTCTCATGTGAGCCGCGTGGCGGGGGAAAACGAAGCGAAGAACCGGAGCTGAGCAAACTGCAATCACGGTGCCTCAGTGGCAGAAAGAAGGTTGTTAATTAAATGGAAACCCCTGGGACCAGTAGACATACATAATTGCTCTCTTATTCTTCTTTTTTCCCTAACATATTCTACCATTTTCACGGCGAAATATGCGAATTCACTGATCAGGGATAAGTCTCAAGGCCGAGCGGTCATGTTATGAAGGAAAAAATCCCGGTACATAGCGGAGAAGGGTTTTTTGTACAATTTTAACCACCTAACATTGGTCACTGTTGTTTGGTCGCGGCTTGTCCTGTAAACCGAAAAGTTTTTGTGTTATTGAAATCTGTTTGAGCGTTATTATAATGAAGACAATGAAAGACAGAACTTAAAAGTGACATTCATATCACGCTCTCACATGATGGCATTGTTCAAACGTGTTGGAAAAAATTAATTTTAATAACGTGGCCAACAATTCTTGAATGTGTGAACATCTGCGAAACACAGCTGCCGCTTGAATAAAGAACGGAAGCTGAAAACTTGTTGGGAAGAATTTTCATCGGAAGCGCTACAATTTCCGACGCAGCCTGAAAATGTGGCCATCAAAATCGGCAAGATTACGCACAAAATCGAACAAAAGTCAAGGTTTCGAAAATCTCAATGTCAATCTTGTTCTCTTTTCTTGAGAATTATATATCTGTTATGGGTATGGTCAAATCACACATCAAATTCTGCAAGTTTTTCGAGCACGTGAAATGGCACATCGCGCCCTGGAAATTGGCGGGAAATATCTGTCACGCCCTCGGGTTGCGATCATGACCTGGTTTGTGTAAGAGAATTTTATGTCTTTGAAGGTTTCGAATGTCAAGAGTAATGTTGTTTTTTTCTTGTTTCTAACAGAAGCATCTTAAAGATCTCAAGTTTTCCGTTAAAGTCTTGTAATTCATGTTTACACAGAATTAACAAAGGGCTTTTGTTCATTGATAAACTCGAGATAACAATCACTTGTAGATCAGAAGAGAGCGCGCAAATCATCTTGACCGTAAACAAGGTCCAATTGACAACCAGAGACCAATCTGTTTTAGAGACATGCTACTTTGATAAGAAACATAAACAGCTCTCAAACCCCTATAGAGCTGCAGGAATACGAGTTTTCTCGGGAAGTAGATCGTATTTTTCTGTAGGATCGAAGAGAGAAGCAGTCCATTGCATTGAAAGATCACGCAGTCCCATTGGTTGCATTTCGTGAAAGAGGTGTCACGAACTTGACGGATCTTGCGCATTACCTTCTGAGAACCAATCACTACCGAGATTCGAGACCACGTGAACCGAGCACATGAAACTGTTGTCAACCCAGCCGTGCGTCGAATTTGAATGGAGGACAACTAGCGAAGGTTGGTATTGGAACGTTTCATGGCTTTTTAATGCGAGAAATGGGGCAGCTTTGGTATAAGGCTCGAGCTGAAGTTACAAATAACCGAGGGATAAGTGTCCCGCTAGGTTTCATTGCAGTATTTGTCGTCAAATCGCCCAGAATTGTTTGTGGAAGAAAATCAATCTTCAACCTCATGGTCGGATCTTGCCTAGTTGCTGGAATACTCATACATCCAAATTTTGTCACCAAGATTGTCTCTTGGCGGTTAAATCATGGACTGAAGCGTAGAGTAGTTTTGAAGTTTGGAAGCTTTCGCCTGTTCTACTCAGTGTGCCTCCTGGCAAGGGCCTTTGTTTATGGCAAACTACAAGCTCGACTCAGCCCGCCATGTCTAATTCGTCACGTTTGTTGTGTCACTCCGTCAGAAATGAAGCAGAACCAGTTGTAGTCTGGCGCTTTTATGCGCTTCATTGTTGGTCACGAAATTAAATGTTTTAAGCTTTTCGTCGCTTCCATTCATTTTCTTTGGAGGTCTCATTTTTGACGTTTTGTTGAAGTTATCATTCGGTGGTGACAAACGTGACCGTGTTAACTCTACAAAACCCAAGCCGTTGTCGCTTCTAAATTGGGCTAATAAATAGTCAAAGATTATACACTTACCAGTATGTTGCGTTGCAGGGGTATTAAATCGACTTAATTTCCTCTTTTTTAAGCTTAAAGAAGGTTAAAGCTACGATGACGGGGCGAGCCAGGGGTAGAAGTCGTGGTCGAGGGCGAGGAGGCGCGGGCGGCGATGCCGCGCGAAGACCCGGGGAAGGAACACAGCAAAGCGCTCCTGAACAGGTTGCCCCGGTAGGACGTGGACGATCAAGAGGCCCTCCTCCGGCTCAAGCAGCAGCTCCTGCCCCCCAACAACAACAAAAACCGGCTGCACCTCCGACTGAAGCCATGGCAGCGATGAGTGTCCGGCAAGAACAGAGACCTCCGGTGGGTACAACTGGATCAGCAGAGCAGAGGCCTCCACGCCGTTCAAGAGACATACCAAGCGATCCTGCGACAAAGCCTGCGCACGTAGTTGACAAAAAGGGAGGCACTGGAAAAACTATTCAGTTGGTAACTAACCATTTTAGGTTGATGACCAAACCAAACTTCGCTGTGTACCAGTACGACGTCAGCTTCAATCCCGAGATTGAATCAAAACGGCTGCGCGTCGCTCTCCTCAAGAGTCAGAGTGCTGTCATTGGCCAAGTGCACGCCTTTGATGGGAGGATGTTGTTTCTTCCATTGCGGCTGGCAGATCAAGTGACTAAGCTCAATCTCGAAACGCGTAGCGGAAATGCTGTAGAGATGACCATCACGTTAACTAATGAAATCCCTAAAGATTCACCAAGCATGCTGCAGTTGTACAACATCATCTTTCGCAGGTTTGTCTTTTTCTTGTATTTATATTTATTTTCAGTGAGACTTGAATGATCACGGAAAACTTGTGCATGCACCGAGAAACAATCGCTTAAATGTGTCGTTTTCATCTTCCAGTCTTTGAAAACGTTTTGGGTCCATGAATTCCTGTCATATCCCTGGTAGTTTTTCACTTTCTTGCATGTGCACCATGCCATCGGCAGGTGGCAGTTCAAAGTTTGATTTCAGTGTTTGATACCTTTCTGAAAAATACCATAAAATTTTTCAAAAAGCAGGTTTCAGGGTGCAAGCATTACAATGTCCCTTGTTCATGGCATGAGCTGCACATGCCATGCAACAACGTTTCAAAACTAAAGTTTGCATAATTATGTGGTAAAATATGGTAGAAATACTAGTGCACATTGGTTTTTGAGAAAATGTGATAATTTTACTGGTCATGCCAAATCCTGTGACTTGATGCTTTTGTTTTTCTCAAAAACATACTGGAGTTGTGCTTGTTGTTCAAAGCTGCAGATAATTGTTAAACTTTCCTTTTTATAAATGGTTGCATTTTGCGATGCTCTCAATCATCTTAACAGACATCTCAGATTCAGCTTTTAAAGGTCACTTCTGAAGGTCAGGGCTTGCTGGTCTCAAGTTTCTCAGATTTGGTCACCAGCACAAGTTTTTGTGTCACTGAAACTTGTCAGCCCTTTGGGCTTCAAATGTTTCCACAAAAAGAGGCTGAAACTGCATGCAATGCGCCTTTTTCATGTAAAATAAAGTTAATCACCCTTTTCTAAATTAAGGTTACACAATACCGTCCTGGGTGCCCAGAAAGGAACCACATATGCAACATCGTTTCAAGACGTTTATTTTAAGTTTGATAAATAATGGGCCAGAATATTAAAAAAGATTAAGAAAAGAACTCAACCTGATGTGCAAAGCTGAGAAGAAAATAAGAAATTATATATCTTTGCTGTGCCACAAAATGCACAAAGCAGCCAAAAAAATTGAATAGGGGGAATGAGTTAATATTGACTTCGGAGGACAAAACAAAACCAAACACAACAGAATTTGGATTCTTGTATTATAATGGCTAACATTTGTATTTTTCCTTTCTATTTTAAGTCCCAAAGTAGTAATGTCTCGGTGCTAGGAACGAAAACAAGACCTCAGAAGTTTGTAGATTTGTCCGCAATGTGCCATGACTACCTGTACTTTTTGAGTGCGCAAGTTTAAGATGGAAAACCCTCTTTCTAGGACCCCTGAAGTTCTATAAAAAATATGCTTGGCAAGTTGATTCTGATTGGTTTATTTGTCCTCAAGAACAATCGAACAATAAGAACCAAATGGTTTTAACCCATTGACTCCCGAATGATTTGCACGCGACCCACCCCTAAATTCTTGGATGATTTTTGGACATATTAGAGCAAGTACGAGCGCTAAAAATAAACCATATTCGCAGTAACCACACACAAAATTAGGCTTCAAGACTTCATTGATTTTAAGTTGAATAAAGGAAGGGCCAAAATATTAAAAAATATCAACAAAAAGAAGTCAACTTGATGTTTAAAACTGATAAGAAAACAAGAAATTACATTATTTCTTTGCTGCATGACAAAATGCCTGACAGAAGCCGAGAAAATTGAATATGCGAAAATGAGTTATTATTGACTTCGGAGAACAAATTGAAAACAAATACAACAGAATTTCCATTCTTGTACTGTAACGGCTAACATTTGAGAAAACAACGGAAATTAAAGGTGCAAGGCACATGTAAAAACAAATTTGAAAGCAAGAAATCAAATAATTTCTTTGCTGCACGACGAAATATTATAGCGCTGCGAAAGAAAGAGTTGTAAGTCAAGAGATGATAAAAACGAGCTAATTATTTTGAGATCAATCATATTTCAACTGTGCTAAATTAGAACCCATTTAGTTCTTTTCTCGGCAGTTCTGTAACAGCTGAATAAGACTCAAAAAAATATATTTGAACAAAGTGAATAAACTAATCAAACAAACCGTGGAGGTCGCCGTAAATAAAATATGCAGAAATCCAGCTAGCTTGAAAGAAATGCGAAAGGAAGTTCACTGATAATAAATTTTCATTCAAACTGAGATGAAGAAACCTATTTAACGCAGACATGCTTCGCTGCACGACCACCTGTTCAAATTAATTCTTCACGCTAAAGCGAAATCTCTGAGTTTCTCCCAACCACTTTTGCAGTCATTTTATTGGCCGTGGCTTTACCGATCGTTCCAAAAGTTGAATTCAACTTTGAAGCAATAATAGCATTACCATGTTTGTTTCTTAAGTCCAGGAAGCTGCTTTTAAGTCCGTGATCTGTGTTCAAAACTCACTTGAAAGCACACCGATCGTCATGTTTTCGCAGCGGTTGAAGGAAGTAGAAATTCTTCACCAGAAAGGTTTCAGGACTCTGTACTCCTTTATCTTCCATTCTGAGGTCACCTGAACATTAATTTGTATTTTTCTTGTCTATTTTAAATCCCAAAGTAGTAATTTCTCCCTGTTAGGAATAAAAACAAGACCTCTGAGGTTTGTAGATTTGGCCCACAACCAACTTTCTAGGACCCCTAAAGTCTTCTAAAAATATGCTCAGTAAGTCAATTCTGATTGGTTTATTTGTCCTCAAGAACAACAGAACAATAAGAGAACCAAAAAGTCTTCAGGGAGGGTAGGAAAAGCTATTGTCCCCACATGCTGTATTTTGGGTGGTTATGGGTGGCACGGGAAATTGGAGAGGTTTTTCGCAGGGGCGGTTACGGGCAGCACAGGAGTCAATGGGTTAAGGGAGGGTAGGAAAGGCAATTGTCCCCACGTGCTTTATTTCAGGCGGTTATGTGCGGCATGGGAGTCAATTGGTTAAAATTTTCTTATTTGAAAAAGCTCCTTGTTGCAAGCTTTGATTCATTATGTTTCATAAACTGGTGTGAGAAGAAGTAAATGCATTTTAACATGATGTGCAGGCTTTTTGTTTTCATTGATGCACAGCGACTGCACACATCTTTTAAAGTGAATTTATTAAATATCTTCAATGGGTACCATAAAAAATGCCCTGTGCATTGAAGCTGTAATGCTTTGTCGAGTAAACATGACACATACCGGTACACATGCTTTCACAATCAATTTTTCCTTCAGCTTGTTCATGCATTAAGAAGTTGTGTAGTCTTTTTTAATCCAAAATCCACTTATATGCTTTTCAACTATTTAATCTATAGTTTTTGCAAAAATCATAAATGCCGCTTTATTACAGATGTAGTTAATGAAAGGTGTCTTTAAGTTACTGCATATTTCAGAAGAAGACCATTTCAAATGCTTCATGCGTGAAAAGGAGAAGTATATTTTGGTGTTGATGTTCATTCCACTCATTTAATGAGTATGAAAATTAAGAAAGAAAAAATTAAAAATACCTTGGGAGCTACGTTGACGACCAAGCACGAAAAGTTAGTCACCGGTGAAAAAAACCTGTTCCCATTGACGACCCAGCATTTCTGACATCAAGCTTTGTAGTTTTTGACTACTTGTTTATGATACATTTTTGAAAGGTTGGTTGATGGTTTTTGCAATCATCATTGCACTGCTTATTTTGGAAAGCATTGTTAATTGTGGACATCTCTGTTTGTTTCAGGATTCTTAAAAACATAGGCATGCAGCAGGTTGGCCGAAACTATTACCACATCGATCATCCCATTATGATCGACAAGTTCAAGTAAGTACCCTCCCTGCTTCCACCCCCTCCCTTAAAAGATAATTAAATGGATTATTTCATTTCCACTTAAAATTATATACAATTCATAAGAAAATTAATTTTACTAGTAGTAATCAGAGATTATGAGAGTGCGTTTGACGCTCTCACTTTAATATATATATATATCGTAAATAAATGATTTCACTAGCTGACTTTCAACCAACAGTCAGATATGCATAGTGTCAAAGTCCATGCTAGTGAACAGGTCACGATTTGTTGATACGTTGCGTGACGCGGCCAGTTTCTGTAGTTTCTCAAGTTTCATAGAATATTTAAATTACGTACATTATTTTAAGCTAGCATTTGCAGTCGCATGCTCGTTTCGCGTGGTCATTTATCATAAACAAACTCTGTGCGACTAATTCGAGTATTTCCCCTGATTAATAAAGTAGTCTTATGGATCTTGCCTTCAGAGTACTTTTCCACTAATTCCAAACAATAAAATTGCGACCAGATAAAGACTGAGCTATCTGTCGCAACCGGAACTAATCAACAAATACAATCAAAATGTAGCTGTTCCCACGAATAATATCTCGAAGCTAAGTTGTGTTAATAAACAAGGACAATTCCCTCAAATTTCGATAAACACCGCTGTCGAAGCGTTTAAATTCGCCAAAATCTAACGCTGAAAGCACAATAGCGAGGTGTACGGTGACTGAATGGAAAGAAGTCAAAAAAAGATCCATCGGAAAGACAAGCTCACATGGCCTGCTCACATACTCACATGTTCGCCACATGTCTTATCACATGTCTTAGAGTTAAACGGTACCAGTTTACTGGCCGTGACATGCCCCTGCAAAAATCAAGCGGGGTGGCCATTTTGGTGTCCTTACAGGAATGTGGTTTTTTCGGGCTAGAACCGTGCACAGGGATACCAACTCTGAAAAGCCACAGGCCAAAATTAGGTTTGCATTCCACTTCATTGAATGCAATTAACAGGTTTATTAACAGGTTTATTAATTAATTAACAAATAGATTCCATGTTGCCCTGCATCTGTTCAGTAATTGATCACAGAGGAGGTATAAAAGAACAAAAGAGGCACACAAGGCTATTCCATGTAATTAGCTGTTTATTTCAACTGTGGTTTGCGGGGGAGGAAAAAGTGCATGACCAGCTTAACGAGGGTCAGCGAAGGAGGGTCTCCAGATTGAACTGAAAACGTACTGGACACACAATCTGAAGTCCAGCATGTTAACCATTGGGTTACTGCACCTCCTACAACACAAAAGCTGTGTTAAAATGTCATGACACTGTTGTCAGTCACTTACTAAGAAGTGCTTTTTTTTTTTAAATTGAACCTAGGTTGGAACTGTGGCCAGGTTATACAACCTCTATTATGCCATATGAAACTGAAGTCCTTCTTAGTGCAGATGTGTCGCACAAAGTTTTAAGACAAACGACTGTGCTAGAGTATCTCTATGAGCTCTACAATACTGTAAATCAACGAGATTTCCACAGTACAGCCACGAAGAAGCTTGTGGGTCAGATAATCTTGACAAGGTATTCTTAATTGCAAATGCTTTAAAGATAAACTGGTGTAAAGTAGATATTTGCTCCTCCTAACTTCACCTGCTCATTAAAAGAGGAATAAAACTAACACACTGGCCAACAACATTTAGACACCATTGGTTAACAAGATTCTTGATGCCAATGGGATGCTGTTTCTTATTTCAGTGGGCATAGAGCTTGAATTTTAAAGACGTGACTGTGCCCGGGAAAACATACCTAAACGCTTATCTGTTAGAGGGGCAATATCATTAACCATTCGTTAGTCACCAGTTAGAAAGTTTTCTCATAAACATTAGACGCATTAACCTAAGTGTTAGCTTTGAAAGTCAAAATGTTAGCATGGAGAGTATAAGCGTTAGCCGTTAGCATCATATTGTTAGAACAAAAAGCCTAACCACTGCAGAGCCTTAAAAAAATTAGTATTCGTTAGATGGTTATGTAATTGTTTGCTATAGAATTCTGTGCTGTAACGAGCCATTCTAAGGCAAAACTTGTTAGCCGTTAGAACAATAATAATAATAATAATAATAATAATAATAATAGTAATAGTAATAATAATAGTAATAATAATAATAATGATAACACTATAATAATATGGCGTGACAGATAACTTCGCTCGTCATCTTGGCTTAAACCTCTGCATTATTATAGCCAAAAATTATTTATATACTGCCTCAAGAAAAGAAGAAGAGTTTTAGTTCGATGCTTTCTTAGCAATGTTGACAAACAAAATTAAAATTGAGAAACATAAATCTAAGTCACAAATTAATATGTGAGAAAGCCTCCTATTGTAGCTAACCCCTTACATGAAAGATATTAACAAATTGTAATGTAAGATATTATTGTAATGTGAGATATTAAACATTGGAAATAATGTTAGTATTGTAAGTTTTGTTATTATTGTTAAATTGTAAGTTACGTTGACATTGTAAGTAGTAGGTAATTTTTGTATGTAATGTAATGTAAGATATTGCAATAATAATAAAAAAAAACTACTACTGCTACTGCTGCTACTGCTACTGCTACTGCTACTGCTACTGCTACTGCTACTGCTACTGCTACTACTACTACTACTACTACTACTACTACTACTACTAACAATAATAAAAACTGTTGACAGAGGATATCACCAAGCTAACACTATTGAATTAATTAGAGTGGTCCTCTGTCTACATTACGGAAATTTACTATGCGGAATTAAAAACTGAAGCTTAACCCATTGATGCTTGAATGAAATTGCCCCTAATTCCCTGGCGTTTTTTGGAATATTTCTGAGCGAGTGAAAGCACAAAGATAGACCATATGCGCAGTAACAACAGACACAAGATCAGGTTTCAAGACATCGCTTATTTTAAGTTGAATAAATGAAGGGTCAAACTATTAAAAATATTAGCAAAAAGAACTGAACCTAATGTGTAAAACTGATGAGAAAACAAGAAATTATATTACTTCTTTACCGTCCGACAAAATGTCCCACAGAAGCTGAGAAAAGTGACTTTGCAAAAATGAGTTAATTATTGACTTTGGAGGACAAAAACGAAACCAAATACAACAGAATTGAATTTCTTGTACTATAACGGCTATCAGTTGAGAAAACAATGAAAAATAAAAGCGACGAACTCATGTAAAAATCAATACGAAAACAAGAAATCAAGTAATTTCTTCGCTAAGCGACGAAAATATTACAGCGCTGCAAAAGAGGATTAAAGTTGTAAATCAAAAAGACGACAAGAACAAGCGAATTATTTTGAGATCAGTCGTACTTCAACTGTGTTAAATCAGTGGCCATTTAGCTCTGTTCTCAGCAGTTCTGTAGTAGCTGAATAAGACTCCAAAAAATATTTGAACAAAGTGAATAAACCAAATAAACAGAGTGCGTGGAGGTCGCCGTAAATTGAATATGCAGAAATCCAGTGTGCAAGTTACTGTTCACTTTTAAAACCAAAAATTCCCAAATACAAGGAACCAAATAAAAGAAATGCGAAAGGAAGTTCAATAACAATAAATTTTCATTCAAGCTGAGACGAAGAAACCTATTTAAAAGCAAAAAATTCCCGTTCAAAATTTTGCAGACATGCTTTGCTGCATGAGTGCATGTTCAAATTATTCTTCATGCTAACGCAAAAGCTTGAGTTTTTGCCAAACGCTTTTGCAGTCATTTTAATGCCCGTGGCTTTACCAATCGTTCCAAAAGTTGAATTCAACTTCGAAGTAATAGTGTACATTACCATTTTTGTTTCTGAAGTCCAAACAGCTGCTTTAAACCTGCGATCTGTCGTTGAAACTTACTTGAAAGCGCTCCGATCTTCATGTTTTCTCGACGGTTGTAGGAAGAAAAACTTCTTCACCAGAAAGTTTTGAGGACTCTGTACTCCCTCATCCTCCATTCTGAGGCCACCTGAACATTGAATTGGTTTTGAATCCTGTGGATACTTTAAATGCACCAGACTGAGTCACTGTTGTGTTCTCTTTTTCCAAGGTACAACAACAAAACGTACCGCATTGATGACATCAAGTGGGATGTATTTCCATCTCATACCTTCCATGGCAGATTCAAAGGGGTTGAACGCGATATATCCTATATTGAATATTATCAGGAGGTATTAATTGTTTCTTCTTAAACCATTAATAATTTATTAATTCTCAACAAAGATGTAGCATGATGGTGATGGTGCCGGGCTATGTGAACTCAGGGGTCCTTAGAAAAAATTGAACTACACCATAGATATTCCATGCAATCCACCTCACTGCATGTAAATAATAGCCCAGATCAAGAATATGATGGCTATCTTCTTACATTTCTGGTATTTCTGTCCACCCTGACCAAAAGTAATAGAGGGAAATGGCTTGGAAAGCTGGCAATATTCTTTGTTGTATGCTTTTGTATGCTGTTTTGGGGATTGACCGTGCACAAAACTTGGCAGAATACAAAAGGTGGTTATTTGTGCTCGTGAAACTAACCAATAAAAGCATTGTGACTATGTAAATCATGCATAGTCAGTGAGAATAAACAAAAGATGTATGGGGTCAAGGACCTTCCAGCATAAATCCTTGCCTGTTTCTTTGCTTCTTTGATGTTTACTGGACTTCCTAACCATTTTGCTGTATTAACTATTCCCTGACCTTGACTAAGGGCCATTTTTGGATTGTGGGAACAGTGTATTATAATGGTTCCTTGGTGATAAGTTTCTCCCAAATTAAAATAAATAAATAATAACCAATCATTCCTTTTCAGACATATGAGCGGACCATTACTGATAGGGATCAACCCCTCCTTGTTAGTCGCTTAAAGAAACTTGTAAGTGAAAATGATTTTCTTTTCTTTTCTTTTCCTCGTGACGTGTTTGTCACTTCTGATGTGCTGGTTATGTTTTCACTGTAATTTGGACTTGCGACTCCCATTTTGCATGTCTTTACAGCCGGGCCAGAAAATGAGAATTCCTGAGGGTGAACTCTTTCTTGTACCAGAATTGTGCTTCTTAACAGGTAATTACACTCGGACTGTTTTAAGCCAGTAACATTGATTGCTTGTCGCTATTTTAATTCATATTGTTGGTTTTCACAAGTGGTGTGATCAAAACTAAAAATCGTAACCATTCAATAAATGAAGTCAAGAATCTGGGATATGATAGATAATTGATATATAAACAACCTTGCCAAGAATTAGGTCTCTGCAGTTTTTCATTTGTGCGGTATTCAGAAAAAGTGTTTCACCCAAAGTTATAGAGCTTTGTATGTAGACATCCGTATTGATGCCCCTCAGAGGGGCATAAATATGGAGGCAGTAACGTAACAGAAACATCTGTCATTGGGTTTTGCTATTGAAACAAAAAGTTGTTGCTTTAGAACTCCAACACATTGAAATTAATGGTTCTAACTAGTGCAAGAATTGTTCAGGTGGCAAAAACTAAAGTGATAACTCATCTTTTGACCTACGCAACAGCCTACTCGGGCCACCATTCAGGGCTCGAAATTAACTTTTTCATTCGAGAGCCAGCTGGCGACTAATGGAAAAATTTTGGTCGCCAGATCGTCAATTTTGGTCGCCAACTTATTTTATAAATAACTTGCACAAGAACACGGTTTTATACGTTACTATGCATGCAAGAAAAGTCATAATTGAAGATTGAAAACAATTAGAAACAACATCAATAACACTTAGTTATAAAGCTACCGTTGTTCTCAGGTGATATGTCTCTGGTCCGAAGGTGATGGTTGTCTCCATTGTCATTTTATTTTAAAATGAAGCGAAGCATAAAACGTTTTAATTCCGTGGTTTTCATTGTGAGACAAACACGGGTCCTTGCGTATTTTCCCGTCGCTACTTCTTCGAAATGCTGTTACATTCTTTATTTTCGACCTTCTTTCCTCGAAGTGCACCTGCGATCCCAGTTTCGGAAGAAGCGGCTGAAACAATATGGTGCGCCCTGAACGCAGTATCGACGTGTCGAAATACATTCAATTTTTTCAATTATCTTGTAATATTCAGACATTATTTTACTAGGAACGGAAAGGTGAGTTGTATACTAGCTACCATATCCAATTGATTTCCTAATATAAAGATTTAAAAACAAAAGTTGTGTCGTGGTTTTCTTTAGTTATCGGACAAAACGCGAGTCGCCAGTGCTCAATTTTT
>Ga0126338_10001234_pt1 | contig 16232 bp, 10 predicted proteins | sample OrbCmetagenome_2_FD_92529 | JGI IMG/M metagenome (GOLD analysis project Ga0126338, IMG submission 92529) | Coral microbial communities from Petempiche,Puerto Morelos, Mexico - Orbicella C C metagenome | ecosystem: Host-associated > Invertebrates > Cnidaria > Coral | place: Petempiche,Puerto... | reverse complement strand
TAGCTATTACCTTGACAAACTTTCATCACGTTTCGCACAAGGTTGGTTCTACGTATGGAAGAAAGATGATGACAGGCCATCTCAGACATTCAAGAGGTTTGTGGGTAGGAGTAAACAGAGTGGGACAACCACTCAAAAGATTCAACCCTCAGTATCATCGTGAGCGACAGACATCAACCACGCGGCCTTTCAATCCAGTTGCGTATTACGCAGAGTATTTTGGTCATAAACTCCACCTTGATCAAAACGAGAAACTAATTCGCTACGGTGTAACAGAAGTTATTGCTGTTGATGGCTATAGCTCATTCATTACGGTTAAGTCCGTCATGCCATTAAAAAACAACCTTGTTATTTACCAGGAAGTGTTTAGGTAAGTCCTTGATGACGATGACGAATGAATCTAAGGTGGCTTCTTGCCACCTTAAGAGGGACAGTCTCATCCCCAGCTATGTTGCTGAGTTAATCTGTCGTACAATAATAACTGTAATTGCAATAATAACAATTAGTAGAATTCTACTAGTGTACTTATGCAAATGCTGCAATCTGATTGGCTGAGTTACTCGTATACTAGCAGCCATTAGAGTGCAGGGGCTGTCGCTCGTCCACAAAATACGACGTTTTTATCGTTTTCCGAGGTTTGGGAAGAAACATTCGATGTGAATGGATAATTAAATACCTGAGAAGACTAAAAGAAGGACATCAGCGGTTTCTTGACTTTAAAAACTTGAAATTAATGAAAAAACGGGTGCGTGCGCGTAAACAACTGCAAATTTACCAAGGACAATTCAATGCGTGCGATTTTGTCAAAGCGTAAAGTTCAGTAATGTGTAGAAAAATAAAAAGAAACCGTTATTTGCGTTTATTTTAGTTAGAATTCTACTAAAACAATTAGATTATTTGCTCTCGATTTCTATGAGGCGATAGTTGATGAGGCCGAAGGCCTCATCAAATATCACGTCATAGAAATCTCGATCTCATAATCTAATTGTTAATTAGTATATACCACACGAGTGAATAATACTTTTCGCGCACGCTGATTGGCTAGCTCGGAGGTGATTAGCCAAGTACTATTCACCTCCGAGCGCGCGAATTTTTTCGTCCGACCATTTGTCGGTATATTGTTACAAATAAAGTTACTCTTTGGTCCGCTAGTTTTTCAGCTTGTGTGATATATGCTAAAACAATTATTCATCTCAGTGTCGGTGAATAATTGTTATATATAATAGTAATAATGTTGAGGAAGACATTTTCTAAATGCTCTTTCTCTTTTGTTCTAGAGAAACATTACTACATTACGGTCTCTGGGATCAAGTTAGAGTAGATCATGCAGGAAATGTTAAAATTGCATCGAAACAACAATACAAGGTAGCCCTATGTACAGACACAGTCAAAACAAGTAAGTAATAGCGAAAGTAAGTGAAGGTCTTTACGGTGGTGCCAATTAGCATGCGCGCAAATTTCTCTTCTTATAGAACCATGCGGTAGAACGATTGTGGGTGGAAATGAACTGTCGCACTAACTATCCTGTGAAGCGTGCACTATAGTCCAGATGGAAAATGAAGGAGTTATCGATATGGAGGATGAAGCGACCAAATACTGTGTCTCTTGGGTAACGAGGCAAGTTGTAGAAGTGGGAATGGAGTATGCTGTTAGCTCTTGGAACTCTCACCCAGTTCCAGGTAACCGGCTTCTCCTTCAAATCATCCGTTCCTGCTAATTGATAATGACAATTAAAAAGACAGACGATATTTTACCCGCGATTTGATTAATTGTTTATTATTGTTTGTGAGTACTCACTTATGGTACGATGAGCAGAACGATCATTTGGAAGTTATTTTTTAAGTTAACTTCTCAGTTCCAAAACCCAAACTAACGAGCAGTTTAAAGTCACATATGATGTCTTTCGCCTTTGACCGTACTTGAAAAAAGGGGAAAGTACCCTTCATTAATTTTATGACGAGGCCAATATCTGAAATTTTGTCATTTGTTATGCAGGCAAAGGTGTTCCACTGGGAAGACGATGGACAAAAAACAGGGCGGTGGCCATTAACCGAAACATTGTACCAACGGTGCAAGTAGCTGTTCAAATGTACAGTGGGACTTTGACTACAGAACAAACGTTTGGAAACGGAAAGATATCAGAAAAACAGCATTTAAGAACCAGTACTATTTCCCACGTTTTGATGTAATTTTTCAAGCAATCGCTAATAGATTGTTTTTTAATGCAGTTTCCCTTTTCCAAGGGAAACTGCGTGGTTTTCGACAACTCGTCTCACACACCACGCTTTTCAGTTGCCGATAACAAATATTTGTCGAGAACTGAATGTCTAGTCTGTGGAGGGTGACTTTTACTCTTAGCCGGGTTAGCGAAAGTCTCCTATCGGAGTGTTCTCTGTGAAAACAAACACCTGCCTGCGACTTAAGCAGGTTCAAAACCAATCAATCAATTAACTAATTCGGCTTCCCGGCATTAAATACAAAAACTAGGTGACATTTTTATTTATTATCATAGTAATTATTAGCAAAACGTTTTATATGTTTGCTCACCAAACGTGTTTAGAGTGTCTTTTTTGGTTTGTTGTTATCTTTGCATTTGTTTCAGTGTGTGGTTTGGTCTGTTAAATTTTGCACCTCCTCTCGATCTAAGAATATTTTGAGACACGGGGAAGAGTCACTGCTCAAAACATAAAAAACAAATCTTCATAAAATAGAGATGCGCACTGCTATTTATACTCAGCCGCGAAGGAAAACAAAACTCTCAACCTCGGCATTTGCAAGGTTAAAAATTGAAAACCGAACGAAAAGCGATATATTCCTTTTCCTATGTAAATAGTAGATACACTTGACAATGCTATGGTGATAAATGTTCCTATATTATTGCCACTTCAAATGCTGTATTACACTTAATCTTACCTTAAACACTGCCGAAATACGATCTGCTGTCAAGTCATCTTCATTAAAGTTGACTCCCTGCTGTCCGCGCCAAAGGACGAACGTTCTGTCCACCATTACGTGATCAAAGCACCACCAAGATGCATACACAGCACCCTACTCTATACGTCTATACCCTGTACGTCTAGTCCTAACACTTTTGATAAGAAAAAGCAGTATCAACACCGACTGACGGTTCACCACTTTTGTTCATCACGATGTCCAAGTGTCGCGCTCAAAGCTTCGCGTAGTGCTGTACAAACGCATGGCTTTAGGCAATCAACAACAGCGACTTAAGAGCTGAAAATAAGTGGGCTTATCACTGGTCAAGAGTTCCCGCTAAAATTGTAAATGAGCCTCACACCTCCAATCTACAGGACTTCCCCTACTCTGCCCCTAAAATTTCCCATAAGGACATGTACCCCCAAAGGCACTTAAATAAAACAGAAAACGATAAAAACGGAAGTCAATTTTCTTTTGTTTATTTGTTTTATTTTGGACAAAAACAGAAAAAAAACCCCGATAAAACGGAAGTTGATTTTTGTTTTTCGTTTATTTGTCAGTTTTAGTTTGGGCAAAAAGAAAAATAAAAAAATAAAAGGAAAGTCGATTTTTATTTTGCGTTTATTTGCTTTAGTTTAGGCAAAGAACAAAAAACGATTAAACGGAGGTTGATTTTTGCTTTTTCGCTTATTTGTTTTAGTTTGGGCAAAAAAACAGAAAACGATAAAACGGAAGTTGATTTTTGTTTTTTCGTTTATTTGGTCTAGTTTGGGCAAAAAACAGAAAACGATAAAACAGAAGTTGATTTTGTTTTTCGCTTGTTGTTATAGTGCAGAAGTAAAGTAATGATTATTTATTAAATTTTGGCAATTTTTGTAGACTGTGACGTTTTTCTTATTTACATTAATAGGCAAAGTGGTTTTGATTTAAAACATAGTAAAACGATATGTGTTTCAGGTAAAACAAGGTTCTGTATTGGTAGAATCTGAAATTAGACACTACATTGGCTTTTACTGTTGTTGAATATAGATTATAAAATTTAAAATAATGAGTGGACGAACCGTGCACGGACCATTTACCGTAAGGTATGTTTGAATGTTTAAATGAACGGTACCGAATGCATTTTAAAAATGAAGGAGAGGGATTGAAATTGATCAAGAACTGTAAAAAAAGTGAATAACATGAATAAAAATGACGCGTTGTGTGTATTTCACGCGAGCTCCATAAGAACAAAGAAAATGCAAACCTTTTTCAGAGAAAAGCGTGGAAAGGGTGTTGTCATTAAAACTCGTGACGTATTTATTAGCTGATTGGTCTAATCTTATTTTCCATATTCATGATGACTATTGCTGACATACATGAGGTGTTTGTTTGTCATTTTGGGATGGTTGTTGTCGGAGTTAGACGTGCACTGTTCCCTTCTACAAGAGAACCAAATTTTCACTTAGAAGAAGAAATGGCGACCACTTTTGGGGAAGGATAGTCGGTTGAAACCCATTTCTGTCAAGGGTTAGTATCAATTTCTTTGTAGTCTACCTTTACCGCAAGTAATATTTCAACCAAAAATACCGGTTCCAAGTCCTACCACGTGCGCTTGTCGGACTCAGTTTTCGTTTCGTGTCGAACTTCAAAACAACTTCATGGCTTTAGTAATGGAGTGAAACGTACACCGGAAGCTAGTTCAGGAAACATACAAAACGCTTAAGTTCGTAGCGGTTATTTTTACGAGAGATAAGTTTTCTTCACGAAAGTGGCATTTCTTTGTCAAACTTTGTCCTGTATTAGTCAACGCGTGCTCGTGTTTTTCAGTTCACTTTGAATTCGTTTACTCCCCGTTTACTCTGTTCAGTTTCCACACGTGGGTCTGTTCCTTACCCAAGTTCTATGTTCTATTTTCAGGGTTTGTCAGCAAGACAGGAGGAGATCAAAAGGATCCGAACAGGGAGGATGAAGACAAAGTTGAGAATATCATTTTAGAATTTGGTTAAATTGAAATCTTTACGACGAGAAATGGCAGTCTTGCAATTAGATAGTTATATTCGAGCTCAAAACTTCGTAGTTTAAAATCAGTTTGATTGTTTAACGTTTTAATTTTTTTCTCGGTTGAAATATTTGCATTTCAGTGACCTTCGGCGCGGAAAAAATTTCAATCGGTACTGAATGTTAATTTAATTAGTTAGTTCTGCCATTTTTTGTCGGAATGGTTTCAACCGCTTTTGAGTTATCATCTGTTACATGTTTTCAAATTGTGGAGAGTTTTATATCTTGGATCGAGCGATCATCAGTTTGTTTAAATTAAATTTTATCGGTCGGTATTACATGCTTTTGACCAAATCTATCTTGTCAGATTCGTGTGTCTTTTGTTTTTTTTTTCCTTCAAAATTCCAAATGTTCTACGTTCGCTCAACTCTCCTAAGTTTGATAACCTGTTACTGGGCGATAACCTTTGAAGAGCATTTTAAGGTGGCGCTGCATGTTAAAATCAAACCGTCATAGCTACTGTGATCATGTCAATCAAAGCAAATTCTGTTGTGATATAAATTGGGCAAACAATTCAATGCTGAATTTTAATTTGTCGTGTTCTCCAAAATTTCATTAAGCACTGAAGTTTTGCAAAGGCCTATTTTCAATATATGATGCGAATTGTCTGTTGGAGCTAGGGCAATGCCCTTGCTCAAAAACAATACTACATAACTGGCCGACGAAAATTATTTTACTTTGCAGGCTTATCGTACTTGGTTTAGCCATCAAACGCTTTAAGTTATAGAAGAGTAAATTCCTCTTCTCAAATCTTAGCATTTTAGACACGAAATTGAAAAGTCTCTTGATCTAATTTGCGCTTTGTAGTCAAATACAACAAAACAATTTTAGAATTTCTTTCCTCCAAAAAGGTCTCTGAACTTCTACACAAGAATCATATTGCTATTAATTTGATGTGAATCTCGAAACAACAATCGCCTTCCTCCAAATGTACTAGTGATTCAATTCTTCTGAAAATGATGCGGCTTGAAGTTAATAAAAGGCGCTCAGTACAAACAACAAAAATTATTTATCGTTTCTTTCTACATTTTGAAACACTTCAACTTATTCCAGGAATCGTTAACAATTCCGCTTGTAAATTTGAATTTGTTCGCAACTTCATTCAAGTTAATTTTTGAGTATCTGAAACATTTGTTGACACGATCACAGTTTATTGAATGCTTCTCGCTTCTTGTTCGCTCGAGTTTATTTATTTATTTTTTCGGTTTTATGGACTTGTAGTAAAATGCGGAGCATTTTTTTTGTTGTGTATGGACATGCAGAGCCACCTTGAATAAATAATTCTAGATGAGGGTATTGGGTTTCTGAATTGATCTTCACATCTAGGAAGTATTAAATTTATCGGCAGATATTGTTTTATACATTTCCGTACGGAAACCGGTCAGTTTAAATTGCTTCTTCGGAAGGGGACTAAGGGTATGAAAATCAATCAGAAACCAAATACATCCTCTTGCTTAACTTCCAGCGAGGCTGTAATGTATCATGTCTGGTATCAAGCAACTCTCAGTTCCATTTTCGAAAAGTGAAGGTATTCATTGTCTGATTTCTGTCATTACTATCAGATCTATTACTTTTTTTGAAACGTAGCTTCAATTGTCGGAATATTCTAAAGCTATGATTTGGACTGCCAAATATTTTTACTGGGAACATTCACGATTTGATCTGCTGCTTTTCAAAAAAACAGCTCCGATTTAGTTCGGTTTGATTGTTCTAAATGATATTGCTTTTGTCTACAACCGAGAGACATTTTTACTAGAAGTATTCGCTATTTCATCTTTGACTTTCAAAACTTGGTTCCAATTGTCTGATTCTTCGAAAATTTTATCGCCAACGTTTGTATTCACTGTTACATTTATTATCACGAACGTAGCTCCAATTGTATGATTCTTCAAAAATTTTATCGCTATCGTTTACTACGGACAAAAATTAACTAGCTTTAATTGTCTGATTGATCTAAAATGATGTTGCTTTCGTCCGCAACTGACAGACATGTTTAACTGTGAAAGTACTCAGTATTTCATCTTGATTTTCAAAACTTGGTTGCAGTTGTCTGATTCTTTGAAAATTTTATCACTATCGTTTGCTATGAGCAAAATGTTTCAAAACACTTGCCGAATTAGCTTTATTTCTTTTCAAAACTGTAATTTCAATTTTCTGACTCATCTGAAATGTTTTTCCTTTCGTTCGCAAATGATAAAGTTTTACAACAAAAGCCATAGGATATATAGTGATACATTTTAAAGCTTGATAACCAGACATTAACCTTTAACACCTCGCTGGAAGTAATTTTTAGAAGATAGCAAAGCAAGCCATGAGCACTTTTTAAAATTGGCCTATAATTTGTCGGGCATTGTTTTTTCATCTCTCATGAAGTGACGGAAGTTCTAAAATTTTCCAACTACTAGGATTAGAACGAAGTTTTCGCGTTTTTTTTTTTATAAATTCGAAGGAGTAATCGGATTCATGGCTTGCCTTTGCTATCTTCTTGAAATATATTGCATGATGATGTCTCGTTAAATAGTTAAGCTGCGAATGAAGGGCAGCTCGAAATCTATATACAGAAATGAGAAGAGCGAGTTAAAATTTGTACAACGGCAACGTTTCTGCACAACATTGAGAAGGTGGTGACATTTTGGAATCGCTATAGTTAAGAGAGTTTACATAGTTGGGGTTCAAGTTACCCGTTATATAAACTTTCTTAAATATCTCGATTTAGAAATGTTTTCACCCTCTCGATGATGTGCAGAAACGTTGCAGTTGTACAAATTTTAACTTGCTCTTCTCATTTCTGTGAATAGATTTCTAGCTGTTCGTCATTTTACGGCTGACTATTTAACAAGACATCATCATAAAATATACCATCTTGAACACAAACAAATACTCACTGGATTCAAAATCTTAGTTTTTCTTTGTAAACTCGTATGATTGGAATCAAAATTTTTTCGTTAGTTTGTTTTCAAGATGGTATATGTTGAATTTTTTTTTGGCGGGATAACTTCAAAGGGGTACCCCCTTAAAATTTTTGTCAAAAATGTTGCCAGGGGAAACGCTGTGCAAATTTTTTCCAATTTTCCCGCCAAAAGTCTTAGTATATATAGAGCAAATTTTTTTGATGACACCTTTGTAATTAATTTAATTTCAATAAATTAATTAACTACTGTAATTAGAAAATTAAAAATGAATAAACAAGTGAAATGAAACACTTGTTGTGAGAACTTTATTGTTTAAAATATTTTATTTACTTAATAAAGATTACAAAAGAAATGAACACCTGAATGAAAGACTGCATTTAATGACTATAAATTTAGAATTAAATTACATCTTTTAAAAAAAAAATAAAATAAGAGGCGCATGCGTATTTTAGGCGCCGTATTTTTTCTAAGTTTTTTGGCGGGAAAATTAAAAATGTTTACACAGATGTTAAGAAGTATATTTTTTAAAAAAGTTGGCGCATGCGTATTATAAGCGCCGTATTTTTTCTAAGTTTTTTGGCGGGAAAATTAAAAATTTTGACAAGGGCTATCCGCAAAGTAAGCTTAAGCAGTCAAGACAATTTTTCAGAAAATATTTAATAAACAAGAGCAATTGATTTTGTACAAAGCAAACTCGACGAAATACGCTCTAAATAACTCGACAAAAACTTAGAAATTCTCAAAAAGAAAAAAACTCGTTAAAAACTTGAAAATTCTGGTTCAAGGAAAATCTCTTTTGGTTGAGACATTTTGAATAAACAAGACAACCATTCTAAAATTGGTCCATGAAAGAAAACTAGAACAAAATAATGATTCTAAACACGAAGGCACACTATAAAAAATTTCTTCTCCAGGAAAACCAAAGAATTACGAAGCTCACCATTCGAGAACTCGGTGAATCATATGATAGAAACGTATGTGACTATTGAACAACAGTGGTGTTGCGCTACACAAACGACCGTTGAGAATATGTTAAAGTTTTTCACGGGAATTATTCAAATTCAGGAAATGTTGCCGTATTTCAACTAATAACTCAGAAAATAAAGAAAGTAAAGTTTCGTTTGGTACCCTGCTGCCTTGCTGTTTACCTAAACAAGCCAACAACATATCAAAAGGCACTTCCCAATCTTTATTTGCTAAATTAACAGTTAAGTCTCCTATTAAAATGCCGTGTATCGAAATTCTCGCACAAAGACTCATCAAGATGTTCTCAATAGCCGCTAGTGTAACGCAACACCGCTGATGCTCAAGAGTCATGTACGCGTCAGTCACACAATTCACAGAGCTCTCGCATCGTGAACAAAGAGAAAACAGTAAAACTGGATTGAAATTTGTAAAAGCAAAGCTGAAGAAACATTTCCTACAAAACCTAACTGTAAATTAGTTTCAGGTAAGTTCGTTGTTATAAATCACCTTCGTGTTCTCCTTAATTTAATATGCGCAAAAACCTCGCCGATCCTAACATTTAGTCCACGAAAAAAATCCTATCCTACAGGCCCTATGTTTCGGCTTGAAAAAATCTCCCAATCTGCCTTACTTTGGTCCCTTCTGCATTATGTCTTGTCCTAAGAGTCCTGTCTTCTTAATGTTACCACCAGTGTCTTGCTTTGCCTTTATCTTTCCTCAATCGTATGGTCAGAAACCCTGAAAGAATGAAAAAAAAAGTGTTTGATATATCATACTGAGGCTTCGTGTTTTGTTGTGTTTTGTTTTGTTTTGTTTTTGTAAGTAAATAAAGTTTTCCTCATCCTATCCCATTAACTTTGTTTAGACATTCTCATCACCTGTTTGTTCACAATGTACTGATTTTTGTAAGGAGAAATTAGATTTCAGTCACTTTTGTTACCAATTAAATCGGAAAATCTCCATTAGCTAAATCAGCATTATTTGCACAGCAGTAACAATTTAATTAATAATGGCTATGAGATACTTTCCGATTTTCGTTATTCTTTAAACAGGCAGAAACTTATTTCAATTTGCAGACTGTTGAGACCAGAGCACAGGCTTCGAATCCAACAATTGAAATGCTTGTAACAAAATGAACGATAATACAGTGGAAATTTGCCATTTTAATACCCAAAAGTATAAGAACCTGTTTAGCCAAGTAAGATCAAGCAGGTTCCAAAAAAATTATCCCTGCCTTTTGTCACTTTAAAAAGGGCTTTTTTTTTTTATCAGAACACCTAAGTTCTAAAGATTAAAGCAGCTCTGCTTTTTAGCCGATTTGAGTCATCAGTTGTCATGTGACAGTTGTGGACATGCTGCGATCAAAGCATTTTTTGCCAGTCAGTTAATTTCAAACCATCTGACAGGTAGCAAATGAAATATGCATGGTCACTTAATGCCAGTGGTCAATTTGGATCCGTGTCGAAAAAGTAATTTGTAAGTTTCATTTTGGAGTTATACGTCAGTTTGTCAGAAAGGATGTTCAGATCAAAATATGATTTGTCATCAATAATATGGAGCAATCTGTCGGCTGTCAGTAACTTGAAGAATCGTGAAATTTGATATAATCTGCTTGTTTGCAATAGGGATGTTGAGTTCGCAACATGATTTGTCAGTTAAAATTTGGAATCATCTATCAGTTCTCGGAGAGGATGTTGAGAGCAACACATGATTTGTCAGGTAACATTTGGAATCATCTGTCAGAGGTCATTGAGGATGTTGAGACAAAAAGATGATTTTTCAGTTAAAATCATATTGAGATCAACCCGTGATTTGTATGTTAAAATTTGTCATCCTTCAATTCTCAGTAAAATTGTTGAGATCAAAACAAGATTTATTTGTAACGTTAAGAACGAAACATGTTTGATCAGTTAAAATTTGGACGCATCTGTCAGTTGTTATAATGATGTCGACATGAAAATGTTATTGATCAGTTAAAATCTGTAGTCATCTGTCAGTTATTAGTAACGATGTCGAGATCAAAACGCTATCTGGAGTCATCTGTCAGTTGTTAGTAACGATGTCGAGATCAAAACGTTATCTGGAGTCATCTGTCAGTTGCCATTCTTGGAATTGAACAAATCTTTGAATGTCTAAGACATATTAAATGGCACTGCTTGAGCTTTGGTGACCTACTATTTTCTCTCGTTCTTTTTCTATTCGGAATGAAAATCTGCCAAAATAAAAAACACTTTTTCGACCTACTGTTTCCGGCAAATCAAAAGTCGAACCATTTAAAGGTATTTACACTTTCCAAATGGAATTTTCTTACACTTTTCCCTTCCCAAAACTGATCAACAACAAGAAGCCTATCAACATCTTATTATTCCTTAACCTATCAATAAATTGAAATGCCGACACCGACAGGTGATGAGAATAAATGAACCCATCAAATGGTATGCAAGTGTTGTTTCGGTGAACAATCGAATTCTCAGAACTACCAAACAAACGAAATAAACTGCAAACAGTGTAGAGAATTAATATTTCGAGCTGTGAATCTGTTTGGTATATTATAACTTACAAGTCAACAAGTACGTCTTGGTAAATTTTCGTGAAGCTATCTCTATGCACGATTTTCCGATCCTTCTTGTTCAACCAAAAATAAAAACAACATTCCCGAATAGCTGTTACGTCAGCTTGTCGCTATGACGATGCGTCCTGGTACTCAGCAATAACCGTAACCCTAATTTACGTTTGATGTGAAGTTTACATGAAATAATTCATATAATGCACTCGTTGTGAGTGAAGAAAAATTATCACAAGAATAGGGATCTAGACACGAAAAGGTCCCTCTTAACCCCATAGTACACACAGTTAGAGAACTCCATGAAAGAGCAAGGGAAACGTGAACTGACCTGCGATAGTTGTATTTTGCTCCATCACTGATCTTTCACCTTTCCAGTGTTATCCTCTTTCGACCGTTCCATTGCCTGATAAGATCAAGGACAAATTAAAAGACAATATGAGGTTATCGTAAGGAAACATGATGAAATTTTAGAATCATTATGAAGGAGAAGAGCCGCTATGTTAAAATACAAAATTCGGAACCATTCGGAACTATATAATGAACCGTTTAATTCCATTCCCGTTTAAGTTCTTGATAAGTACTAAAACTTAAGTCTCGGTCACAGCATAAAGTTAGTTGTCCTGTAACGGTATGAACTGTTACCCATTTCAGTTAAAGAAATGTTCCAAATTCTGTGAAATTATTTCAACGGTCTTAGCCAAAATGAGTAATAATGCATAACGTTTTCTACACATACCATGATCAAGTCAAAAGTACTTGAGAATTCGCTTCACAACTTGAGCTCGCTTGCCGTTTCTGGCTCTCATGTACCACATGCAATCTACTTTCGTTCCAGAGGGTTCCTCTCACAGAAGTCTCTGTCTGGGACATGTTAGCCAACGATTCTTAACAGTAGAAATGGCATTACGCGAATTTTTGAAGCAAGAAACCGAACCTCCAAACACCTCGTGCAAACTAGCGAGCAACATGAATATCAAATGAGCGTAAGAATATTTGCAATGCAAATACAGTAATTTCGAAAAATTAAATCATAACTTGGCTCCAAGGCTCAGGGGAAAAAAAAAAAAAAAAAAAAAAAGAATTTCTTAAAACATGAACGGTAAAAACGAACGATAAAATCCGACTTTTCGGAGTAGTCATGACTCCATTATCAAGAAAAAAATATATCAGATCATACAAATTTGCATGATCTGACATGAAAAAGTATTTATTCATCCCTGTACCCCAATGCGATTTGTTTTGTTTTATTCCTTTAAGCTTCGGAGCTAAATTAGAACTGGCCTAATCAAGTTACGTCCTGAGTGACGATGAAGGAGATTAGAGCTAACAAGTTGACAGATGCGGGTAAGCAACAACAAGAACAACAAGAACAACAAGAGCAACGAGTTGAGAGCGACCTCGTGTCTTACAATAAGAGAATCTAGAACAGGCTATTTCGAACCATGTTCGTATGCATTCTATGCTATACCAACACGACTATACGTTTCTACAGACCACAAGATTTTCGACAGGGAACATCTTATGTCCTTGTTTTCGGTACAGGGTTTTCTTCTGTCCTTAAAACAGACCTTGCGTCTCGAAGTACTTAAGGAACACGTACAAAAATCTGAGTGGTACACAGTACACAGGGATGCACAGACCGAGACATGAAAGCAAGAAGGAACGGATTTCGTAGACCGCTTAGTGTGTCTTCGTCTTATTATATTCGAAAAAACTAGAGTCTACAAAAGGTCACGTTCTCAAATTTATTTCACAAAGCTCATATCTCGATGAGATAAATAATTTAAATTGCACGCTGTCAGTTTAAAAGAACGCCGTAACTAGGATCTTTTTTTCAAGATCAGTGAAGGTCCAGCAGGCTTCTAGCCTCTTCCAGGCGTTCAGTTAGTTGGTGCGCAGAGCGAAAATCCCGCACCGTTTTTCGCGCTGCGCCCCAACTAACTGAACGCAAGCTAGCGGACTTCCCAAGGTACAAACTCGCTTCTCGAGTCTGATACACAACGCTACTCGATATCGAGGTCCTCTTGTGCTAACAAGTTACAAACGTAAAAATGAACCAAAAACAGGTTTCTAGTAATAAATTGAAAGCTTGCTTATTCTTTCCTTTTGTCAAATAATACGATGCAAACGCAATATCGAGTTCGACGATCGAAAGCAAATCAATTTTCCAGTAACGATAAAAGCCAAGCGTAAAATGCTTCCGTCGTTTTGCCAGTATTTCCCCGGCACGGATCGAGCATGGTTTCTGGACAGGTAACATATTATCCAGGCTGACCTCAAACGGAACTTCCTGCAACATAAATAGAAATCACAAGTCCATGCTGAAAGGACACTTCTGAAGTGTAGCACATGGGGAAGGAGTGAAAATTACTCAAGCGACTTTTCATTGCAGGAATATCTACGCACAGAGGACAGCGGGGTGGGGGAAAGCTATTTTCGTTGGTTAAACCGGGGTAGGCCAGCATCATAAAATTAAAACGCTTTGTTACTAGGAAATAAACTATGTTATTAATCCTAAATGGGGTTAAAACGGAACATAAGGCCTAAATTTTTATCCATATCCAGATGTAAAGCAAAAACTGGTCTTACTACCAACATGACACATAGAGTGTAGTGAAAGAGTGCCAAAATGTGTTTCCTACCCCGACCGGAACTGGAACTTCACGCCCGTATTTCGGCCCGTATTTCACTCAGATTTTCTTTCAGTAGGGTCCTAATATGGTCGTCCTTTCTCTGCTTGGCTGACAGGACCCTTATTGCGATGCTCTTCTTTTTGCGTGCTGTGGCTCCTGTTAATGAGGCTTTCTGTTTCAGATGTTGCTTCAGGTAAAGAAGAAAGAGAAAACCGGGCAGAACCAGAAGATTGAAGCCGGCTGTTTACCTTCATCTTGTCACTGTGTATAAGCTGTCCAAAACGATTAGCAGCCATGGCATTTGGTGAGGAAGGCATTTTTTTTTTCGAGATATCACCACATCACATGATTTTGGCCTATCAAGTAGTCCAAAATAGGCTAAATTTCGGGCAACTTTGGGTGAACCTACAACTTCCAGAAACTCTTTCAATTTGGTGATAATTTTTTTCACTTACTACTTTTCACTTACTCTAGAGTTCCTTCGCTTCTATGTTATGGCTGCTAAATATCGCTGCCAAATCGATGAGCACGACCCAAATTTTAGCCATTTCCAGTGAGTTGTTGTACAAAAGTGTGGCAGTCTATTTCCAAAGTAACCATTTTGCATATAGTCTTAATTTTCACTGCTACCGATATTCAGTTTAGTTAAAACTGGTATCTACAAGCAAATCAGAGTCATTGGTCTCACAGTCCAATGAAAATCTTCAGTCGTAATTTTTTCCTGGTCAGTGTAGAATGCAGACTGCAGACTGCAGACCAGGGGTAAAATACAGACTGAGGGTAAAATGCAGACTGCAGACCAGGAGTAAAATGCCGACTGCCGACTGCAGACTGTAGCTGAATCATGCTGTAACCGTTTCCATCATTGTGAGTCAACCGTAAACAGGCAAACCAAAGCGTTATTTCTAAAGGTTAACCTGCTACATCGTGATTACCAGAGTTCTGATCCTCTTCGATTTCTGTTTACACCTCATCTGAAAAGCAAGATTTAACACCCTGTCAGCAAATCATTACTTTAGACTTGCAACTTCATCAACTTCACTGGACTTCATAAGTGTTCAACACAACACTGACCCCTACTGACCCCCCTACTGAACCCCCCCTCCCTACTGACCCCCTATAAAATCAATGGGAAAGAGGAAATAAAGCCAAGAACTATCAATGGTACCAATTCAAGTTCATTAATAAATTTAACTAACCTGAAATTTCCAAGATGACAGACGCATTGCAGCTTTCTGACTCACTTTGCCTTTGATTGCAAGTGCAGGTTTTGTTTGCAGAAAATCAAGTACAGAACAAGTTGGAATATCATCAAGTATGATCTTTGTACCCATCAGCAAATTAAGCAATGAAATTACTGAAGAAACGTTGGCAATATCAACATCCTTGCAATTAACTGTGGACAATACGGACAAGCGAGACATGAACATCAAGTGGAAGTCAATTTTGCATGATAGTTCCAGGTCTCTTGGCAATTTTCCCCAATGGATGTAACTTTCTCCTTGATGCACATATTCGTCAAAAAGACCACGGATTCTTGAGGTAACCCAATCTCATTTGATCAACATTTCTTATAAACTTAAGAAGGTTATAAAAAATTGCCTTTTATTTAAAAAAATGGTGAACAACACAGCCACGAACAACAGGGCATCGACCTTTATTGAGGACAAACGTAACCAATATTCCCAATGTTTAAAGCAATTTATCAAATATTAATTCACTTGATTCTACAGTCAGGGTGCTCGCATTTTTTGGTTGGGTGGCAGTAAATGGGTCACTTGTTAACTAATAGTGATTTTTTCGTAGTGAAAATTCATCTTAATCACTTGTGTGACTTCTGGTTAACGTATCGCATGCGTGTCGTCCGCGATCACTGATGAACATGTTCATATTGATAGGGTTTCTTCGTTACTTTCATTGCTTAATTTTCTAATGGATACGAATACCATACTTGATGGTATTGCAACTTATTCTGTTTTCTGCAATCAAAACCTGCACTTGCAATCAAGGAAGAAGAGAGTTGAAAATCCGCAATGCGTCGACTGCATCTTAGAAATTTTAGGTAAGCTAAATTTGTTACGAACTTGGGGGGAGGGGGGGGGGGGGCGCCGGGGAGGGGCTCCCCCGAATTCTCACAGATTGCGTCCCGAGCCCGCCTCCGGGACGCCCCTTTTCACACTG
>Ga0126338_10001232_pt1 | contig 16234 bp, 9 predicted proteins | sample OrbCmetagenome_2_FD_92529 | JGI IMG/M metagenome (GOLD analysis project Ga0126338, IMG submission 92529) | Coral microbial communities from Petempiche,Puerto Morelos, Mexico - Orbicella C C metagenome | ecosystem: Host-associated > Invertebrates > Cnidaria > Coral | place: Petempiche,Puerto... | reverse complement strand
CCAAACGGGCTCAGAATCCTTGGTTCTTACCCTTGGTTTTGTAGCAATAAGGGGGTAAGCGTGCGTGTGCCCCCCCCCCCCCACCCCCACTCCCTCACCCTAAATGGGATGCTACTACATGGCAGGTTACTCCCCAATGTAAAACTTGCCAGTACCCTTTCACACCTGGGTCGAGAGAGGCACTTTTATGAGAGTAACATTTTTCACCCAAGAACACAACAGAATGACCCTGGCCAGGGCTCAGACCTGGACTACTCGATCCGGATTCCAGCACCTCAGCCTTTAAACCATCATCCCATCCACATGCTTGTTCCTTAAATAATGGTATTTTGCTGAAGAAAGGAGTAGGATGTCTTGCAGCAGCAGAATAGAGTGGCTCTTGATTTTTCAGACGGGCACAAAACCTGCTGGCTGTAGAGTTTGATATTTTAAGCTAATCTTTAGCAGCCCATTTTGCTTTGTTGTTTTGACTAACATAAATGTTCTTCTTTTACTGTTTCCCTGTAGGCATATCCTGAAAAGTCTTTTATTGGGAAATTTACCACCCGTTTTCTTTTAAATGAGGTACTGGTGATTAGTATTTTAACCTAACATTCTAGATCTGGGTTGAATCTGAAGCTTTTTATAGACATTACAGTTACTTGAACCTACAGATGACAATAGTCCAACAGTGTACATGTATCAGTGTGGGGTCAGTGACTGGAGCTTGAAGCTGTGACATTCCTGCTTCTCCTGGGGCATGGCAATGGATACAAAATGATTAGAAGCATTCTATTTGTGTGCATGTTTTGATTGCCATAACAATGCATCACAAAAGAAATATTGGCTATGAATAAGAAAGGCTAACGCATTCAAGAAAACTTGTGTACCTAACGCGTTAGAGAAAATGTGCAGGCCATTGCCTTGGCGTTAAGAGTGCGTTAAAAACTCGCGTGCGATGTTCACTTGTCTCTGAGTGGGACTAGCTGGGACTCTATGGTAGCCCATGATCTGTTAAAAAACAAGTTGACGTGTGTCTTTCTTTCTTTGTCCTGTGTAGATTCAGGGGCAAATGAGTTGTCTTGAACATCACATCAATGCTGCAGTAGACCATATTGATGAGGAAGAAGCCAAGCAAAGGTGAGTTTACACCTCTTGAAGTTTGTGTTTCACATGTAAATGAGGAAGGGATTACAGGATAAGGGGTTTTAAGACAAGAAGAAGTTGGGATGAGACAAGAGTGTGGCATACTGAGGTAAATCCAACTCCGAGTTCTGCTCATCCAACCACCCTTTACATGATCACATTCAACAAGATAAATACCTGTCAGATCTTTAATAAAGGAGCTCTCATTTTGAGTTATTTTGGCTTCATTCACCTTGAAGGAAACCTGAAAAAACTAGTCTACTAATATAGAAAAACACCAAAGAGATAACGGTAAACCATAAAGGATCAAGGATGGTTAAGGATGGAGAAGATTACCACGGATTACAAACGGCGAACTTGAAAAATTTAGGCTAAACTTTTCAATTTGCGCAAACTGTGATGTAGCTTGTTTAAGAGGAAAGACTGCCTGCAGGCGGTTTAAAGTGAATTTGTAGGGCAACATGAAGCCAAAATTAAGTATGTTTGAGGTTGTATTGAACTATTGTACCTTAATCATTTATTCATTCCTATTGACTGTAAAAAGGCCTGATGTTTGTCAAGCTGAAATCACCAACATGAATGTAAGAGGAGGAAGGATGAAAAGAAAAATGCAGTCATTTACACAGCAAACAAGTCCTGATGGTCAGTTCATATGTCAGTCTTTGAAACATTAGTTCTCTTGTATGTTTGTTTAGTACGCCGTTTATGTGAACATTGTTTGGGTCTTAGTTGTTAAAATCGTCTTATGTTCAACATTTACCATGTCAACAGCTAGCCAGCAGGCAATGAGGCATGGCTTGTCCCTGGAAGTGGATCGACTTGGACAGCTTATTGACAAGTTAGAAAACAAGGTATGTAAATGATTAAACCGATCTTTGTTGATTTTATAGTTTACAATAAATAAAAAATATATTTCGTGCGAAATCGTGCTAAATTTATGTCTTAAAATACGCTGAAAAAACGCAAAATGGCAACGGGAACAAGACCCAGATGAATACGTTCGGGCAACGTTTTGTATCCTATTAGGTGTTTATTGCCCGATATAATACAGATGGTACCCTGCGCACGGTCAAAAACCCATGTTTTGTCAGAGTATAAAACAGAGAAAAAGCGAGTTTTATTGTTTTTCGCCTATATCATAAAGCAAATGAAGAAGCCCGGCTAAGCCGTGTATTACACTGTGATAAAACACTCTGGACATTTGAGAACACTCGGGAAATGTAAAAAACACTCGCCTGCGGCTCGTCTTTTCTACATTTCCCTCGTGTTCTCAAATGCCCGTCGTGTTTTATCACAGTGTAATACACGGCTTAGGCTTCTTTACGTGTTAATTAATGTAATATACCATAACTGTGCAGCTTTTGTTTAATGACAGGTCAAATTTGATGTTATTGATGAAGAAGAAGTGGAAGTTGGAAAAGAAAACTTGGTAACTTAAAACCTTGTTAATCTTAAATGTGATTTTTACAACAGTTCATTGTTGACTAGAAGAAGTTAAACCACATCGAGTTAGTGGAAATTCATTTTGCTGGGATAACAAGTTTCCGATCGTTAATTATTAATTGTTCCAAAAACATGATCGCGGGGTTCATGTTTTAAATAAACACAACACAATTACAATTTTGTCCTTTTTGAATCCGAATCAGTTTGATATACCAGCATGTAGTTTGAGGTACGTGTACGTCTTGAAACATATTGGAACTAAGTCATTTTTTGTGTGTGTTGTGTCCAATCAGGTTATTATTGTGTCAAGGAAATTTCAAGTTAAGGCTGGAAAAGAATTTCGCTCCAACCTTAAGAGTTACATCGCGGCAACTTCTCTGGCAGAGGGATGTTTACAGTAAGTCACTAAATTTGCTCCGTATTCATGCATCTGTGGCAAGATAAATGAAGGTCAAATCAAAGCGACGCGAGCTGTGCTGGTCAGTTGAGATATTGGCGCTAATTTCGCGTGAAGAATTTGAACTTGAGCGAAAATGTATTTTATCAGTTTGCCGAAATTTTCCGATTGATTCACTGCAAAAGACCCACTTAAGGTGAAAATTTAAAGAAAACAGCAAAGTTGGGGGGAATAGTAGCGACTGAGGTCTTTTAGAGCAAGCTGTATGCTTTGATCCATGGGAAAAAGAGATTGCAGTAGGGACTAAAACCTTATTGACAAAACCTTAATTTCCACATTGCCTCTACAGTCTCGGTGTTCGCACCATCAGTGGAACCAACACATTTGTGGTGTACGAGATTTGGGCAAACAGCGAGGACTTGAACAGGTACTTTTTTTGTGTGTGTGTGTTTTCAATCATCGTGATTTAAAATAGGAGACTTCACGAACCAGGGGCCACGAAGATCTCTAAGAGGCGTCGGGGCATACTTGCTCTAAATGCTTTTAACTTTGGTTCAATTTCGAGAGTGAAAATTGCCTTGGGCTGTAGAACATTCTTACTGCGATACTACTCATTAAACCTTTTGTTTCGTTTCTCTTTGCCGTTGCCGTCGTGGTTTGCTTAAGCTCTCTATAGATCACACAAGACGTCAAAATGTGGTAAGAACATCAGTGTCACACTCGGCTATCGCCTCGTGTGCCACTTTTTTTCGTTGTTACCACGTTTTGACTTCATCAGACGCACGGCAACATGGACTATTTGTTAAGTCGCAGAGTGAATCGTATTTCTCTTTCTTCTGTGTGGCAGACACTTTTCATCTGATACTTCAAAGACATTCATGCATGGCAATATCGACTGTATGGAACAGCCTGAAGAGTACCAAAAAATGGCAGTGCCTGGTACGTAAGATCTCTTCCCATACCAAATAAGAAATTCTCATTAGAGAGTTGCTGCCCTTGTTGTGTTCACAGGCTACAATTATCCCACTATTGCCATCTATGTTCGGTTACGATGTCACTTTCCCCTCCTCTACTGGTCGAAAACAAAATGGGAATTATGATGGTACATGTTGAAATTGTTTATTGCAGATTGGGAAAACAGTTTCTTGGTTCCTGTATTTTCACGGATATCCGAGTGTATGACAGACTCGCTGAAGTACAAAAAAAGCTACAGTTACTGCTTTTGTTAACTAATCGAGATATTTAAGAGCGGGTTCTCAAGATTCTCGCTGAGCTCTTCTACCGCTCTGATTGATGCATAAGTAATATGTTAATTTTTCTTAAATTTCAGCTTCATGGTGCAGGGCGTCGACCAACTAAACATTACTGAAGTTTGTAGGGATGTAGCATACATTTTCATCCTATCTATAGATTAAGCCTTTACGTTCTCAAACTTATTAATAATTCATCAACTTAGACAAAGAAAATCATAGCTGAACGGTGTCACGGTCTTTGAAAATGTGGTCAATTACGGACTCTAGTATCTGACAGCAAAAGGTTAGAACTGGGTGTCTGTAATAGAAGTAAAGATTGTTTGCAGTCCGGTCTTCTGAAGAGAACTGTCCGTATAATGGAGGTGTCTGTAAAGAGAGGTTTGATTGCACTTGTTAGTTTTTGGGAATTTAACTATAACTATTGTTCTCCAAAATATTCACATACGAAAATAACCCGTTGACCATCGAACACTGGAAAGGCTTTCTTCGGCTACATTTTGATGGTTCTGAGGGAATATGCTCAGGGAACCACATCTTATTGCGCGCTCTTTTTCCCAGCCCTTCTTGTTTTCTTGATTTCTGTACAGTTTTCGGAGCGGTGTTGAAGGAGAAACCTGGTGCCTGGTGTACATGCCTGAGAGGGAAGATAGCACACGTTCTTACCTTGGGTTGATAATCTTTATTTTATACAGTAAAATTAACACGGGCACTTTTCAATTCAGCAATTATACATAACTTCTCTGTGGTAACTGACAGCGTAACAACTGACTGCCATTTTCACTGATCTGCCCATAGTTTTGGTAAAACTAAACTCGATTTAGGTCATATAATTACAAAACAAATACATATTATTTTCCTACATAAAAATTTGTTCCTTTGATATATCAGTTGTAACGATGGAAGCAACACGGTCCAACCCACTTTACAGACTTGGAAATGACAGTGGTTTTTGTCCCAAGTTCTCATAACTTAACCTGCGTCACACGAATACCACATCAACGCGAAACTTTCTAGGACCAACGGTGTCTGTTTTTGAGGGGTTTAACTGTATTGTAGTTGTAGGTATGACTAGATTGATTCTTAAATAGTTTAACGAATTTTGATACTGATACTGGAACTAAAAGAGGTTTAAATTATAAGCGATGGAGTCTTATTGCTGTTCTAATCAACAAGAAATTTTTGAATGAGAAAAGAATTTATTTTCTAGAGAAAAGAAATTTTTGGCGGTCCTGACGGCCTGTGAAAACTATCTTGAGATACAGGAGAGGTTTTATAGCAAACGTTCTTTGTCTAAATAGAACTCCAGATTTAGCCTTCATTACCGCTTCTAACTCAAGACATTTATCTTAAAGTTGAACTATGTCCCTCTGGTTTCATCCTTGTATAAAGCCACGGGTCACGTTATTACACTAACGCAAAAGAGCTGGCTACTTTCAAGAAGAAGCCATGAAAAACAATCAATGGCTAAAAACAAAACAATTCCTTTTTAACAAATTGGAGTTCCTTTGGACAATGGATGTTGGAGGTCTATTCTAAGTTAAGTTATTAATAGTTAGATACGATATCTTTTTAAAAATGGCATAAATAATCTCCAAGCAAAGTGCGCTTGGTAGAACGAAAAACAAAACACATTTATTAAAACGAGATAATTATATAAGAGTTATGATTCTTTGTGGATAGCAGATTTCCAAATCACACTTTCCCCAAAACAATCTTTTAAAATGTCACTGCAGCATACTCTTGGCAAGTCGTGTCACACACTGTCTACTCCAATGCATCGTTGTATTCCTAATGTTTCCTAAGGTCACGCCTATTCTCTGTCACGACAGGATCCATTGTAATTTAATATCCTATAACGAAGCAGTTTCCTCTAAAAGTTAAAATGCCATTTAAAAGAAACCCTTTTTCTTGTCTTTCTTCTTGGACTCTTTGTCTTTGTCTTTTTCTTTCACTAAACCGTCTACGGACCTGTCGACACGAAACAAAAGCACAAATTGGGTTACTGACGAGTCTCTCCCTCACTGAATTGCTCTCGTCACGCCATCTTTACTCTTTCCGAGTAACGGAGGGTTCGGCGTGATAAGCCAAAGAATAAGAAAGTGAAGCATTGGCAGCTGTCACTTCCCTTTGCAAAGAAGCGAGGAAGGACAAACTTACTCCACCCCACCCTAAAAGAGCCCTGCCTCATTAAATCGTGTCTTGAATCAATTTTGGAAATCCAGAGCAACCAACATTGAATGGGGATGTATCTTTTGTAGAGATGGAAAAGCCTGGCGGGACTACATTGACGGGGATTCGCAGCGTATCTGAAGGGGGAGGGTTGGTGGTTGGAATCAAAGGTACTATTAATGGCGAATTTTTCAGCTCGAATCTCGGAGTAAATATATTAGGGAATCAGGGAGCAGAACCTTAGTAAACCAAGTTATGTCTCCATGAAGTAAACTGAAAACGAAACATTCCCAAACTACAGTTCTAGTGCACGTGCCGGTGAGGAGTGCTTTACGCATGCGTGCTTGTGCGCCATACACTGAGCGAACTCTTACAGCTTTTACGATGAGACTGAAATGACGCGCTGCGACGGCTGCCCCTAGAAACGACGAATTTACAGTGAATTAATACCACGTCGAAGGCATAAATTAGACACTAACAGATGGCAACGACAAGGTAACCTTGACAGGCTGAGAATTCCACCGACCGAGAGGCCACGCTGCCAAGAGAACAAACTTAGTCAGTCGTCGAGATAATTATGGTTGACGGTTTGGGAACTGAAAAAAATTGCTGTTCTTTCATCCCTGAATGAACCATATGCAGGCTTTCTTATCAGGACAAGACAGGTCTCGCCCACCGCAGAATGAGCGCTTGGGCGTGATTGACTAACTCAACGCAAAATGGTACAGGGTATAAGGGGTACGCATCTCGAGCAATTTTACGCTGACACTAACCTTGCAATTATCCATTTTGCTGGCAAAATATTTTTTTGTGACGAGATGAGAGAAAATGTACTACAGTTTAAATGCGCTGGCCAATATGTCCTCAGCTTACTCCACGTTTAACTCCTAGCTACCCAGACATCTTAAGTTAGCTTTCCCTTATAGCACATTAATAGCATTTAAAGAAACACAAAATCAAGTTTTACTGTTTAGCTTTAGAAGTTTGCTTTTAACGGTTAAGCTTTAAGCTGCACATTTAGCTCTTTAACGTGCGGTAACCTAGAAGTGAACTGTTTAGATCTTGAGAGTTTATAGCATGCAACTCAACGCTATCCTTCAGTCTCCTGATTGAAGTTTTAATCATTTGGTATTTGGCAAAGCTAGGTTGCAATTATTCATAGTTTACTGCTTTTTTAGTGATTAGCTTACTTGTAAAGTTTATGAAGTACTGCATAAGAGAACAGAGAGAATCATTGCTACACATCTCGTCAACAATTTCTTATCGTAGAATTAGTGATAATTTAATTTCATGAATTTAGTGATCTCATGAGTACAAAACACTGCAAATCAGTACCTTGTTGTTTCTAGTTTTATGCCTTTGGAAAACACAACGCCCCATGGAACAGAGTTCGCTGGTTCTCTCTGTGTGAACAAATGATCAGGTTGTTATTTCTTAAACATGATTTATGGCTTACTTTGTTTCTGTTATTGTGAAAAAAAAAACACAAAAGTTGCATTTTTAAGTGGGCAATCTACATTGAGAGTAACCTACAGAGCTCTAAACCCGCTATTAGAGTGGCATGCCATATCTTACTTTAACTTTTTAACGTGGAATGTGGAATGCTTTTAACACTTTTTAACGCTACATTACGTTCTTAATTAAGGGCTTAGGATTAAGGAAATTATACCGCTCAGCTCGCTAGGTGTCAATGTAACATAGCGCCTTTCGTATGAACGCTCTTATTTTAAAGAGGCTGAGGCGAGAGACCGGTGACTACAGGACAAAGGCTAAACTGAGCATCAGGCCTTCCCGAGGGGAGGGGAGACGAGAAAAGAAAAGCGGAGGAAGCCTTTTCTTCTTTCTTTCTTTCTTTCCTTCTTTCTTCCTCCCCGTCCCACCTTACCTTCAAAAACCCTGATACTCAGGCTGAGCAGTGACAAGCTTTTAGACAGCAGCGTTTGCTATTAACAGAATTAATTGGACAGAATGAAACACCTGTCCCAAACACTCAATGCATATTTATAGCACACATCATCACTGTTGGCCGCGTGATTAAAACTTAAAAGCTACGTTTTACAGCTGCAACAGGCTAACAAAAGATGTCTGAGAGCATAGAAAGAGAACACTGTCTTCAAGAAGTGTTAATAAGCTAATTTCTTGAAAGCGCTCTGTCCACTTAAGACTACAGCCCCACGACCAGGTGATTTTTAGTATGGCTTAGGAAATGCTGAGTGGAAAACCAGAAGTAACTGTCAATCGAGATCGAAGTGGGCTGGGATAGAATAGTCCTGACTAACAAGCATAATAACCAAACAAAAATATACACAAACAAGAACAGCAACTTCTACCTGTTAATCTGTGGTTTTAAATTGTGACAGAAAAGTAATTTCAGAAATTACAGAAGAAGTTTTAATAATTATAAACTTCTGCTTACACTAAATTATGACTGTAAGACTACTTTTAAATTACAGTGCATTATAAATGTCTGCAAATTACAAAATTATAGCGACAGCTAAGTACATCAGGCGGACGGACACACTCTCTTTATTGAGAAAAATTATGATAACGTTTTTGAACACCTCTGGTTTTACATGTAGTGCATTTTGTTTGTTATTAAAGACACCTACTTGAGTGACTTGCTGGACGAATCTGATCTTTCAAGACCCTTCTTGTCATTGCTTTTCTGGTCCTCTTCATATTGCGCCTTCTCCCTCTCAAACTGTTTTCTTTTCTCCTCCAGTTCCTTGTTCTGTTGGTCGAGCTGTTTCCACATTTGTTCGTTTTTCTTGGCAAGCTGTTGATCAACGGTGACACAAAATTGTATTGAGTTCAAGAGTAAAGATGACAAATTAATCCGGCCTTTGTAACGGTCAAAAAGTTTCAACCAATCAGAGAACAGTCACACTAATTTGTGTATTGGCTTTCCTCACGTAGTTTTCCAGACTTATCAGCCAATCAGTGTGCCTAAAACAGCTTGAAAAACGTCGGCACCCAGTGTAAATCCCAGCTGTACCACTTCACTTCTTTGTTCAACTATCCCACTTACCTCTGCTTCTGAATCTTTGAGCTTCTTTTTCTTCTCCTTGACTTTCATCTCAAATACTTGCTCCATCTCTTGCTCCATTTTCTTTAGCTTCTGTTCTCGCTCCTCCTTCTCAGCTTCCAGTTGCTCAAGGGGACTTCTGCTCAGTGAAATGCTAGAAAAAACATACAGGATCGAGGTTACTTGATAAATGTACGAAGACCACTGACTTCACAACAATGCCACCCCTCTGAGTCAAACCGTTGAACGGTGAATTGTTTGTTCCCTCTGTTTAACAGTAATATCAGTATGTTGCCTCTTGAATTTGTTGAAGTACAAAATTTGTTTAGATGACTCGCCCAGCATCCGATGAACAATCGGTGAAAACTTGCTGCATGGGCGGATTTAGGGGGTGGGGTGGATCTTGGGCTGGGTGTTTAGGCACTTCCCTTTTTGGAGAACCAAACCATTAAAAAAATTTAAAAGGTTGTGAATATTATGGCAGAAATAAAGGCAAACACTCTGGACAGGTACCTCATTGTAATTTCTACTTTGTGCCATTGCTAGTATTTCCAGAGAAACGGTTTTCAATTAGATTCCAATTCTCAAATTGCAACATTTTGAGAACATGCCCAATTACATGTAATTCTGCAACCCCAAGGTACATGTACCAGCCACCCACCCTTGAAAAATCCTGGATCCGCCCCTGTCCTTTTTAACAAACAATAGCAAAATCAAAATCATTCTCGACTACACCCTTAATCTTGTTCAATTAAGAATGCTTCTTTTTCTCTGCGCCTAATAGAATCCGCAATGACTTACTTTGAACTTGGCTGATTTGTAGGTGAGCCCACTGTCATGGCTGCCAGCTTCTCACAGCGATAATTTTCATAGTGATTGTCATTCGTCATATCCTTAAGGTCCTGCATATGTGTTCTGTGAGAGGAGAAGAATTAAAATACATACTATGTTATTTTTTACAAGTTTAATGCCCTTGAAACCATTATTCCTCAATACGGAACCAACAAACAATCTAGTTCAAAAAAGTATTTATTATTAATAATAGCTCTTTTAAAGTTCTGCAAATAAATAAGTGAATCTATGAATTTCGGCAGACGTACGGCAAACTTAAGCGAATATTTACGTTTTTTTAGGTCACTTTCATGAAAGTGTAACTGAAATTTTCTTCTTTTGTGCAATGTTTTGATGGAGCAATTTGTCAAAACTAATTCTGAAGGGTCAATCAGAATTCTCCATTTCATGCTAGAAAAATTTGCCATATAATAAACACACATAAGACATGACAGATCTTCATCTGAACAAAGTATACATGTAAAAACCCATGCCAGCTTTACAAACATCACTTAAAAACTTACCTAATCAGCATATTTCTTAAAGCAACGAAATCACAATGGTCTACATTTTCAACTGAAAGAGGAAACAGGAACCAACGTTATGACTGTATACTTAAACCAAGATCTGCTGTGTACTGTAGAGCAGAACATTATGTTTTACAAAGTGACTTACATTAGGAGTAGAAACTGGGAGAGTTCAAAAAAATCCACTACGTGTAGTTGTAGTACTGGAATACTGTATGTTCATGTATATGCTAATCATCAAATACAAAGTCAGCACAATGTACGTCTTCAAAAAAAAAATTTTTTAAAAATTAAAAAATTTAAAAAAATTTAAAAAAAACAATCTTAAATATGTAATGTCTAGTAAAGCTTTCTTATATCAATATCATGTCAAAGTTAGTACCAATTTACCTTCTGCCACACCCCAAGGGTAGACTCTGGCTCTCACTCTTTTGCCATTGACTTCTAGCACTGTGTTGCTACCAACCACAGCGAATGGTATTCTGTCCTGAATACAAGGTAAACAAAAACAGTTTTCAGTGTAAGTCAAGGTAATTAAAAATAACAGAATAATACTACATGTAACTGAGGCCAATATCACTGGGTGTTTAGTACATGTATTCAGTGGCGGATCCATACCTTGAGCTAAGGGGCAGGGGGGTGGCAATTTTGTTCTGCTTGCCCTGCTGGATTATCTTCCTTCTGTTGTTTCTTCTTTTTTCGCCCAGAATAAGGGGGGCGGGGGACCTCCCAGACCCCTTCCCTAGATCTGCCAGTGCTATTGACACACCCACTGCCTGCTAAACCAGGACTACTGGACTGTCTTAACATGTAACAGTCCTCATTAACTGGCAACAGATGATGAGGCCACCTAAGTATTAAGTTTAAGAAATAAGTTTTAAGTTTTCAGCAGGAGGGCAACTGGTTTTAACAGGCCGGCAACACGTTTTGAACTAAATACTGTTTACAAGATGGTCAAACCAGGCGATCAAAATCGTCCTCACAGATGGTCAATTTGCCCAGTGCCTGGCCCTTAATGGAACCCCTGAGTTTTGTAAATTAGACACATCAATCTGCTATCAAAATACATAGCCCTAGTGTGCTAGTATAATTATTTATTTAATTTGTTGAACATTCCTACCAACCTTCATACTAACAGCAGCTACGTCTTCATCGTCATCTCCCCCGAGGTCAGGAAATTTGTAAATTCCGATGTCATTTTCTTCTATTTCTTTCAATATCTAAGAACAGAAGAGCTTGGTGTGAAATTTCTTTTCTTAGACACACTTAAAACACCATTATGCATGCTTATTTGAATGAAAACTGTTTCAAAATTAAACTAGAATATGTGGAATTTCCAAAGGTTGTAATGTACACAATGCAATCAGTAAACACCCAGTAAGAAAGTGTACATAAAAACTGTACATCTACATGTATATCGAAAAAAAAGAACTGACACAAGCTGTTGAATTGTGATAATCAAGACAAACTATAAGACATAGTGACTTTCCTTTCTTTCTCTTGTTTTCTATTCATTAAATAAAAATTGGTTTTACACGAAGCTTTTTTTTTGTTTAGTCCTAAGGAAACACACAACAACAGCTGGTCCTCAAACTGGGAGTAATCTAATACTTGGAAAATGTAATACAGTTGAACCTCCCATAAGCGCTTACAGGAGGTGGTCACTTACGAGAGCTTAGACCATATTGGGTCCAAATTTTGTCGCATCAGCATATCAGTAACTGCAGAGACTTACCCCATGTTTTAAAAGTTTTATTCGTATGAAAAGTCAATTTTGAGAAAAAAAAATTCCACCAGTACAGGTCTCCCATTGAAAGGTTTCTGTCTCTTGTACAACCCAGAAATTTGATAATGTTGCAACACCATATTATCTAATTTTCGCCCTAGTATCTGTCAAGTGGTCGCTTATGGGAGGTTAAAAAAGAAATAAAATGGGAGGTTAAAGTCAAAGGAAAATTTCAAACTTTTAGCTCTAAAAGTGGTTGAGAGATGGTTGCCTGCAAGAGGTTCCAAATATAGGAATTTGACTTGGAAACTCTTGGTATTTTTGAAAACTGGTCGCTGAGTAGAGGTGGTCGCTTACGACAGGTGGTCGCAACCGGAGGTTCAACTGTATAATACATTCTTGCAATCACCAGACAGGGGTTCACTCTCATCAAGGTGGTAAAAATTATGAAAAAAATATATTTCTTTACCTGCTTTTTAAATTTGGTGCATTCATCGTGTGTTAAGGTATCAGCTTTTGCTATCACCGGCACAATATTAACCTGAAATAAACAAAATTCCAATAGTTATTCAAGAAAAATATAATTACATAAACATTGCATGCTTGTCCATGAGGGGCTCAAGTTGCTCTTTTAACTGAAAGTACAGAAACAAAAAAGTGCTACACACCTTGTTGTGAAGTCTTTTCATAAATTCTATATCCAAAGGCTTTAGACTGCAAAGATAAGAAGTGCAATATTAGATTCTGAAACATGCTGTTTTCACCATTAAGCTCCAAACTAGGAGATGAAACCACGGTGACCAGAATTAATCTTGATAGCAGGAGATGAAGGACAATCATTATACAAAGTACTGGTAACGTACATGTAGAATGACGACAAGTGATTTGGAATAAGACATCAGCACAGGTTTGTAAGGAAGATGCAAAGAGAAACAGAAGTGCCTTGACTAAGCAAATTATCTTTGGATAATGTATAGCTCTTACCAGTGCCCTGTTGGAGCAATGAAATACAAGCAACAATGTACTCGGTCATCTGGAAATGGTGTTCTGAACACTCTTGATTCTGCATTTAAATACTCTTCAAATTTGCTGTCAATGTACTCGATAATAGGTTTCCAGCTGAAAGAATAAAATCATTCTGTCACAATACACCAACTAAAAAAAGCACTTACAAGTATACATTACAAGTTAAGTTAAACTGAAGACAGAAATACTTTAGGTAATTTCTTTTCTTCTTTTTACCAGTCAGTGTTGTCTACAGCATCTCCAAACCCAGGAGTGTCAACAATAGTCAGTCTTAACCTCACACCTCCCTCTTTCATCTCAATTGTGGAAGGTTTGATCTGTAATCAGAAACAGCAAATCATTTGGTTTTAGGGAGAATGCCAAAAGCTTTACAAGTTAGTTACAAACATTACTCCTGACCACTATTTCTAAAGGTTCTTTATGTTGCAAGATTGCATAGTAAATTACTTGTAACTTCAATCGCTTCAGTCATTGTTAAACAGGATTACACAGCACAGTAACAGAAGTCGCTCTTGAGATCCACAAAGACCAGCCAAGTACAAATGTACAGCTGCAGGTTGTAACTGCATACAATCATGCAATGCTTACAAACATATTAGGATAAAAATGAAAGAATCCCTGAATTGCCTGAGTTCCCAGGTTTACAGTTAAGGCAAACATCTCAAACATACAAAATGAGAAACTGATGAGCAGCAGTGCCTCGAGGTTCATGCATGATTGCCTACATATACATATCTAACAGGTCTACATTTACAGCTGCTGTAGCTGCATTATATTACATACATCACGTACTGTATATTATATTTAACAGAGAAAAAAGACTTGATTCCAGCCATTATAAATTAGACAATCATTATTGATCACCACTGTATTTCACAAAGTACTTGTAATCTCTTTCCATATGTCTTCCAAAATTCTAATTATTTACTACTGGCAGCTCACAAAATCCTTACTAAGTGGCAATATAATGTGGTACTCACTGCAACAGTTTTCTTGAGTCGCTCCTCCACGCTGGGGTAGGCAGCTGGTGTGTAAATATCAGTTAGAAACAGCGAGTTGAGAAGTGTAGATTTCCCTAGTCCACTTTCACCTATGATAAAAGGTGAAACAAGGAAATAAGGACACAAACATAATTCGCACAATTCGCAGGTATTACTTTACTGCCCGACACAAAGGAAACCTGGACATCTACACTAAGGCTGGCTAAGTTCTTAAAGAATCTTTAAGAATCTTTGTCAAGACCTAAATCATAAGATCTTCATCAATTTCTTGATGGATCTTAAAAAAAAGCAAGTCCAGAAGCTGATCAAGGACCTATAGAGAATTTTCAAAGATGATTTAATCCTTGACCTTGAAATATCTTTATTGTTGAAGATCTTCAGTATTTATTCAAAGATCTTTAAACATTCCTCAAATTAATACACTGCAGAACACCCAGGTGAGGAGTTTAACTCTACCACTAGAAATCACTTAATGAATACATTCATGCTCTTCTTTTGGGAAAAGAAAATTATTTGTTTAGAATTTTGATACAGAGTAAGATACTGAATATGTTTGATCTCTTAACACTAGATTAAATAGGGCGGACCTTTTCAAACAAGCTTTATCTAATCCTTTCAATGAGGGTGGTAAAGGGGCGTATAGATCACATTTCACGGAAAATAAAGCAGCCCTTTCACAATTCACAAAAAATACAACATTGGCATTTCACGCTTCACGGAAAATAAAAGAGAACATTTTGGAAAATCACGGTTCATGGCAACTATGGAAATCACGATTCACGAGGACAAAATTAGCCATTTCACATTTCACAGGCAAAAAAAAGGGCCAATCACAAGTCATGAAAATACCCTTTACCACCCTCTTCAATGTGATTAAGGGTATCCTGAGTGAAGAACTGATAAAAATAATGATTCATAATATTTACTAATAATATAGATTAATTAAAATAATAATAATGATCGTGATTCTCATTATTTTATGAACAGCTTTTCCACTAGTGGCTCTCCATCTGTTAATATCTCACACAAAAAAATACTACAAAAGCTAACCAGCAAAATCACGACAAAAAAAGACTTCAAAATTAAACTGTCACAAAATAAGATAACTTCTGGATTACAGAGCTTGTCACATAACCATGACTTAGTGCAGTAGTTTATGGCTCTGACATTGAATTGGTAAGAGTCATAATAGCATCCAATATCATGTCAGCACAGCACTTGAAACTCGTTTGTAAGAGGACATCAGTTCTTTAATTTTACGGTGTAAGGATAGAGATACAAAGATATATGACATGTTTACATAACATGACAGTTACATTACTGTGTAGCACAAGAAAATGATTAGACATGATTAGATGCAAGCAAGACATGACATACATGTATTTCTGTATTGTTTCCACCATAAGACCAAAACTTCTAAAATTGCATCACAGTCTGTGCCATTATTAATTTTACAATGATGTATAACAGCCACAAAACCAAGCTTGTATACATTAGACATCCATTCAAATAGAGTAAAGGTTACAGTGTAATGTACTTGTTACTTTCAATTGATGTTCAAAAATAACTTGGAAAAAGAAACAACATTCATGTCTCAATATCGATTTTACTTCTCACCAATGTTTTGCTAGCACATATTTTTCCTTCAAGAATCTGATGTTTTTGGTCCACTTAATTATGTAAAACAACCCAAAATAAAAATTTTTATTTG
>Ga0126338_10001231_pt1 | contig 16234 bp, 6 predicted proteins | sample OrbCmetagenome_2_FD_92529 | JGI IMG/M metagenome (GOLD analysis project Ga0126338, IMG submission 92529) | Coral microbial communities from Petempiche,Puerto Morelos, Mexico - Orbicella C C metagenome | ecosystem: Host-associated > Invertebrates > Cnidaria > Coral | place: Petempiche,Puerto... | reverse complement strand
ACCTCTCTATCGTCATCATAATCAGCATCGAAATTACTAAAAACAGAATACAAATTTATCCTCCGACTTTTGGTTTCGAAACTTTTGTGTTCTGTTATTTCGAGAGCATTTCATAACTTCCGGAAACTACTGGTTACTGCTTCTAATTGATCAAATTAATTTCATCCTTAACACAGAGTAAACTGTTAGCTTTTGTAAAATGGACAATTTGAATTTTGTAATTTGCTAAAAGCTGTTTGAATAGAAAAGTGACTTATCTTGACAGGTCAATTTTCATATATTTTATCACACCTGAGTGTATTTTTACACTCTTCTCTTCGCCCAACAGCGCGTCGGTAGAGACGGTTACAGGCCGCGTTCCAGGTCAGTTTTGCTAACTCAGTTTTTGCCACGTCTTAATTTAGTCTATAATGTGGTCAAAGCAGAAGATAGCTTTATCGATTGATTTTTGGTTTGAAAGATGAAGTGAATAAATGAAGCAAGAACATTAACTAACCGTTCTGACACAGTCTATAAAGTCGCTTCAATGGCCAGCTGGTGTTCGCTTGTAATGCCAGGGGCATTGTGCATGCTCTGCGGACCTATCCAAAAGTTTGAATAATTTTCACATATTTGCAGCCTCCTGGGGCCCGTTTCTCGAAAGGCCCGGAAACTTTTCGGGCCCGCAAAGCCACTTTTAGTCCATCTGTAGCATATTGAAAATACGTGAATAAAACAGCTCGGTAATCATAAGCTTCGAGATTTTGCTATGGCTTTCCGGGTGCGAAAACTTTTCGGGACCTTCGAGAGACGGGCCCTTGGTGCCTTACTTAAATTTATGAATTGGGCCGGAGTAGCATCGACTTCGATTCAGGACTTCAGAAATGTGTCAACTAAGTTCACTAGGCGTCCATTTAATGAATGGGTTATTATGGGTACTATAATCACAGGGGAAGCCAGCACTACTATGTTAAGTTCAGCTGTTCCCTTTGCGAGGTCTAGAGCGTCGCAAAGGTTCCAACGTCAATTCGTACACCTTAACGCATTAGATCAGAAGAATAGTAAACGCTTCGAAACGATACTTTTTCCCAAACTCAAAATATTCTGCTAGCATGGGAAGGGAAAACATTCTTCCCTACGAGTTCTTGTAGCCTTCCTTTTATTCTTAAACCTTAGTATGGTTTCCGCGTTTTTTTTGTTTTTTGTTTTGTTTTGTTTTTTCGTAAGATAACTGGCGCACAGGCAGTTTAGCTTTCCACGCATTATTCCAAATAAAATGTCGCAGCCGTTTTAGTGTTTTGGATCATTTCAAATTCATGCAGTATCTCGAACGCTTGTCTTAAATTGTAATTTATTCCCCTTTGTCTTAGACCAGTTACTTACATACATTGCATAATCATATAGTTTACTATACTGCTTTGCAAGAATTTAAAGGAGCTGTATCTCCGAATGAAGTGAGAAGATTCTTCAATTTTTGTAATTACTGCAAATAAATAGCACCTTTTAAAGTATGCTATCAAAGTAAACCCCGATATCCGGGAAGCAGTGCTCCGTCCCAATTTTCCAAATGTTACTTATCCTTGATTCTTCCTCTCGCGTTTTTCTTCCATAATAACGTGGAGATCTCCTTTGGTTCCAGGGTTTAATAGTTCATGTGTAGTTTAGCCTAAGTTTTCGATTGCCTCTTCCAAGCTGTAGTTTCGTTCTCTAAATGCTGCACACTAAACTGATGCAAAAGCTTTTCGGTTTTAAGTTCTGCAACAGAAAATGGATTTCACATATCTAACGTATTCACGACGAAAATATCTTGTTATAGTTCCATAAACTATGGGATTCACACAGGCGTGCAAATACGCTGCGATATCTGCAACTCTTAATAAAATATCGCCGACTTTTTTGTGCTCCTCTGCACCAAAGTCGGCAATAAGCCAAGCGACTTGAATTGGTAACATGCAGACTGCGAATAATATCACTATCAAGCCCATCATCTTGATAATTTGTAGGTCCTCTTTTCGGCGTACTTCTGAAGCAAAGCGATCCTGTGCGTTAGAGTCGCTTCGTTCTTTAGCTTTCCCTATGTCAATTCCAATCAATATGTAAGCGCCAGCGATGGTTGTCAGCGGTAGAACGTATTGCAGTGCAAACAAGACTGCTGTGTACACGCGACTCTGATATAGTTTCCAGTTCTCTTTACATCCTCCGGTCTCCTCGGTTTCCGCCACAATGATGAGTGGAAGTAGAAGCACAAATCCCGCGATCCAAATAATGATAATCCATATGATGACGTATCTGTGACGCATTTCCGGTCGTAAGGAATTGACAATTACGCGCCAGCGGTACACCGCCATAAACGTGAGAGTGAAGATGCTGACGTTGAAAGTGGCGGTCATAAGCGGAGAGACAAACTTGCACAAGACCATTGGAAACTCGATACCTCCAAGGAAAAAAGCGTTCACTGGTAAAGACAGCAACATGAGTGTTAAGTCAGACATTGACAAGTTAAAAATAAGTGTGTCGTTTACAGACTTACGCTTCTTCCTCCATAGAATAAGAAGAACAAGAGAATTTCCAGCTACAGCAAGCAGAAAAGTCAATGCATACAAGCCAAGCTTGATGTATTTTTCTGTCTCAGTGACTTTGGAGAAGTTCGTCGGGTGGCTCATAGCGTTTTTCTCTATTCCACTTCAAACCTTAAAATCTTTCACGAAGTGATATTCAGTTTCTTCGCTGGTTAACACCGCTACTTGAAGGGTTATTCAAAATGACCAGGTTAAAGGCTGTGCAACATTTGTCTCCTTCAAAAGAGGAACATTGATCCTGCAGGAGGAATAAAGACATGAAAGAAACAAGTTATAACTTTGGAGAAAAGCAACTTTTAAAACCCCGCTCTGATGTGTGCAGTGGTATCAAGGCGTTTATTTCAAGGTTCAGCACAGGAGGGTGTATGTTAATTGTAGACACCCCTAGGATTCTCGCGAAGAGATCATCAGGGGCTCAAGACAGGGAACTTGGGAGTAATTCCAGAACGTACTTATCTAGTGAAGCAAGCAATGAGTAGCCTTATGAAAATAGGTGAATAGAACTGTCTCAAGCAAGAGTTAACCTTGATTCTACTTAAGGAAGGTGGTAGCAGGGGCGTAGCCAGGAGTTTTCAAAGGGGGGGATACACTGTGTCAAAGTAAGGGTACTCACCAGATTGTCCTGTCATTTTGTAGGTTGTTTGCTTAAAAAAGGCTTACAAAAGAGGGGTCTTGGGCACCCCAGCACCCGGCCCTTGGCTACGCCCCTGGGTAGGTAATTTTCAAGGTCAGAAGGAAAAACAAGTTTGCCAGAACCTGTTTTGCAAAGGTGATTCTACTGACGATTGCAATACAGTCCACTGTCGCCTTGCGTACAACTCGCTATTATGGACACCGCTTATTACGGACAGAAGCTACATTCCAGGACGCAGCTGCAAAGAAATGTATGGAAACAACTCGCGGTATAACGGAATTGCGCACACATCATGTGGTCCCAAACCAGCATTTTTACTGTACTTCCCTCGTTACCATGGACAAATTGGACGGATTAAATGACATAATTATTCTGTGGTCTTACTCATGATTTTAACCTGTATTATAAGATTATGAATCGAAGTAAACGAACACCGCATATTAAAAGAAACTGGAAATCCTAAAAGAGTAGAGCAGTACGTGGCACTTCATAACCAAAAACCGGGTCATTTTCATCACACCCCGCCATTTCGGACGCTCGCTATAACGGACACCAAATAACAGTACGTCCCAAGGGTATCCGCTATAACGAGAGTTGGCTCTATTTTCACGTGCACAAGAGTGGAACTAGTGAGAATAAAATCAGTTACTGCACTTCAAATTCGGTGTGGTTACTAAGTTACTTTTCAGTAAATATTTTAAGATTTCGGAGTCTTAACTATTTCAACTATAAAATTTAAACATAAAATTAAATTATGATAGTATGTTCGCATCAGAAGTAAGAAAAGTACGCGATTTTGTTATCAGGGCCAGCGTTAAAGAAAAACTCTCATTTTCATTGTTACTGGCCAGGCCTGAGATTGGACTATTAACTAAGACAACAATACGCCAACAGATAATGTACATGCAAAAATTTCAGCGTCCTGATTGGCTGAGAGCATGTCAATTAATCCCAAACAAGGGAGAAATTTGAAATTGCGCGCAGAAAGATGAAATTGAGCGCAGAAAGATGAAATTGAGCGCAGAAAGATGAAATTGAGCGCAAAAAGATGAAATTGAGCGCAGAAAGATGAAATTGAGGGCAGAAAGATAAAATTGAACGTAGAAAGCTGAAATTGAGGGCAGAAAGATGAAATTAAGGGCAGAAAGATGAAATTGTGCGCAAAAAGATGAAATTGAGCGCAGAAATTTGAAATTGAGCGCAAAAAGATGAAATTGAGCGCAGAAAGATGAAATTGAGCGCAAAAAGATGAAATTGAGGGCAGAAAGATAAAATTGAGCGCAGAAAGATGAAATTGAGAGCAGAAAGATGAAATTGAGCGCAGAAAAATGAAATTGAGGGCAGAAAGATGAAATTAAATTGCATGTATATTATTAACAAGTAATCAAATGATGTTCTCGTGCAATTTGAAATAAATAAGTACTCGTGCATTTTTCAAAGACTGCATAATTTACATGTTTTATTTATTCTAAATTGAACTCGAAGTCATTTTTTTATTCCAAATTGAACTCGAAGTCATTTGGAAAACAAATTTGCTTTTGAAAAGAAATATTTACCTTCCCTAATTCACTGTTGTGTGAAATCTAGATTTTGGAATCCGCCCTTCCCATTTAATTTTAAAGGTGTTCTCCTGTCTTAACTATTTCTCAAAAAAAAAAATAGCGTACAAATAAACGTACGATATATGTGTAACAAAATTTTCTCTCATCGAAACCATGTCATATTAGTTTTCCGTCCATTTGATCTTCTTAAAAGAAAAACAGAACAAGAGAGATTCTCGAAGCATTATTCTTTATTAATATACAGTGTTGATTTTAAATGATCAACTATCTCGATGTTATGGCGTTTAAAACTTAGTCTGTTTTCGCAAAAATATATTTTCCCTGCTTTCAGAGCCTGGTTAAGTAGACTGAATGAATTTCAAAACTGCAAAGCTTATTAAAGATAAGGCCTAGTACAAGACCTGCAGTTTTCTTTAGTCAAACGGTAAAAGTTGATCCATTTTCGTTTGAAGTCCGCATTTTCCATTTTATCATACCTTAATGTAGTTTAATCGTACGGTTGGAGGGTTTGTGATTAGTGTCTGTAGAAACCCAAACTTGCACTGATAAAATTTAAGAAATAGTCATCACTTTAAATTTCAAATAAATTGTAAAACCACGTCCATTTGGTGACAAATCAAGTTACTCCAACCAACCAATGCAACCGCAGTGTAATTTGGTTTGTCAACATGGGTTTTTTCAATTTCAGATGTACATCTGCCGTTCCTTTATTCCTTTGTTACCGCTAACTTAATTGTTCCTTATCTGTCCTAACTGATTCATATTTTTATAATGAACTAACAGCTAGGGAAGTCAGTTTATAAACATAACTTTGTCTGCCAACCAAGACTGTACCCATGCATGCACCAAGTCATGTACTATGCACGAGGTCAACTAATTACTTTCCACACAAAATTGTATTACAGTCACAGCTTCCATGACCAATAATTTCATATTTTCTCAGAGCATTTTTTGTGTGTGTGTGTTTAGTTGAAGATGATTCACAGTTAGAGACATCATTATTTTTCACTTTGAATAAACGCGTTATTACGTATGGAAAAGACCTGCTGTGAAACATATTGCGAATAAATATTTTCAGATAAAGAAAGATAAAACATTTGAACAAATTGAAAACTGAATCAAAATAGAACCATGCAAAATGAAATCCGTCTATATACCCAACGTTAAAGGATAAATTTTCTTTCCGCGGTATTTAATTATTTTATTATTATTCCATTTGTATTTAAATTGCTCGCGTCCTCACCTTTTTCCGCCGAAACATTCGTTTGAGTTTTGATTTCATTTTTAAATCTCGTCATAGTGGACAATGTGGAAAATTACTTTGCCTCCCAGAATTATAACTTGAAACGTTCAACTTCAAATACCATATTCACCTTCACTGAGGAATGCAGATGTAAAATAACTGGTTATCTTTTCTGACAATAAAGCATCGAACGTCTTAGCAGGAAGATAAAACACGAGACAGTTTGCGAGCGAGATGAAAAAGTGGAATGCTATGATATTTTCCACGAAAATCGAATTTCGTTATGTTTTTGGTCTTTCTAGCTGCGAGCGTCCCTATTTTAATCAATTATTTTTGTGTTTTACACGAATTCAAGTTGACTTTTCAGATGAGATACCAGTACCTAACTGCGAGACAACTCCTTCCTTTATGTTTTCTACCTTGCAAATCCTGCAGTCTAACCTATGTAGACTTGTTTCCATGAAAATGTGCTGGTATTGATCAGATAATAGAACATGATAACAAATTCATCTTAAAAAAAAAACAGTGAAAAAGCAAAAATAATTGAGAACCTTTCGCCTTCGTTAACTCAGCCATAGATTATTTCAACACCCCGTTGCTTGGAAAGTTGTTTTGCGACCCAAACTGTATCCTTTGCAAGAAATTCGTATTACTAGTTCTGTCGATAACTTCCAATGTGGCGATAACTTTGTCAAACTTTCAGTAGCCAGGGCTTTGGCCAATCAATTAATTACGTTCAAAGAATAACCTGGCAGTTTGATATCAATCTAGCAGCTTAAGTCTTTCGTTAATTATTTTATGGTGCGTTCTCATTCTCGTTAGATTGGAGGTATCGTCTGGAAATAATGAAATAATGGAGTGTTTCTTTTGAGAAGCTATCGTTTCCACGCCGAAATTTGATACTGCAAAGCAAATGTTTGCTCGAGAAACAACGTTTAATGAAGATTTTGCTACATTGCAGTCCTGGGGAAAAACAGGTTTCCGACATAAAGCAATTCTAAGGTTATACAATTAGAACCTGAAAAACTTTCATAAATGACAACAGAAATAATGTCTCTATGTTGGGAAGAACCGAATCTTTGTTTCAATTTCTTGCTTTCTTTTCTTTTACCAAACTTATGTAAAACTCTTTTCGTCCAAAATTGCAAAACTGGTGTTTCCTCAGTGGTCCGCACTATTACTGTTGGCATGCACCATTACTATACTTGTAATGAGAGCTGAATTTTCTGATTGTTATTTTTCGAATAACCGCTTCGACCTAACATTCATTTTGACACTAGCTATAAAGAGTTATTATGGATATGAATACAATTAAGACGAATGTTCTGCTTGTTTTGCTGCAAGTCTTAGTTGTGCAAGTTGAAAGACAATCGCACGCATTCAGTTGTATGACTGTTTGGACAACCTACTTCCGCATACGGATGTAGCCTTTAGGCAATAATAGAACTATGCAAATGAAGAGATTTTGGAACGTGACATTACAAACGGAAACGAAAGATCCGCTATAACTTGATTATCCCTTTATTTGTTTTATGTTTTGTTTTTATTTTTTCTCTTTGTCACCTTTCACTTTATGATTAACTACAGCAATCCAAACATTAATATAAATTGAGAGAAACACATAAAACGTGACTACATTATTGAAGATTTAAAATCACTTTTTTCTTAATTGAGTTTATTCCTTTGCAGTTGGCCGTGAGGATAATTTTTGCTAGACCATGGAATAAAGTTTATTTGGGCGTCTAATTACATCTAGTTTTTCTTGTCAGAACTTTATTATTAACGAGGCACCAAAGTCAACAAAAAAAACAGAAGGCGGAAATTTACGACTGGCGGGTTTTTTGTTCCATAGCTTATTTTTAATTTAACGTAATTATCCTGCAGCTCTTTTATATTAAAGAAATGATTTCCCAACCTTTGCGATAGATTAAAAGCCCTAAAAATTAGAATTGCACATAAATTTAGCTTTTCGTTGTTCGAGGTCACGACCAAACTATCATTATTTTATTTTCAGCAAACATGCAATTTTCAATCGCTGAGTTTGGGTCACATACACAGCACAATCATGAGCGAATCAAACCTTCCCATTACCTAAAGTTTTTGTTTTTACGTAATTAAAAGTCGTACTAGAATTGAGGTCGCTTATATATAAATACCATTTTCCTTGGTACATTGCAGCAAACGTTTCGCAAACATATCGAATTTACATCTGGCATGGCCTGTTGTGTGTTTCTCGATACGATATGTGGTATTTCGAATCGGCAAAGCCAGTTTAGCATGGCCATTTTATATCAACTTTTTGCGGCAGCTTGTTAAAAAAGAGCCAAGTTGAAATTAACTTTATGAAGTTAGGCTTTTCTATCTCTTTTTGCGAAAACTCGTTTGTCCCCCTCAATTCCTCAGTATTTAAAGAAAAATTGAAACGGCCACTGTGTGTTAATCCGAGCTTCGAATATTCTCTAAGTCACGGACAACCATTAATTCGAACTCTAGTCAAAAAAGAAAGGTATCCCCTCGGAATCTAACGATTTCGATTATAAAATTGAACCGCTAACTTATCTAGTGACTTACCTCGAGGCGAACAAGATTCTTCACAACAGAGGGACGCTATCTGACTTTCGTCATAAACTTCTAGGCTCATGCGCAGTAAGAGTACCCCCTTCTGTGATGGCGTGGGTATACCATGTAGTTCTTTGGCAATGTTGAATTTGTGGTAATTCTTTTTTGTATTATTTTGGTTTTAAGTCATATTTTCTACAGGCGTGATAAGCAATGTGTGATAGTAACCTTAGCCAGCGACCTTGGCTGTTATGAGAAAGGCATCGATAACGCACGTGCATGTTCTTTACATTGCAATTGGTCAAAAACTTCTTTAGTAATTGTTTCCTTTAAAAAAAGCTAATATTCCTTGCATAATAATTTTACTGATCTTGTTTGTTTCGTTAGCTTAACAGTAATTTGTGTATACTGTGTAGGGAGGCCCACTTTTGGAAATGTGTTTGAAGTCGTTCTTAAACATTCATTTCATCCGGTCAAAAATACTCAAAAAATGATTTTAAAAACAACTGAAAAAAAAAAAAAACTCAAAACCTAATGAACTATATTACTTCTTGTTTATTAACATTACTTAAAAGCTCAATTTTTGTTTTCTATTACTCTATGAGAGGAAATTAACGCCATTGAGAAGTCCCTTAATTTCCGCTACACTAATATCTACCACTTAAATCCACAATTCTAAATCTCTTTGTCACTTAACATAAGCAAGTAGGGTCTTCTATGTTTAGTATATTTTAATCTTGAAATCTATTTTTTGCACAAAAAATTCATGTTACACCTTGTTCTTAGCTCATTGAGCGACATAATTCTTGTTCCGTTTCTCTGTTTGTTTGGTTCCTGATCTCATCAAATCAAGAGGGGATTTTCTATTCGCATTAATAAAATTCCTGTAAGTTAAAGTGCTGCACCTTTCCACTGCGTTAATTCAAGACGCGTTACTTTTTTTAATACGAGTAGAATCCTCACAGGCGAGACCTGATTACTCGAACATCAACGAAAATTTGAATCAAGATCAGGATTTCGAGACATTCCAAGTTGCATCGCATTACACTGAATTGTTGAAGTACTGTTTTAGAGGATGCATAAGGCAAATTTTCAATGAAACACGGTAGCACCCTTTTCGCTATAGAATACCCAGTCGATGATCGATTTGAATTTACTAAAGGTAGACTAACGTGGTCCTATAAGGTAATCATTTATGACGTTGTGCGCAAGTGTTATGTTTTGAATGCTGTTTTTGCATTCGTTTATACACACAGTCCTCTCAAACTTACATGTAATAAGCAATGATTAAATAGTGTTTTACTGTCACCTCCATTTAAATTTTGGGTTGTAGTCTTGAATTATAAATGCCCAAATAAATGTGTTTTTTACTTTTTTAAAGCTTTACTTGTGATTTTCTTGAATTTCCTTCGGTAAAATCTTCCAAAATTTTTACAGCACATCGCATTTTGCGGGATACGAATTTTAGAAACGAAAAAAAGTAGGGTTTGTACTGGCAGTTTTTTCGATTTTTGTCTTTTACCGCTACAAAAAAAAAAAGGTCTTAAAGATTTCCCCGAAAAACGAGCTCCGACTAAAGTAAAATATTTACTACCATCCTGACAAATTTTACGGAATTTCACCGAAAGGAACGCGACAAAATTCACTGTCACTGTTTTGCTTTTTGTGCTCGTGTTGACGTCATAAAAAATCGAAAAACACTGACGTTTTCCTTTGAGCATGCGCAGATTACTTGAGCTTTCGTCCTCAGCGCGCGTGCGATTGTAAAACTATAGGGAGCCACCTTAACCACAAATTTGGAAAAACTGAAATAATGAAATCAAAGTGTCGATCGTTGGTCAAAATGAAAGATTGCTTACGAGTTTCCTCCGAAGAAGGGTTACAGCTCGAAATGCCAGCCTTCCCCAAATGTTCAACAAGAGTTTATTTACTTTTGTCGAATTGATAAGCAGTTAAGTGTTTTGCTTGCAGTACAGCATCTTCAATAGAAATTTCGTTGTAGAAACCCTAACCCTAACTACAACCAAACATGATTTAAAGACTAAAGCCAAATCGACGCCCATTCGTTATAGGCAGTGATTATAACTCTCAGCAGTCCCTCGGATACCCTGAAAACAGAGCCTCTCTTTATTTTGAATGAAAAGTTCTCCGTGAATCGTATCAAGACTTAATTGAGCGTAAGGCGTTGCTTAGATACCGTTAGACTTGTAGCTGAATTGAGTGGCAGAAGACCTTTGTTCAAAAGTAATAATTTAGCTTATTGCGAATGGAAACCGATTTGAAAGCATTGCTTTTTAATCCAGCTTAGTCTCTAAAACGTAAATTTTTGCTTGCATCTGATTAGGTAAAGGTTTTCATGGACCTTTCTCTTGGACAAATGTATTAAAGCTGTTTCTTGGCCTTACGTTAAGTGAGGGGCTTAAAGCTGTAGGGGATTGACTTCAGATGGAAAAATTTGTTCAAAATTCGTGGCTCGCAAATCGTCCACTATATAAACGTTAATTCCAAGGTAATTCTTCTCAAGATATTTTTAAATCATATAAATCCCAGGAGAGTCCAGAAACATCCAATCATTTAATGCGATTTTGCCCACGTGGACAGCTAAAGCGGCTTCAGACTCATTTTTTCATCCTCCACGAAAACATCCACGCAATGCTCGTGGAAGCGTTGTCCGCGGAAGAACTGGGTTCCATGTCTATAAACTTGAGAGGATCAGGTTACTTTGGGAATAATGCCTACACGGCTTGCTCTTTATCCATTTCTTGACCTCCAAAAATAAACTCTTATTTCGAAGTTGTAAGATATTTTTAGCATACATAACAAATTGACAGGATATCATTAAATAAAAACATTGAGTGATGAGCTGTAACTGACCAAGCGACAGAAATATGCCAATTTATTTGTAAGTACTGTTAACCTTTATGTCTATGCAAAGCTACAGGCCTCACAAGTTTTGACAAGTTTTCAATGGTGATAATAACCCTGTTTACTTCTCAAACACGTTTGTTGACAAAAAAGCCAATTGATCGTACCAATCAACTAAATTAAACAACTGAAATCTTCGGCCGCTTTACCTCCGTACCGTGTCACAAAACGGCAGCTGCCCCGCTGATCATTCGACGCACTCGCACATTTTTTTCCAAGTCAATGGGCCCAATAGAAAGGTAGGTGCATTTGTCCATTACAAAATCCATGCAAAGATTCTAATGTTATTTTAATATATTCTGTATGAATCGCTCTAAAGTCATTCTAGGCCAACGATTGTGTCTTGTAAAGCTTTGTGTGTTTATCTTTCGCTTGTAAACCGCCTTGGAATTACGAAATTAGCTCGTATAAAAAAATACAAAGGTAATTCGCACATATCACAGCGGCAAAAGATATTTGTGACCAATGGTTTGCCAGGTGACAAAGAATTGTGAGATATTTGAGTTATGTTTGAAGTTTAAACGCCTCAAACAAAAACAATTATTGTCAGTTTGTACATGCTAGAATTAGGTAGCGTCTACCTACGCGGGAGAAATTTAAAAACGCAGCTTTATTTCTACGGTTAGGCTTACCGTGCACACTAATCCGTCACGAAAGCGGAGCTTTTCGAAAACGCTCCTCAAACGGGAGGAATTTGAAAACGCCGGCTTTACGTTTTGGTGCGGACGGAAAACATATATGTTGGAAACGGAGCTTTTCGAAAACGATGGCGTCACGAAAATCATGTGATTTCCCTGACTGAGTTTTCCTCAAACTCAAATCCAAAATAACCGGTGATTGTTGCGTTTCTAAATTCCTCCGGCGTGGTGTGGACGGAAAACATTTGATGTGTTTTCAGAGTGAATCCTCCGTTTTCAAATTCCTCCGGCATGGTGTGGACGGGGTGTTATACAGACTTCATATTTATGATGGCTGAAGAATACAGATTGTAAGATTGTTAACAATATAAAACTCTTTAGTAAAGTGAAAATATCTTTCATATTAAAGAAAATACACTCGTTGGTGTTACAGTAATTTTCAAACTATTGCTTGCTTAGACACAACATTTGACTGCTGATTACAGTAAAGAAACAAAATATTGTTTCAAATCGTTTGAGCAATTTCTATTTCTGGCAACCGGAGACACGACTTCTTTCATCTCATAATCGTGTGCCGCGCCCGTTGCTAAAATAGCAAAACAAATGATTTTATGGAAACAAAACTAATTTATTTTCATCTCTTTTATAACAGCATTCTTACATAAACAGAGAAAGCTGTCAGGAAGAAGTTATAATTTCATGTGGACTCGATAAATATTGTAATTGTTTTTATAAAGTTTTTCCGCGATTATACAAACACAAATAATTCTACAGGGTGGACAAAAATATGGCTTTAGAATGAACGGAAATATAAAATTTTGATGATCGAGATTTTAAAAACTTTAAGCTAAGACGGGTAGCTTTTAACTTTAGTACCAAAAGAAAAATAAAAAACAATCGGATGTTCCCATCATCACTTGATACATATAGAGAAGCAAATTTAGCTAGTAATTTTAAATGTTTAAGATCATGTGATGGTCTGTCTATCAATATTTATAAAGCATTTTAAATAAACGATGAATTATGAAATTTAAATTGTGAAGTGAATTTCGTCATGTCACGATTTGTTTTTTTCTTGACCAGAGCTGAAGTCTATAGAAGCTCCTTTATGAAGTAAAAAAAAAAACAGATATATTTATCTAGCTCAGCATTGTTGTAGCAAATTTTAATCGTGGTAAGAAAATGTTTGTCCTTGCTAGCTCTTACCAATCTTGATAACTTGGTTTGGCAAGTTATTTACACCTTCTATTTCGCAGAGATACCCATATATTTCAATCCCACAATTTTTGACCGAGTGATAAACGACTTTAACATAAAATCTTCTAATTTTAAGTTACCATCTTTTGAAACATAAGCGTTTGTTTAAAGTTATTCGTGGGGTCTTGATTGCAAATAATATTTCAAAGGTTAATGGATTCATTTTAAAAACGGACAAAGATGAACACCGATTAAGCAAATGTGATGATTTGAAAGTCGCTGGCTGTGGCAACCAAAATGTGATTTCCTTAATTTCTTCGACTTTGGAGAGATTAAAAAATATTTTTGTGTACTTTTTCATCAAATTAACAAAACCTAAGGCTCTACTAAGGATTCCCGGTGGAGAAATCCTTGACAATTAAAAAACAAATGTGATCACCCTTAAATTAAGTTCTTCAGATGATTCCAGTTCATATTAATACAAGACAAACACAAATTTCTTATTTTTCTGGAAAAGCATGAACTAGAAACGTGATTTTTAAAGTAAGGAATAAAAGGATTATAAAGAAAACGAAAAAAATGTTATCTTGATAAACGGTTTATGGGTGGTGAAATAATTGTAGTTTCTGTTTTTATTGCATAAATTCGGCTTCAAATTAACTTAGTTCTGTTTGTGCCTTTTCATTTCGAGCTCCGAATTGGAAAAAGAAGCTTTTTAATTTTCGTCATAATTTGTCAGTCTGTCATACACGTTTTACAAATATTCACTACATTTTGCCAAAAAAGTGCATAGAAAAAAATTCTCGAATTACTTACCACTTTAAGAGGTCAGATGTTAATTTTCCTCGAGAGGTGAAAAATATTACACTTGCCTTGTCTCTTGTATTACAAACGTATCCAAGGATCGACGAATTTTAAGGGAAAAAGTGTCAAGAGGGAAAGCTCTGTTAAAAGGTGAATGATACACTAACAACACATAAGTTATCTGTGTTGCTATAAATGAGGCAAGCGTCATGGTCTAATTCCAGCCCCAGGCTACTTCCATATTTGACCTTTTATTTCTGTGATATGAATGATATTTGGGTTGCTTATCGGGACCACATGTCAGCCACTCTGTTAATTCCCACCCAGTGAAGATAAAACTGTTGTTGCTCAACATGGATTCCACTGCCTTTCTTAGTGCTGCATCCAGTAAAGCCGAGTGAGTCTGGGATCGAAGTTGGTTGACAACAGACCAATTTCGATATATTAAAATTCAGCCTAAAACAATAAATCTCAACACGAGGCTCTGGGGAATAACTTTGTGGCGTTTATTCCCCAGAGTCTCGCACTGAGATCTATTCTTTTTGAGGCTGAAATTGAATCGAAATTGGTGTATTGTGCAGCCTGCCTTTCTTTTGTTATCAACTCGTCCAAAATCCTTTCCAGGTTTCCCTCGCTCTTGGAAGAGGCCAAAAAGAGTGCACTGTTTATTTTCGCGTTAATTTTACTTCGCAAAAAAGCAGGAGATGTGTCTCTCAAAGCTTAAAAATTTAGTTAAAGGGGAATCAAATTTCGTGGAATATTTTTAAAGCTGATCTGCATCAAAAACGGATGCTACAAAATTTATTTAAAATATACTTAGTAAGGCCGCACCATCAAACTTGGTATGGGCATGCGTGCAATATTTACCAACTCTTCCCTACGATAATAATGCAGTCTTCAGGTCTAGCCGGAAAACTGTTATCGAACGCTCCAGCGGAGCATCATCTTCCAATATTTTTGGTCTGGAAAGGGGTGGCGATTACGCTGGTAACACAACATCCGGGACATTCATGGGCTACATCCAGTTCCGATAGCGCTTAATATGGCTTAATATTCTAAAATCCAATGATGTGCAGGCTATTGACGTAACTGAGAGTTTTCTTGCCTTGGCCAGAGAACATATTATTTTTTCGCGTTATTAGTCGCCGTCCTACATCTTTTTCCGTCAGCTATGTTACGAAACAATTAAATTATGATCTTAGCTGTGAGTAGGATCTTCGACTTATGATGCTCTAAAAGTTTGGAAAGCACTCAAAAAGCTGTAGATAGTGAGGTGCTCGAGGCGACGCCTCGAGCAACTCCTACGCACTAACTCTCACTCTAACAGCTCTTTTGCGTTCTTTGGAGCGCGCTAAAATATAAATTACTTGTTAAATTTTACATAGACATATTTTAGAATAATACTAGGCACGATCAACTAAAAACAAAACTTACAACAGGATGGCAAGTTTGTTTATGCCAAAGCACAACGTTTTTCTACAAATTACAGCATCTACAATGTTCATTTTTAGTGTTTTATGATCCGGACGACAACAGGAAACAAAGGACCCTTAATCATGTTGAGTGAAATTAAAAATAAAAAGGTCTTATGGCAGCGGTTTAAATTTCGTGTCGTTAAACTTGCGCGGTAACTTTTTTTGCGTGGGCCTATTTATGACTTTGTTATCGCGAAATACTGGAGCCATACGCTAACCTAACAAAACATAAACATGTTCGTGTTTTGCAATTTGTGGATATTCTTACTATCATTCTATCACCTACTGCAAGATAATACACGTTACAGAAAGGTAATTGCACGATTGGTATATTGCTATTTAAGCAAAATATTTAATGCAGATATTTAATGCACGTATCACTTCGCCGGTCATTTTTGTGAAGTAAAGGTGAATTCTCTAGATCTTAAGTGAGCTTTTCACCGAGTCACTTTTCATTTGGACATTGTTCAATTGACCGGCTATGGACTGTGTTTTTTTTTTTTTTTTTTTTTTTTTTTTCTTTAAAATATTAAGTTAAAAAAATTTTTTTGTAAAAAACCTTTTTTTTTGCTTCTATAAACAGTTTTTTTTGTTATCCCTTTTTTATTTGGTGTTATCTACTTTTTTTTTTTTTTTTTT
>Ga0126338_10001230_pt1 | contig 16262 bp, 13 predicted proteins | sample OrbCmetagenome_2_FD_92529 | JGI IMG/M metagenome (GOLD analysis project Ga0126338, IMG submission 92529) | Coral microbial communities from Petempiche,Puerto Morelos, Mexico - Orbicella C C metagenome | ecosystem: Host-associated > Invertebrates > Cnidaria > Coral | place: Petempiche,Puerto... | reverse complement strand
CTTGTAGTAATTTATTAGGTAACTCTTATTTATGTCATTTTTAGGTGATTTTTATTTAGGAGGGCTCCACTGAAAACCGCCTTTGGCGAGTTGGATTCCCTCACTAAATATTATTATTATTATCTGAAAAATAAATAGCACTTGGACACAATTCACTGTCAAATAGTCCAGGTAGGAATGTACATATTTATAGGCACTCTTTCTCCAACCTTTTCATCAATCTGTGACTTCACTGCTGATTTCTCCAAACGCAGCTTTTCCAATATAGATGTTTCTCTCTCTATTATCTGCCAAGATAACAATGAATGTAAAAGCACTGATGCAAACAAACCACCAGTTGCTAATAGTTTGCTAGTAGTTGGCCAATAGCATCCTGATATTTCACTGATACTGCGCTGATACTTCAAAGATACTTCAATACTGTTTTTCAGCACGCATTGGTACTCTATGTGGCCTGGAAAATGCAAGAGGAAACAACAAAAATCCATGCAAACATTGCTTTTGACTCTACTGGCAGAATACAAATTCAAAAAATCTGGTGCAGGCATGGATCATACTTGACAAGATGGCTGCCACAAAGTGGAAAATTTTAAGGTATCCTTGGCATAGCTGGTAATGAAACCATATTAAACACGATCCTGTGTCCTTTAAAACTGAATACAAAATGAGAACAAGTAATGGTTTGGAAATGCAAACCTTCAGTTTCTCTTTCTCCTCTCCTCTGAGTTTTTCAATTTCTTCTTCATCAGTTGCCATGCTTTCCTCAAGTTTTTTCAACTGACCTGAAAACATAATTTCAATGTTTTCGTCATAAAACCCGCTAAATCAAGGAGTTTGGAAGAAAAGGTGCACCAACATTTAGAAAGGCGAAGACAAAAGTTTGTGTAGTGTAAGAGAAAACAACTCCGAAGAAAAACTCCTGATTCTGATTCTGATTAAGATTATGATGGCTTTGGTAGTAAATTTATAAGCCTTCTCAATTAAATGCTTTGAATCAAATTCTCTGTGTTTTACATAAATTGGCGGCATTTTAGTCTTTTTTATAGTTCCCAATATTTCTTCTTTTTCCACAGTAAAAAGTTCAAAAATCCTGATTTCCACAGCCACCTTTTCTGATGGAACATTCTTAGTAGTGTACATCCTGAATAGATCAATTTCGATATATCACAATTCAGCCTAACACAACAGACTTCAGCACGAGGCTCTGGGGAATAACTTCAGAGTTTGTGGGGTTTATTCCCCGGAGCCTTGTGCTGAGGTCTACTGTGTTAGGCTGAATTTTAATCTATCAAAAATTGGTCTATTATTCTTATCTTTTAGTTTTCACTCATAATACTCAGCAAAATTTAAACTATTTTACATACCTTTCGTGTCTCTACCTCTTTCATACTCCAACTGCAAAAAGACAAATTGAGGATAGGTTTACCAGTCCTCTTACAAAAGTTGACAATAGGAGGTTTAACTTTAAAAGTAGGCAGCAGCTGCAATGAGCCACAATTGTTGAGACACTTCACAGTGAAATTCTACTGTCAGCTGTCTTGGACACATTTCCCCCTCCCCCCCAAACAATGTTGATTTTTCTATTTCTAAGACTGCTTAGACCATAGCACCTACACAACATTGAATTGGGCGGGGCAGTGGAATTATCACTAGATGCTTATGAAATAGAATAAGGGGTTGAATATTGAAAAGTGTCGTTTTCTAAAGTGTCTCAACTACCACTGCGGGTTTGCCAGTAAACAAGGATTCAGATTTAAATTTTAGTGGAAATATTTCTCACCACTGAAAAAAAATGGGACAGTATATTTTCATAACATTTTGAAATCAATTTGCATAATAGAAAATTTGCAATTTAAAAGCAAAACAAACTTAAGATGCTAGATGTTGGTAAACGTGCAGGAGAAACTTTGAAGGTATCTAGGCATTGTTCAATTGAGACCTGCTATTGCCAGGTTTCAGTTCATTTTGTTACCTTTTAAGCATTTAGGTCCAAAAAAGGTGTATGGCAGTTGCAGACTACTGAGAATTTTTAGTATATTATATCAAGTTATCATTACAATAATGAAAACTACATGTGAACAGGTTAACCTGAGTGCAGTCTGCAGCATTAACTCATTACACACTGTTTTTGGGCCTTATAACTTAAAAGAATGTCAAACATACAGTGAAACCTGCCTGTTCCAGACACTTGGTCAGTGGAACACGAACAGGCTAGGGAACCTGGTAAGTCAAGGTCTCAAGACCAAGAAATGCATTTATGCCTTCAAAAGTTCCTTTGTTTATCTAGAATAAGCAATACATTTTGGTGTTTCCTTTTCATTTTACACGGGACATCTTAATCACTGCAAAGTTAAGGTATCAGCATCACTTTAAAACAACGCTTAAGATATTAGCTGACAGAGCTCTAATGCAGCACATCTCTTTTTTGTTCGATGTATTTCGTTTGACGCTCACTCGATTCACTTGTTGTGTTCACGTCACAATAACCGATGTAAACAATCTGTTCCCAGATTTCCACTCTATATCTGCTGTGAGATTTGATTTTGACTCCATACACTATAAACAGTCTGCCTGTTTGCTGTTCAACAAATAAACTCCTAAAGACATGGCTAGGAAAAGCCAAGTATTTTTGCATACGTTTTAACTCGAAAACAAAGCAAAAACCAGTGACAAAAATACAGGACCACGTTTTTCTATTACATTGAAGATCACATGCAAAGATTCAAGCCCTTTCGTGCAATTTTTTTTTTTTCACCCAAATCATCACTTAGCATGGTTTTGCACTCACCCCTTCAATTATTAAGCTTTATATACTTTACTGAGGTTTGGGTCAAACGTCGGACCGTAAAGCTGTGCCAAAGAATGACGGTCATTTGGGGTACACTGATACCTTAAATGGGTGGTTAAAGTCTAACTATTTTTTTGCTTAAAAATATAACATTACAGTTGCTCAAAAAAGTTGCATGAAACATTCTGACATTCACCACTTGAATTTGAAGTATATGAAAAATGCTATTTCTCCGCAAAATAACTTTTCCTGTTTTAAGAATAAAAATTAGTTGCAAACTGTGCTTGAAAGTCCCCCTGAAACATTCTTGTTCAAACACCCCTTTTTGACTCATGAATATTCAATAGTTACGAGAAGGTCATAACAAGTTAGCTTGGCTATCTTGACTAGGATGAATCACAACTGAGAAGCAAAACAAAAGATTTCACTCACTCTCATCACTCCTCTCCTCTCGGATAAACTTTAACTGCACAGGGTTGTTCTGACTTCAAGCTACTCCAGTTACTTATATACATTAAACATGTTTCTCTTCAATTTGTAGGTCGGCTAATGTCTAAGACATTCTAATCCTTCCATGAAGACATTACAAGCCTTCAAGCATACTCATGTTTTCAAATGCTGAGCACCGATTGGCCAAGACAAAATTATTTGCATAGTCTTGGTGCATTCACGTATATTACATGATTGTCAGAACTACACCATAACCCAATGCTTTATCTCATTTCCTGACCTGATTCATCAAGCGAGACTCTTGATTTGAAAACTCCAGACGCCGTTGAGCTCGTTCTTGCTGAGCTTTAAGTTGCTTTTCTTCATATTGCCTTTGAAATAAACCAATAAACAGACAGGATTTATTACTAGACTGTTACTTAGAGACTCCAACAGTTGTGTGGAGTATAATGAACACAAACTGCAACCATTAAATAAATGAACATGTATGCGATGTGAAACTGTAAGCCTCCCCCCACCCAGGGAACAGGCTTTAGAACAGTGAAACCTGCACTGTATTAAACAAGTTGGGAGGGTAAAAGTTTACACATACTAGAAGCCTAACTTGAAACGGCACTACCAGCTGAAACCTCTGGTCAGCATTGTGATAGAGTTTGCACAGTTGCGACTTGCTCAAATCTACTATGAGCTGACTCCGCCGGCATGTGCTGGGTCTGGCAAGAATAGGTGTAAAGATCGCAAAGAAAACAAAGCTTGGGGAGGTTGCTGTGAGAGATAACCAAAAGCATCATATGAGAGGTGAACCCAAATTTATTCAAATAATAACAATCAAGCCTCAAAAGGGAGGGAGGGTGGGAGTTATCATTTTAGAAGATTACAAACACTTACAATAGTGGTATAGCCAATGATGCTAAAGTTCAAGCTAGAACTCTTTATAGCCAGACAGCTGTCTGGGTTTAGGCCAATGGTGAATTATGTACCACAGAAAGTAAGGATCTTGTGCAACTTTGAAGGAGATGAATGGAGATATTTAAAAGACTAGCCATACACAATGCATGATATAGAAGCATATTAGATAGTGTTGCAACATGTATTTGTGAAAGGCTAAGTGTTCACTGTTCTTTTGAGAAAAGAAAGACATGCAAATAACATAATAACATATAGATTTAGCCAAGCCTAAAAGTGGAGCTCCTGATTGCAATACTGGTAACTGACCATAAAGAAAAAAGAGAATTATTTTTTCTTGGATCAGAAACTCAAAAAATGATCAATTGTGAGCATGTAATTGTTCAGCCTGTGGTTTTGCTATTTTTTCCAGTTAAATTTTAACAAACTATACCTAATAAGCCTTACCAAGATTGTAGAAATTACATACGCAATATATCAGGGACTTTCCAAGAGACGATTGTGCAAGGAATATGTCAGAAGAAAAGTCAACAACACGCCAGGGGTTAATTTGCGCCAAAATTTTGCGTTTGCAAGTACTCCCTCCTTCTCCCCCAGAGAAATAACCAGACTTGAGCACACGTCATATCGAAAAACCAGCAACTGTTCAGCAGTCAAGTTCAAAAAACACACAACCTCCATGAGCGCTAAACCTGAGCCTGCGATATGCTCACATGATACTGGTCAGTGGATAGCTTGTTGTGACAGCTGTCAATTGACAATAGCGTGGATGCCCAACATCAAAGATGTAGCTATGGGAATGGTGCTACTCTCAGTTTTCAAGGTATTGGCATACGGATGGACGGACATACATACGTACAGACAGTCATGTGACAACCAAAATTTTTCAGATCAATGGGTTACCAAATCTTTTAAGGTATGGGGCTCTGCTTGAGCACCTTCGGTGTGCAGGAGCTCCACTATAAATGGTAACAACCCAGTGAGAGCCTAGGGCACCAGGCACCAGTAACTGCACTTTGAAGCTTTATTAAATTATAATTTAACCACAGTAACCAAGAATTCATAAAATTATACTTAAAATAACTGGGGGAAAAATCAGTCTTCCCTGCAATCCACACAAAAACCCCACCAGGTATTTACAATTACTTAAAGATAAAATTAATGAATTAATATCAATTGATTTACTACACTTGCAGACAGTGTCCTGTGGGGAGGAAACTGTATGCACTAGGTAAAAGATAGTGCTCCTAAGTTACTTCTTAAATATCACCGACAAAGAAAGACAACAATACATGTTTATTGTGTCACAAGCTTAGCTATTCAGGTGTGACATTACATAATGACACACCAGCTAATTTACAGGTATTCCACATAAATGAAAAATAAATTTAAAAGTACATAATTTTATTATAACATATGAATAAATAATAACTAACTAGTACTAATCAGAGATTAGTGAAGTGCATTCGATACCTGGGGGAAGGAAGGGGGTACTCTGGCAATTTGTCGATAGGGTGTGTTGCTAGGAACATGACATTTTTGGGTTATAGCATCGGATATTCAGTTAGTATTTGGACATTTGATTGTAGGCTGAGTACCCGAAATACCCTCTCTATTAATATTTCATACTAAATAATATTTCATACTATACAGAATTTAAGGCTTTCACTTAGGCAACCCCAGTCTCCATTAACATCTCCAAGAAACAAATCTCCTTATAAACAATTATTGCAATAATTTCCAGAATACATCTACTATTTGCATAGAATCTATCACTGAGCTACATGGATTCTCAGAATAAATATTACTCTTGAAGCCCAGTTTATTTTTGTTGATTTTCATGACCAACTCATAATTTATTTTGATAGTGTTCACTTCTACACCAAAAGGACACTATTGTAATTCTTACACAAATTCATGATAAAGTGTTTGGCACACTATTCTTAACCTGGTATCTTAAATTAGCACACACAAGATCAAGATCGCTTATTTAAAGTTGAATAAATGAAGGGCTAAAATAGTAAAAAAATATCACCAAAAAAAACTCAACCTGATGTGTAAAACTGATAAGAAAACAAGAAATGAAATGAGTTAATTATTGACTTCGGAGAACAAATAACAGAAAACATTTGAGAAAACGACAGAAAATAAAAGCAAAAGACAAAGTAAAAGCCAATTTGAAAACAAGAAATAAAATAATTTCTTTACCACGTGACAAAATATCACAGCGCAGCGAAACATGAAAGTTGTAAATCAAAAACATGGCGAAAATAGGCCAATTATTTTGAGATCAATCGTATTTCAACCGTGTTAAATTAGTGGCCACTTAGTTCTTTTCTTGGCAGTTCTGTAGTAGCTGAGTAAGACTCCAAAAAATATATTCGAATGAAACTGAATAAACTAAACAAACAAACCACGTGGAGGTCACCATAAAGTAAATATGCAGAAATCAAGCATCCAAGTTTCTGTTCACTTTTAGAACCTAAATTCCTAAATACACAGAACCAAATGAATAGAAATGCAAAAGGAAGTTCAATAACAATAAATTTTCATTCACGCCGAGGCGAAGAAACCAAAAGCAAAAAAGTGTTCAAAATTTTCGCAGACGTGCTTCACTGCAAATCAGCCTGTTCAAATTAATTCTTCACACTAGAGTGAAAGCTTGAGTTTTTGCCAAAAACTTCTCCAACCTTTACAGTCATTTTATCGGCTGTGGCGTTACCAATTGTTCCAAAAGTTGAGTTTAGCTTTGAAGCAATACTGTACATTACTATTTTTGTTTTCTAAAGTCCAGGATCAATATTCAAAACTTACTTGAAAGCATACAACCGATCGTCATGGTTCGAGGACTCTGTACTCGTTGACCTTCCATTCTGAGGCCACCTGATTATTGACTTGCATTTTTTCCTTTCTATTTTAAATCTCAAAGCAGTAATTTCTCCATGATAGGAACGAAACAAGACCTTTGAAGCTGATAGATTTGGCCCGCAACACACCATTATTATTACCTACCAATTCCCAGCAGCCAAAAAAATTTCACATGAGATCGAGGCCATTTGTACCAGCCAGCCAGCCAGCCAGCCAGCCAGTCTAATATGGCGTCCAAACCCTGAAATCATCTGGCATCATGGAAAATCGCGGGACAAAAACCCGCTGGAATGACCTGATTAGTATGCGTTCTCCTAACATCAAATGCAATAAAAACCAAGGTATATATATTTTTTCAGAGAGCCTCAAGCTCAGAATTATTATTACTGACAGCAACTTCCAAAATTAGAGTAAGTACCGCTTTCACACATATTCTGCTAGCACTAAAGTAACTTGCTGCTCTAAAAGCCAGTTATCTCCAATCTTTGCCAATACCCAGCCTAAGAAAAATATGGTTACTTAGGCAGGTAAGCATAAAAATATTCCAACCATGATATGTTTTGTCAACTTGAAGTGGATGGGGAACTAAACAAACCTAGTAACTAGTGCATACACAGCAAATTCAGGAAGCTGAAGAAAAGATTTTAATTAAGATTTTAAGATACCAACACACCTAATGTTTTCCACATTGATTTGCTCACAGAATCCTCTGAAAACCTGTTAAGAAACAAGAGAAATATATTATGTAATTTGTGATAATCCCAAATTAACATAAATTACTATTTTGGCGGCATGGAGCAGAGGGTTGGGGGCAGGTTTGAGGTGCCCAGTGTTCAACGGGATCAGAGTTTGAAATTAGATGCCACTGGCAGGGTGAGACATTCTATGGTCACGCTTCACCGTAAAGTTAGTTTTCTTTTTCTTGGTTATGCATAAATGTTACTTTCTTATAGTTTATATTTCTTTAGTGCTGTTGTTTCACTACATCACTGTAATTTATTATACTTGTGTACACTATGTTTAATTATGTTACCCTAAAACCCTAAGGGTGGCACCACTGCCTTGGTTGGGGGCACACATTTCCTTATTTTTTCCACCTGCTGGGTTTTTGGGCTTTGTTGCACTTAGTTTTCACATCCTTGTAATATCTGTTGACATTGTATAAATCGCAGTGGCTGGGTTGTCTAACATGCCCAATTTAGTCACATTATGCATGTCCAGATGAGTAGTGGAGGCAAAATATTCCAGGAATGGTAGGTATCAGTCACTGTGAAGAATAGTATCAGTCACTACTTTAAAAAGATTGTTGGCAATGAGTTAATACACTGAATCCATTTGTTTGAAAGTTGACTAACAATGAACTGGATTGAAAATAACAGGTTTGGTATGTATTTTGGTAATACATAGCCTACCCAAAATACTCATGGCAAGACCAGACAAGTTACATGTACCATAAGATATTATTTACCCAAATTCAGCCAAAATCCCATAGTTATTTTTCATGTTACAGTAATCTGACAGGCATTCTAGTTACAAGACACACACAACGAGTTTAGTTTTGGCAAGAAAATTTTGACATTCCATAATTCCCAAGAAGAAGTGCTTGATATCTTACTGCAAGCTTAATATTCTATTTTTAAAACCTCTTCTCAATTTAACTCACAGAAAATTACACATTATGAAAGTGACCATGATATTGTAGCTATATCAGGGTAAGTGACTTGATGTCATAGGATATCAGGACAGTAGACACAACTTCTGACTGGCTAACTGCAAATTTGGATAAAGGTAAAATGACTTTTAAAGCTGAATGTGAAGTTGATTAAGCCTTTGGCCTCATCAAGTATCACCTCTTACAGTTCCCAAAAATCTGTGTGTCAAATACACCTTATCTGTGTCATGTTACAGCTATAAATCCAGGGGCACAACAAGAAAAAAAAGATGACATGAAGATAATAAGAATGGCTTACCTGGTCCTCCACCCTGTTCATTCTTTTTTCTGTATTGGTAATCTCTTCACTTCTTGCAGCCATAGAGAGCAGCAACTTCTCTCTTTTTGGCTAAAGTAAACAATAACAAATAAAATGATTGTCAAATATTATTGTGCTGTTCATTATAGTTTCTTTTCTTTCTTTCTTTGTTTTTTTTGTTTTGTTTTAACCAGGTGGCCTGGGCCATCCTGATTCTCAACTGGCTTCTTAATTCTTATTATTTGTGACAGTTACACGTCCTGCTATCCCATTCATCCCTTTTTTTATGCTTCCTTACCAGGAGCCATAAACTCACTGGTCCACTGAAAATTCCATGAATATTCTGCTCCTTATTTACTGGGTTAGAACAATAATAATAATAACAACAACAACAACATTATTAAAATCTCCTCAGAAAACCTATTTACAAATCTTCACACATTCCAATATCGTAGACTAAAATTTTGATGAAAATAAAAATATCATGGGGTCCTAAAATACTAATTCACAAGCTCATGCCATCATCAACTTTCTAAAATTAGTGGACACACGCCCAGTTAGCATTTAAACATCAGACTTTCAATATTATCATAATATGATAACAAGATAAGATTATACGATAAGAGAAAAAACACTATTCATATACTAAAGTTTTGATAAAAAAAACTGATTAAACTAATAATAATGATAATGATAATGACAATGACAAAGACAATGGCAATGGCAATGGCAGTGGCAGTGGCAGTGGCAGTGGCAGTGGCAGTGGCAGTGGCAGTGGCAGTGGCAGTGGCAGTGGCAGTGGCAGTGGCAGTGGCAGTGGTAATGGTAATGGTAATGGTCATGGTAATGATAATAATACACATATAGCCTGTTTCCCAGTGGTTCAACAGCATTCTACAGATTTAAAACTCACTAAAAATTAACCAAAAACGTATTAAAATTATCTAAAAAAAAGTAAAACCATAATGAAACAATAAAAAATCAGCATCCATAGGAAGCACTCAAGAAAAGATGCTTTTTGAGTCTATGTTTAAAAGTGTCAAGTGATGTAAAATCTTTGACAGATTTGGGGAGGCTTCCACAACAATGGCACAGCAACGGCAAAAGAATGCCCACCATAAGTTTTAAGATTATACATGTAGGTTTGATTCCAAAGCAAGTTTTTGGCAGATGAAGGAAGTAATCTCGAGGGATGATAATGAGTAAGTAAGTCAATTAAATACGTAGGAGCTTGGTTGTGTAGCACTTTAAATGTAATCAGTAGAATTTTAAAGTTAATCCTCTGTTCAGTGGGTAGCCAATGAAGTTCCATGAGGAGAGACGTTATGTGATCGTACTTTTTTGACCGGTACACTATTCTTGAAGCGAAATTTAACATTCGCTGGAGCCTATGTAACAAGTATTTAGGGGCACCATATAGCAAAGAGTTGCAATAATCAATCTCTGAAGTTACAAAGGCATGTACCAGAGTTTTACAAGTTTCAGTTTCATTCCACAACTGTCATCACCTACATGAAGTACATGTAGCTGATGAAAGATGACTAATACTGAGCCAATTAAAACATGTTACGTCCAAAGCCCTTCCTAGAAAAAAAATTATCAACTCAGGGCATGATTTGCTGGCTACAAGTGCTTTCATCCACAATATTTAGTGACTTCTGTGGCCCAAGAGACAAACCTTAACTGAAGTGATAAAGGGAGTATGTCAAGTCCTAAACTACGCAATTACATTAGTCTAATCTGTTAAATATGGCACTTAAATGACTAGAGGTCCCAAATAAGATTATAGATCATAATTATGTGAGAACGTTACATAACCATGTACCAACAATCATGGACAAAAGCAGTTGAGACACTCCCCGAAAAAGACCTGTTTCGTTGAATGTGTGAGTTTTTCAATCTCCAATTTTCACATTTCAACCCCCTCCCCCCTTTTTAAAGGTTTTAACCACGTGACAGTGTCCACGGAGTGTATTTCAACATTGAAAAGGGGGAGAAGCGGGTTTGGCTATTGGTAAAAAAGATGTTTTTTGATATTATGGAAGGACGCCAATAGAAAGCGTTTGTTTTGCTCAAATGTGTGAACACTTGTGTCCATGATTGTCTGAAATTGCCTTTCAGCGAAAATAAATAGAAATTGTAGTATATATGTGTTGAAAATACTGAAATACTATAAACACTGCAACAGAAACCGTCTAGTTGTACTTTAGGTCAGGATTTGGAGGCTTAAGAGCAGTGAAGAATAGTTTTCTGCAGACTCGTTTCCAGTCTCCGTGCATTGGCGGCCACTTTGGCACGCTGCAATAGTTAGTGGTCTCGCTAAGCACAAATTGAGTCCACACACGTTAGAAAACAACAAATCGTGTTTGTAATATAATATGGCAAAGTAAAGACCCAAAGTTATGTCCGTGTAGATTTTAATTCACAAAATTCATCTAAGTGATTTTGCTGATAATAAACCCAGTGATTGAACTCAACAGCAGAAGTCTGGCATGACACAAGCTATCGCTGACAATGCGACTCTTCTCGGGAACAGTTGCCACCCATAAAAACTAGATTTTCTGCTTCTGTCTTTGAGGATATATTCAGAATATATGCCCTGAGGTGGCTTTGCAATGATTCACAACAGTTTACAATGGTTCACAACACTTCACAACAGTTCACAGCGGTTTACAACAGTTCACATACCACAAAAAAGAGTATCTTTTATTTCTTTAATTGGGGATGTGAACCGTTGTGAACAGTTGTAAACCATTGTAAACCAATTGAAATCTAATGTCTTGCTAATGTGAACTGTAAAAAACAGAATTTACGTAAAAAACAAAACATATTTTTGCCTTTCTGACTCAATGTCTCCTCGAAAACCATTTCGTGAAATAATTCTCACCAATAATTAAGCTATGTGGTGTAATAATTGCACTCTACTGGTGCGCAACAGGATTTATAGTTTGCTAAACAATGATGCTAAGTACTACTGAGTAGATGGAACAGTGATGATGCTGAGAAAGCTTCACACTGCGTAAAATATAATTCAGACAATCATGGACAAAAGCAGTTGAGACACTCCCCGAAAAAGACCTGTTTCGTTGAACGTGTGAGTTTTTCAATCTCCAATTTTCACATTTCGACCCCCTCCCCCCTTTTCAATGTTGTAACCACGCGAGTGTCCACGGAGCGTATTTCAACATTGAAAAGGGGGAGAGGGGGGTTTGGCTATCGACAAAAAAGATATTTTTTGAAATTACAGAAGGACGCCAATAGAAAGCGTTTGCTTTGCTCAAATGTGTCAACACTTTTGTCCATGATTGAAGTTTGTCTGACCTGTTGCAAGTGTCAAGGAAAACATGTAATATTAGTCTTGTGTATCCTAATCAGGAGATAATGAAACTATCATGAAAGAGTTGTCTAACTATACCTGAAGGGTATCCAGTTCTTTTTTGATGACCTTCAATTCCTTGGAAATCTCACCCAAAGTTTGTTTCTCCTAAAAATTGACATCAATGTGATACAAATGTTATTCATGTCTAAGTAGTGTTACATTTCAAACAGCTCTACAGTAGCTGATGGGGGTTATTTCAATACATAATACACTTTCAGCATTTCTGCAAAGGTACAACAAAAAAATGAGTGGAAATCTGGGAAATGGATGAAATTATGGCTGCTCTAAGTTTTACCAAAACTGACAGTTTAAATGATAATTTTGAGACGTGTTTAAAAGATAATTATTAAATATTTTTAGGCCCTCTGTGGCAGACCATTGTTAGGACAAAGACTTAGTAACTTACTGTAGTTTCTTTGTCCTTTGTAGAGTATCTCAATCGATGTTCAAGTCCATCAATCTGTGACTTCAAGTTTTGAAGTTCTGGTTCTTTTCTACGATGTTTGCTAAGATCTTTTAATTCCACCAAGAAACTGTCACGTTTACGTTTCAGTCCATCAACTTGTTTTTCATCCCATCGTCTGGCTTTGGCCTTTACCTCACTTCATGCCAAAAACAAAAACAAACAAACACAATGGAGTTCCTACATTGCTGTCCAAATCTGTTGTGCAGACACTTTAAAGCATTTCTTTGAAGAAAGAATTTTTTGCTACACAGTTTGTCACTATGACTGTAGTTAAACTATTTCAAACGAATATTCTGTTTTTAACTTATCAAAGTTAATTAGTACATTAATACTGGAGTTCGAAAGACATGAAGGAATCTAAGGAATCTGGTACTGCTACTGATAGTACCTCACTCCACCAGAAATGACACCAGACTTTTCAAACAGAGTTCCATCTAATGAAACTGTCTTCTTTCTCTCTGCTCCACCAAAAGCCAACCTACGGGCTTCCTCCATTCCATCACAGACAAGGGCATTTGCACAGGCAAATTGCAGGGCTTTCTATAAATCAATTGCAACATCATTAGGTAATGACAGCATAGTCTGCAGAAACAGCAAGAAAAAAATAGTGATGTAAACTTAACTTAGCTTAAACCAGTAAATGAACGATCAAGACATTGATGACAACAAAAACTTCAAAGTTATTATGCTTTCTTTCGCACTTTGTTTTCAAAGTTATTTGCTTGCAAAACAAATCTTATACGCAAAGATGAATTCAACATTCTGCAGTTCAAAATGTACAACGTGTAAGCTTAGATTATTGTTGCTTGACACGACCGCACGCATACCTGCATACACAGCAAAGTGCATTGAAGTTTTCACAGCTGACAGCCATGGATAGGATACAAATACTTAGTTTACTCTTCTACATGCAAGACTTTGGAGTCAAAAATGGATCGAGTTTTCCTGAAAAGTCTGAAAGTCTGCCACTTCAACAAAACAGAAGTAAATGAATGATAATAAATGGATATGGTAAAATAAGCCTATGTTTCCTGATGTTTCTTAATCTTACCTTTATGGATAATAAAACAGACAAAACTTGCACCATTTCAACAGATGCTAAGATTGTTATTGGTTAGAGCAAGCTGTTTTAATGTATGGCAAAATTTTCCAAATGAATATGGCCAGCCATTTTAGCGGACACTTTGAGGTCCCTAACAGAAAGAGTTTGCAGTTTCAAAGAGATGGTAAATTTTTTTGCAACGGCTAGGGCTTGTCATATGTCTGATGGATAATAAAATTTTGCAAACAGATTGACCTTGCCGACGAATCAAAAAACTGCTTAACGGTTTCGTTCAACGTTTAAACAGTTTCACATTATCATTAAATGGTTTGGCTAACTCTTAAAACAGTTTTTACTATGCGTTTTTACGGATAAGAAATGATGACCAGCGGTTTCATCCATTTAACGGACAAGTGTTAGTGTACATTTTCTCGTGTAAGGTCACATTTGCCCTCATTGCACATATGTATGACTCTAAACAATTCAGTTTGACAGCCTACAGAAATTACAAGACTACAGGATATGTCTGAAGACCATAGTATATTTCTGTTGATATAAGGTAAAGGTAAGGTAAAGGTAAAATCTTTATTTAGACACGGTATTTCCTTCAAGGCTTAACAATATTAAATATGAAGTATCTACTGGTTAAAGAAGTATCTCAATTAATGATGGAAGTACCTTAATAACTGCTGGTTCATATTTAATCACATCAATGACTAGTTTTGCAGTGCCACCAATCTGCCTCAACTTTTCATTGACAGGCTTGACCTGAATACTATCTAGTGGAAGAAACATCTCGGGATCTGCTCGCTATCAGAAAAAAGCAAAACCATCACCAACATTAATATTTTAGATCATGTAGACTGAGTTCAGTAACTAAAACACATCTTAAGGGCCCATTAACCAATTCATGCACGCGCTCGTGCGCATTGCTAAGGAGGTGAAATTTCACTTCCAGTCACTTACGTTAGCCTGAGCACGGAAAATAAAAACAACTCAAAAACTTGCTAATTCACATACATTTTAGATGTTTTTCTTTGTGCTTCGCAAAATGCAAAATAAAAAAAGTACAAGCAAAGACAAAATAAGAGAAAGACAGAAAAACAAGAGCAATAGAAAGAGAAAAACTAACTCTGTGTGGCTTTGTTTGCAAGCGCTGATAGGGTAACTTCCAATAGATATCCGGCGCACTTCCGGTTTCTTTGAATGCTAAAAGAAACGCGGTTTTTCATTAAATGCAGCCTTTCTCGACGAATTTTGATTAAAGCCAACGTTGGCAACATAGCTATGCATTCCTTTTTCGAAATCATGCTTTTTTCAGAAAATTACGAATTTTTCAATATTTTGAAATTCTCTCAAAATCTGACCTTTTAGAAATGAAACAAAATCGATGCATAGCATAATGAGGATTTAAATTAAAATATTAAATCAATGAGTAAAATCCCGAGAGAGTAATTTGCCTGGGAGCCTTTGAATTTTTTCTATATTAGTCACATGACCATGGGCGTGGCCTGATGACGTCATCACTAGTGTTACTGATCATGAAAAATTTGAAACACATGAAATAACTCTGAACTAGCTAAAAATGATGAGGTTATATGAGACTACATTTTCCTTAGCAACGGCTCGAAAAGATCGGTTAATGGGCCCTTAAGGGCTTGACTAAACACTTGATGAAAGCATGCAAGGAGCCAGAATTATAGCAGAATGATACAATAATGATTTTCCATTATATTCTTTTCTATTTCGTACATTCTGATGCATTCCGCTCACTCCAGCTCGTTCCTGTCCATTTGGTATCATTGCAGTATCATTCTGGCTTGTTCCTGCTTCAGTTCCCATCCAGTTGGATTTGTTCCAGTGTTTAATAGTGTCCCATGTTGAACCACTGGACTCCAGATCAAGTGGTCAGGGCTCATGCCCTGGCCAAGATCATTGTGTTGTGTTCTTGGGAAAGACACTCCCAGTGCCTTTCTCTACCCAGGTATTTAAATGGGTATCGGCAGATCGAATGCTACAGAATAACCCAATGATGGCCTAGCATCCTATCCCAGGGAGTAGGAATATTCATAGTTGCTTAAGGCTACAGAAACTGGGATAAACTCCAGCTGTATGACCAATGGCCTAACACAGACTTTTATGCCTTGCAAACCTTACGATCTACATCACGCTCATCACTTGTTGTCAAATGGTTAAAACAGACAGTTATGGTGCAACAACCTTTTCTTTACCCATACTGAAATTATTCTTTCGCCGCACCAAAACTCTATTCTAGGAGACATTAAGAAAGCTTATACTGGGGAAAGTTTCAAAACTAAACTGAAGACCTCTTTTTTTCAGAAAGTTTTAACTTAATTAATTAGTCTGTTATTTTTCTTAAGTAATTGAAGGGG
>Ga0126338_10001229_pt1 | contig 16268 bp, 4 predicted proteins | sample OrbCmetagenome_2_FD_92529 | JGI IMG/M metagenome (GOLD analysis project Ga0126338, IMG submission 92529) | Coral microbial communities from Petempiche,Puerto Morelos, Mexico - Orbicella C C metagenome | ecosystem: Host-associated > Invertebrates > Cnidaria > Coral | place: Petempiche,Puerto... | reverse complement strand
TGAGAACGCAGCAAATGTTTTCCGTCCACACTACGCCGGAGGAGTTTAAAAACGCAACAATCACCCGCCATTTTGGATTTACTCGGTCAGGAAAATCACATGATTATCGTGACGCTATCGTTTTTCAAAATGCTCCGTTTTCGAATTGTTTTCCGTCCACACGAACTGATGAGAAGGCGTCGTTTTCAAATTCCTCCGGTTTGAAGATTGTTTTCGAAAAGCTACGTTTTTGTGACGGATTAGTGTGGACGGTAGGACTAACCGTAGAAATAAAGCTGCGTTTTCAAATTTCTCCGCTGCAGTGTGGACGGGGCTTGAGGAGTCGGCTTCCTGTCCAATCTTTTAAATTTTGCTGGTTTGATTTAATGCATAGCTCATAAATAGATCTTTTTTCTTCCTCAAAAAAGAAAAAAAAAATCGATCCCTATGGTCTTTAGCTAAGTTGTAAGACAAAAGCAGAAGCATTTGGGCCATACTGTAAATGGAAACTGGGAGAAGCTTATAACCATCTGAAGGGGAGGGGGCATGCCTTTATCAAACCCTCCACCCTCCCCTCCCTCATCTCATCATCTATGTGAATAACACCTTTGGTTATAGTGAGTGGCATACGTATCAGAAACATATGCCTTGATTCAAGACAAAATTAAAGACACAACAAGCTTTAAAAATGTTTCCAACTCTGGAGTATTAATTCCCCGAAGGATACCTTCTTTCTAGTCAGACTTCAAGGCAGCTGAAACAATTGAGTGGGCTTCAATTGTGCAACTTGGAAAAATTGTTTCACTTATTTTAATTGCACGTCTCTTTAAATTTAAATATTTTAATCTTCTGGAAGTAATTTTTAAGCTTATTTATATATCATGCAGCAGAAGGCGGTTATTAAAATTTACAGCTATGTGCTGCTTGTCAGGTCGTTTACGCACAACTAGCAAAATTGATTGTTCCTTGAAGCACCGACTAGGAAATGATGTTATAATGCAAAGTTTGAAAAGTGTGTTTAGTTCAGAGCTGCTTACACTTTCACAGCTACACACTAAATAAACGTCACTGCTAAACATCTTCGTGAATTAAAGTGAAAGCCGAGCGGAAACACTGCGTCCGTATTATTATAAGTTCCCGTTTTATTCTCGCTTTATTGATTAATATTAACAGGGCAACCTACTGTGTAGTTTACTTAGCGCGAAACCGCGTTGCACCCACAAGCTTGATAGAACATGAAACAATTCTGTTTTTATTGCGGCATTAAATTTCCGCTGTTTTCTAGACGTAGCGTTAAATGAGTGCATTAAAAACTACCATTACATTTTAGGAGTATTTTTTTTTTTTTAGTTTAATTTTAAACAAATAATAAAATGGTATAATTTTTAGTGTTGCGAGGATTTAGGAGAATGGTTTTTGAAAGTTAAATATAGGCATTACAACAAACTTCCCTTAACATTTTGAAAAGATGTTCTACATTATTACTGCTTATTACTTGGCCTTTAATTTTCCGCAGGAAGACTTAATGGGTCGGCTTTTTTTACTACGAGAAATAAAAGAGCCGAGCTTTATTCAATTGCGCCGGATAAAAAACTGACATAATTTGTGAAATTGTTTATTTCTCCGAATGGTGTATTGTTTTAAAAGCAGCTCGTCGCGTCAAGCGATGCTTTTTGTCGAGGCTATAAACCACTCAAAGAAGACATACAGTTGACACAAAGGACAGTACATAATGGAATATCGGAAGATCTTGACATATTTAATATCTACACCTTTCTGTCTTCCCAATTATGCAGGCGCATCAATATGTGATATCTTATCTTGCTTTACTCCTTTCTTCGCCAGAATTTTATCTTTACCACACCCAAAAGCGATGTGACTGGCAATATTCACGTTATAATTACAGCGCTAAGAGATTTCCTCAATAGATCGAACTTTGATATGTCTGGAAAATGTCGAAACTATACTTAGTGACCGATAATTTGGCTTTCGCATGATAGTTATTTTTTGCTATTCTTGTAACAAAAGCATAACCTAGTCGCCTGTGTGAGTAACTTCTCCATTAAATCAATCAATTTTCGATCATTCCATTCAAAACAGGTTGATTGAAAAGAAACTTGCTTCGTTATTTTTTCTATTATTATATTGCTCAAATTGCCTTTCTTTAGTTTGAAAGACATCGAAACACCAATGGCTTCCATTTTATATTTTCGGCTTTGAAATTTTTTGTGAGAGTTGTATCCATTATAAAACGTGCAAAAGTCGTCCGCATTTTATAAACAGAATATTCGTTACCAAAAGCTTGATATTAAATTTGATATCACTTTGTGTCCCAGTTAGTAGCATATTTTTTGTAAACCTGTTAATCAACAAACTTGCCGAAATACAGTTTTTATTAATATGAGTTACCAAATAATATTGATAGTATGACAGATTACTCGATTTTGTTACTGGCAAGAAGCATTATTTTTAAAACAATCCAATTTGGAATTTCTTACGTTCAAAATTCTATAGGATTTTTCTATTGAGAAGCTACAGAAAACACGACAAATTTATTCATTCCACAAAGTTTTACGAGGTTAATTTTGCGTGGTCATTAAAAAGAATATCTAAATTTATAACTCCTTTCTATTTGTTGCATAAGATATTAAGGCAAGTATTTCCCTCTTAAAAGATCATCTTGGAATTTAACGACGGCGTTAAATGGAGGTGTTTTTTTTCGTCTGGGCGTAAACGTCTTCGGAGTTTGTTAGTGATATATTTTCCGGTTAATACGCATTTTGGTGACCGCCCCGAAAAGAGCAGAATGATTAATGGACGAATAAACAAAACACAGAGTGCCTGGCGCACAAAAGACTCACTGAATCTCGCAGCGAAAACTCCGTAGAACATATATTTGTCTTATTACAATAACGTCAAACTCTTCGTTTCGAATTTCCACATCAAAGCGCCGACTTTAAGCACTTTTTCACGTTGAAGTCATTACAGAGACGTACGCACGGCCTAATGCGAAAGAAATAAGCCATTTGAGAACCATTAAGTTTGTAAATAAACCAACTAAAGAGCAAAATGACTGGACCAGGTGAATATAAGCTGATTTAAGGCCTGCCGGATTTTGGCACTATCACTAGCAAGGACACCTGCCCGAAATTTTTAAATTACTCCTCTATTTATATTGTTTATGCCATTGATGTTTTACGTCTAATTTCCTGACAAGAACAGGTCTCTGTTTTTTCTGTGATGTTTTGCTTTCATTTTGAGCACTGAGTTTATATTCTTTTGTCGGTCGTGTTTGGCGAAGACAATAGGTGACGAATTATTAATTTATGAGAAGTTTTGCTCCAGGCTTTCTGTAGTCTTATTCACATATTAACCCTTCGTTAACGCTTGGCTAAAATTAAGCTCAGATCTTGAGCACTGAATAAATTGCAATCGTTTGGTTTTGTTTGAAATCCCACTGGCAATGAATGTATATTTCACTTCGGCTCATGTCAAAATATCGGGTCAGTGTAAGAGAAAATAATAAAACAGACAGAATTTTATTCAATGTAGTATAGCCCAAATTAATATTGGTGTAATTTGAAGTCTATGTCAACACAACCCATTGAAGTCTAGAAGAAAAGGAACTTTGAATATTTAACTTCAACCAAAAATTCAATTCATTTGTACTATGCGAGTGTCACAAATTTCAAGTTTAGTTTTCACAAATGAACGTTCTCGAATCATTTGATTTTGAAGATTTTAGGTAAAGCTTGCTTCAAGGCGGTTTTTATGTTCTCATCAGTAATTTCGCGTTGTTTTCAGATGTCAAGCCGAGAAAAGCAGTAGGGATTAGTAAATACAAACTATATTATTCGACAAAATGAGTTTTTTATTATATTGAAAGTGAAAAGTACTTTCCCCCTGTTTTTCTAAATATTCTTTACAATTTATACATATAGAGGATTTATTTCTTCGGAGAATAATTTGTAACTCGTTGTGCAGAAATTACTGGTTAAAACAAATGACTTCCATGAGGCCGGTTTATCAGCATAATAAACGCGTTATGAATACACAGTAAAACCAGGAGAGGTTTGTTCCGAACACATTGCGATGCGGGTTGCAATGGGTTTGTCAGAGATCATCCTGCAGTTGTGTTTATTAATTTCTTTTGAAACCTGCCGTCTTAAGACCTAGCGAATTTTTATCCAATTTTTCAATTGCCTCGCTCTTCGAAAAGTACACAAAACATTTTACAAAGCTTTAGAGCGCTTTTAAGAAAACCGTGAAATATATATATATATTTTTCGCGAGACAATATTCCATCGTCAAATAAACATTTTTGGCGTATCTATAGTCGATATCTTTGCGAGTAAGTCTTAAGTTAATTTTATAGTTTTTGAGCAAGAAAAATCCTTTATTGTGGTGCTTAGAACACCAGATGTGAACTAAAAGCAGATTTCTCTTTGACACATGCATAAAATTATGTAGAATTTCAAATTTCCCTTCTTAAAATATATTTTATCATCAATTATATTTCTTAACGTAAGCTGAAAGATGAAAGACTGCTGAAATTTATTCGTTCCTTCATCAATGATTCTTCAATGTTTTTACCTAAGTTCACACGAGTGATTGTCAGTCTTAATAATAGCTTCAACTGAGGTCTTTTAATTTTTGCTAGTATCTGTGTTCGAAGGACGAAAATTCAGTATTTCAATTTATAATTTCGAAGAGCTACTGTCAGTTCGTTAGTGCTTATCTAAACATAGACGTCCTTCTACGTAGAAGTCTGAATTTCGATATAAAGTTACTTCTCTTTATCTGTTCTTGGGCTGACTGTTCGTGAATCACCTCCCGTCTTTAAAACCTCGATCGAATCACTGATCTCTTCAGTGTCCTTTGGTTTGTTCAAAACGGGCGTTCGAGGCCGAACTAGCGAAGAAGTAATTCGTGAGTCGAAGAAGAACGAAATAGGAAAATTCTCTTTGCTTCTGTTTGTCTCTAAAGCGTACGGAACGCTGCTCGACGAAGTGTTAATGAAGTGAGCTTTGGCAAGAGTTGAGATGGGGGTAAATGCAGACTTTGGGCTGCCGAGAAAGCTCTCGGCCCCTCGTGAATACTTGAAACTTTCAGCGCGAAGGGCGGGATGGTGAAAGTCCCTGACGACATCTTGAGGAAGTCTTGTCCACGGAGTGGGTACTCCCATAAACATGCCAGCCGCGTCGCTCTTGTAACGCGTCAAAATCTCTTCTATCGCTTGACCCAAATCGCCAGCACATGAGTGAAGAACCAGCTGCAAAACGCTCACTTTGATCTTCGGGAAAATGCGTATTAAAAGTTCAATAGCCGAAGGACGCCTCTGTCCCGCGAAATGCACGGGTGACTTTTCGGACGGTTCGAATTCGGTTGAATATCGGCGGCGCTTTTCGGGAGCGTCTGCGAGATGTGGTCCTGGATTGAATCCGCCATGACTAACCTCTGTGCCGACTTCGTTGGGAAGTTTCCGTTTTAATCCTGCACGAAGATAAAAGCAGGGAGAGCAATTTAGTTTAACTACATTTTAAGTTACCTGTTACGGGGTTATGTTTAACTGACTCGAGCAATGTGATATTTCACGGTTAAAGTTTTGGGTTGAAATTACCACGAAGTCAGATAAAATTGTTACTTATAACTCTGCAATTACGAATTAAACGTCAATGAAAACGCTTCTGATGAGAATTAAAACACCTTAAATAATTTAGGCGCGCTTATCACAGAAATTGTATGCGGTTAGGAATCAGTATTTTTTTTTATTCGAATTCTCAAAGCTGAATTTACTGGTGGTAGAGTTTGTTCATTGATTATGGTAAATCACTTAAAACGCTTGTAATTTTAGAGTCTGGAAAAATACTCTGCCTATAACATTAATCTTTAAACGTTTAGAACTAGACATTTATCGTGACATTGGCTCAAATTGCTACTTTTGCCGTCGGAATACATGAAGTTCAAGCAGACCTCTTAATGTGGTCATAAACAGGAGAAAACATGGTATAGAATTTCTATAATTTCCTTAAAGTCCACAAGAGTCGACAACATTTCAACCCTTAATTGGACTATTGTTGAGGGTAAATCTATGTCCCCAATTGGCGTTTTTCTCCCGCTTTTAAGGGAATATCCTCTACCGAAAAAGTTTAACTCTAAAAGGTGCCGGACCAACTTCGGTGCACTTCGATATAGTTTAATTTTCCTCTGAAATTTTACTACGCAATTTACAAGAGAGGTGATAGTGTTGAATTTCGTTGCATTTTATCGCCTTTAGAATGCGAAAATGATATTTTAATGTCTCTTTAACGTGAAACTAAGGAGCAAAATATTGCATCATTTGGATAAAATGATGGATACAAATGAATCGGCCATTTCAATTTTATAGCGAAGCTTTTCAAAACAGTTACAAGCAACATTGCCAAATGGCTCAAGAGGAAATTAAGAGAATGACTTGTTTCCAAAACTAATATATTTTTGAGTTGAAATAAGTTTGCAATACCAAAACAAGGTGGAATTAGCTTGCGGGCGGGATTTTAGAAAGGAAATTTTAATTTTCTTCGCGTAATTAAAAGGCAAAAGAGGAAAATTTCCCATCCATAACTCAGCGGGGATGAAACTGGCTTGAAATGAACGTGATGGATATAAAACGACATGAGCAGGTGTCCGCTCTTTCAGATGTTATTCAGTTCAAATTTAGTAATTTCTTTTAGTCTAGCTGGTCAACACAACTGGATACCACACGAAAGATAAGAAAATTTTAATGAGGGCTTGTTCAAAATTAAACTAGAAAGATACAGAAAGGGAAACTTTCATTCTTTATCGTCCGCGGAGAGCGCTAATCTTTTCGCAACTGTCAACTTTGATGTCAAAGCAAGGAACCAAAACGCCACATTGAAAAATGTTATCGATGAAAACTTCAGTCAAAGGAAAACTTCTTCAAAGGCCAATATCTAAAACTGGTCCGACTGTTGTTTTTTCGGCGTTATCAAGCGAGTATTATCTTTAGTCGAAGCTGGCTTTTAAAACGACGTGCTCTCAAGTCACAGCTTTAAAAGGCTTTATTATTCTTTTTGTTCAATTGGATGCGCAACTCGATGCATTTAAATACAAATATGATTCTTTGAGAATCTTTCCGTAATTAAATAAAAATTAGCAGAATGGTTAATTGTTGCACCTTGCAGATGATGAGGCAAAACTCCAGCGAACGGCCTAAAAGCCGAACAAGTGCATTCTCCGTGTAGCTCCTTGTGTGAGTTTCCAATAAAGCTTCCGTGGTGATCTATGAAATGACCAGAAAAAAAAAATAAAGAAATTGAGAAATGGAAACTCAAGTTTAACGCTTGTGGGGTTTTTGTTGTTTAACTCTGTAGTCTCAAATAGATAGACATGTCACTTATTTTCAATCGCTGTAAAATGTTATTTTGAAACACGGCTGTATTATTATGAACCCAATGTTTCCTAAATAATTGTGTGGAGGAAATTAAAGTGTATCCATTCAGCTTTTTCCGCGGTTGTTATGGGAAAACAAACTCCATGGCTCGGCATTTTTTGCCCCCAAATTTCCTTATCTATGCAAATTTATACAAGCATATAAGGTTTCTTTATACTGCGTTTTTTTTAAAGAATTATGCGATACTGTTGAATTTGTCTTATTTCCGCCCTTTCCGTGAAATGTTTTCGTGCATGAAATGATAAAAAAGTGGCATTTTTGTAGAAGCTTAAGTAAAACCCGTTGCGTTTCGATTCCTTGAAAACCTTAACGTATATTCCCTCGTTTGTATTGAAAACGCCTTATAACTGAAGGTTGATACAAAAAACTGATGTAATTTAATGTGTATCTCTCGTTTGCGAACTCGCTGCAGCTTGCTTTTGAATTGTTTTTGCAGAATTTAAGCAATAAAAAAGTTATTTTTTTTCTGTAAAACAATGGTTTAGCTACAGCATGACAAATGGAAAACTCACCTGTAAACGAATTCGTGACTGAGATCGGCTCGGGGCAACTTTCTCTCACTGGGGAAGAAACCTCTTTCTTTATCTCTATGAAGAAAAAAACAACAGAAAACATTTTTTCCTCTTTCGTAAGACAACACATGGCCTTCTAAGATGCAAGCGGAAAGATTCAAATATTGGCTCTCGGTTTTCAAGGCCGAACTAGGCGAAAAATTATTACAAATTACGCACTGGTTGTTTTTATTAGAATCGCCACGCCGTTCAAAAATATTTGAAAGAAAAACATGAATTTACTCAAAGTTATAGGAGAGTGGAATTTTATATAATGGCTGATTTCCTTCAATTATTGGATTAGTTTTTGATTTATTCTTTTTATCTCTGTTTTTGTGATGTCTGCTATCTTTTATTTCACTTTTAATCAGCCCAGCTCGACAGCATATGGCCGGTGTTTGATGGATAATTTAAACGAAAAAACCACAGAAAGAAACACCTTGAAACTCTGTATCAAAAGCTCTAATGATAATACATCCATTTTAAGTTGTCGCCAGCAAGAACAACAGACGATAAAAATACGCAGCGATGGTTTTCTCTCGGTAAATTATACAGAAAAAATATTTGCTAAAATCGACATTTTAAGATTTCATTTTCAAAGGCATATTTTTTAGAAACACGCATTAGTTCCAGAAGGAAAGAAGCTATGTTATTAGAACTCCTCTCATTAAGAGCTTTTTGTGCTTTTCAAGTTGAAACTTTTTGCTACAAATTTTGTTGCCGTTTATGGTCCAGTAGAACGGGAAATTCTTGCTTTAGGTTGTTAGTCTAGACAGTGTTTTAGCGCGATTTTTTCAGTTTTAAGCACGTTTATCGTGACTGGGTATCAAACTTCAAATTTCAAGATATTTTGGTCAATTATTGCGCTTTTCTAGCTGTTTATTTGTTCGCTGCTTGAAGCGAACTCGCTTATAAACGGGCAGCATAGTGGCTAGTGATTACTCTTACCTGTTGGTTCGGCGCCAGTAGAACCAGGCGACGAGCTGCGAGGCGACGGACTCTGATTGCCGTTACTGCTTACTCTGGTCAGGGCCGTGAACACGTCTCCTGGGGGAAGTGGGTTACGCTGTTCTTGCATTTGCTGCCGACGAAGAGCTACCTGAGCCGCGAGAACTCGCTGTCTCTCAGCAATAAGAAGGCATTTGGGACACAGACAATCCCTCCATCGGCAGAACCCTTTGTGGCCCTTTAAAATAGAATCAAACCCATGATTACGGCATCGCGCGCATTTCGGTGTGCGCTTTTTCTCGGCGGCTGCTTTGCTGTTCGGGCTGCTGCGGTCGCTAGAAGCCGCGGTGCTGGCGGTAGTTAAGCTCGTGCCACCTTGCGAATAACTCATATCGGACTCTTAGCTCAGCTTATAACTGTTTGTCTGTCGCGCGACTGAAAAAATATCGCCTGGTTATATATATAGATATATATCCCGTGTAGACCAAGTTGCTTGTGTTGTAAAATATCGTATCGTTATACAAGTTGGAATTTAGATTTGATACTGTTTTATATATACTGGGCCATAAGGCTCCGTTGCCAAAGAAAAACGCAACAACGCACGCGATTGGCTGCAATAGAGATTCTTGTCACCTCTTTAACTAATGAGATGAAAGATCCTATTGTCGAAACCCACCCCTCATTGGCCAGGCATTGTCGTGGCGCAGGACACCTGCGCCGTAGAACTTAAGCGGTGATCATTTCAGTGTATGCGTTGGAGCCAGCAGGTGAACATAAACTCAAAAATAAAAACTTTATCCGTAAACACTGGCAAACAAAGCCGCAAAAGGGTGCGACATGAAAAGAGATCTTTTCCATAAACATAAGCTAGCTGTCTTCTGTTAAGTTTGAAGTTAATCTGGTCAAAAGAGCAAGCCCCCCTTTTGAAAAGGCAGAAACAAAGTCAGAGTAACCGAAAGAGTATTTGGTTATGTATCGAGAACACGCAATGCAAAGCATTGTGTAAGAAGGCTTCATTAATCAGATTGAAACTTATCTGAGGGTAGCAATAAGTTTAACAAGACTTGATGAGGTCGTGTAAGCTTGATTGCGCGCATGGGGTGGTTTCAGTTCGGCTGTGTTATTTCCTCAAATTTTCGCAGTGATATGCCTTTTAATCTTCTAATCAATGCATCCACCCGTCTTTTAAGTGTAATTAAAACTTCAGCGCTATGTTAGATGTCGTGGAGTTTGTTTTATCTTCTAAATTCGCTTTTCACAAAAAGGAAGTGCTTTTCAGGCTTAGTCATAGTATTAAAACTCGCTTCCTGTTAGAAGTGTATTAATAATTCATTTTCTCCTTCCTTATGGCACCTTGAAGCGAATTTAAATTGCTTTCTAATTTCATAAGGGAAATAATTGCACACTCATTAGATCACTTAAGCGTCGGAAAATAAATAGAGCAAACAACCTTTGAAGCCTTTTGAATCAAATTTGAAGAAATGAACTTTCGTTTTAATGTGCGCGTTTTCCCTGTGTACATTTCGCCGTCCGGTTTAAAGTTTTTTTATTCTATTCCAAACAGAAAGACCTTGGTTTAATTTCTAAAGAATAACTAAACAGTGGTCGACTGATAAACTCGAATAAACAGTTCAAAACCGATGACATCGCAGGTGGCCGCGATAGAAACGCAGTTTTGAGGCCTCGCATACAGTTTTTCATGGACTGTTTGAAAGATATATTGGATAAATTACGCCAGATTCAATTATTGGCCGACATTTTAACCTTCCGCATTTAAAACAAAAATTAAGGGAGGTTTAGCCACGCACCTCTCCGTTACATTGTCTCAACGAAGTTAACACTTTTTTTCACTTTCTTTAATTTTCTGTATTGAAAGAATGTCCATTACACATTCGCTAGAAATTTTCCTTCTCTAAATAAATTTACATCCAAGTCGTGTTCATCAGCAGTCGGTTTCTTTCCCCCCAAAAAATATAAAGTAATTTGTTGATGTTATCTCCTTAGCCATTCTAGCATAACACTGTAAATTTGATTTGTATAATTTAACATTAAAGTCAATTTTCTTCGCCTTTCGATATTCATTGAAATATCTTTATGTAAAATTTGCGGCAACTGTGTCCCGTAACACTCAGCCATATCTGATTTCATAGCAGATTTTATCAGTTGGGGCTTTTTTTACAACAAAAGTCCGACCCAGAGCATTCAGGAAAGCTCATTAAGCTTTTGACGAGACATAAATGCAATTTTTTAAAAAAAAAAACAAAAAAGGAAAAAAAAAACATAAAAAGGCGAACCCGTGTATGGGTGGATATCACGATTTTAAAACATAATTGAGAGGATATGCTATTTTTTCTACGCTAAAGATAGCTTGAATTTTTTTTTTCACTTTGCAGTTAAAATGCTTATATTAATCATCTTGTATATCCGATGTGTTTTTTTTGCTACAAAGATGACTTGCACAGAATCGCTTGCCAATTTTCAGAACCGCTACTCTGCTCCCACGACTTGTGATTTCCCATCATTTATTAAGTGACTACGGCGGAGTGCTTTCCTTGTTTTTAGTGTTAATAATCTTAAATTGGTTGTAAAACTAAGACCGGCAGAGCAGCGACTTGATAACTTAGGTTCTTGCTGTTTGAACCAGTATGTGTTCAAAAACCCGGCGGACAAGGCTAAACCAAATGATTATTTTTCATCTAATTAATATTGTCCCTCGCATGGCTTTTTCAAAAATAAGCTTATTTAATAACAGAAAAATAGCCTTGTGTAATATCCAGTGTAAAATCACATTTGAAAAGCGTATTTCCCTCGATTTAGGTTATTTACTGTTATGTTTTCGTAGGCGGTATCACAGTTATTTTTGGACGCGGAAGACTTATTGCTTAGTCATGTTTTGACCGTTCAATTCGAAAATAATTTTATTAATTTAAACAATATGCTTTATTTTCCGACCAGAACAGGTAGTCTGATAATTTTCCAGAAAAGTCAGAGGAAATGGATTGGTATTTAGCGCATTACGTTTCGTTCGAGTTTCGTGCAGAGCCCGGTTAAAGAATAGATTTATTATATATTTCAAGTTATCAAATGATAAGGGTGGACACACCACTGAGAGAGATTCTAATTGTATTTCTGCCCTGATGCTCGACGATAGAACAATTCTTACCGGTCTTTTGATCAGAAGTCAAAATAACCGGAAAATATTGTGGGTCTCGCCAGATATGGGCCGAAGATTACCGTCCTTGTTCGCGTGCGAGGCGAAGGTTGGAGCCAATCTCGATAACATCGAAACATGATTCACAATGATAACTAATTTAATGGTTAGACTACATCGAGCTGCCCTCTTAAATAACTCCTCGAGAACTTTATTGCCTATGGCAGCGGAAGCCTTATTGTGAAGGGGTTTTTAAAATGGTATTTAATGCCAGTTCTCGCCTTTTCGTGTGCGGAAGATAAGCAGAGGTCCTGATAAGTAATTAATTTTCATGCTCTTAAAATATAAGGAGGTGTTTTCGCTTCCTTTAGGTGGGTCGCTGTTTTCTGATAACAAACAATAACACTAAAATTTCCTTCTCTATGAGCTGTGAGCTTGCACTGTAATGACTTTTCGGTGAAGCAGTTAAACAAATATCGGTTACGCTGGCGTAAAAAGCCAGCGAGAAAGGAATTGATCAGGCAGTGGTATTGGTCTAGATTTGAAAGTGTGAGCAGAGGGAAAAACGAGTAAGAGAAATAATTGTTTAAAAATACAACTGGATGGTGAAAAGATAAGGAAGGATTCACACGTTACGTACAAAAGAAGAAAAGAAGTCTTCTTTTAACGCAAAATTAATACCATTGTATTAAACTACATGCAAATTGAGAGCTTTATTTTTAGTCTCTCACGCCATTATTTTCTCCGCAAAGAGGGGACGTAAGTTGAATTTAAAATCAAAACGTGAAACTAGGACACTCGGGTGCATTAAACAGTACAAAAAATTTGAACTATCGGTGAAAACGTAGTTAAAATCCTGTTTTTGGGACTCATCCATTGCCGATTTTAATCACGAATCATAACGAAAAAGTAAAAACTCTTTCTCTTTAATTAAAGTTTAATAGCTAAACATTTATTCGTGCAATACGCTTCTATCACTATTGATTTCCTGAGAAAACCTAACGCTTTCCACTAGTAAATTTAAACAACTCTTCGTAAACTCTGCCGGTTTTTCGGCACTGAGAGAATTGAAAAACCCCGCAGAAGAAAAAAGCCGATTAAAAAAAAAAGTAGACTGATTGGATTCAGCCATGTGAAAATATCATGAAATAAGATTAAGGATCTTTAAACGACATTGTAAATGTATTTACAAAGCAAGAAATTTTTCGGAATCAGAAAAATTTAATGTTCTCAGTGATACTGGTTTAGCTACAAAAGGCAAGCGAACATAAAAGTTGTAACATGCGACTGAAACAAGTTTTTTATCTCTTTTTTTATTCTTTTAGGCTCTAAACTCGCAACAAAAACACTGCAACAAAATCAGAGAGTTTCAAGAATTTTTCTTGGCATAAAACATTGCAAACTCTGCTGTAACAATTGCTAAACAAGAAGGTTTGTTTCAATTTCCTTTGGGATTTTTTATCCCTTTTGGCATTGAGTTTACATTTCTGCGTTTCAGGTGGCCTCTTAGGGCTGGCTTGGTCCCGCGGCGATTAAATTGAACACAACATAAAAAAACGCTAAAATCGCTATATGGTGCAAATTAAGGGAAATTTCACTTAATGAAAGGGCGACTCAATTATCCAGCCCTTGTCTTAGGTTACTCACGATTTCACATCACCAGGAAACACCATTAATAATAATAATTGTGATAATAACCTGAAAAAAAAGACAAGAAAAATTCTGCCCTCGTCGACTTCCCGTCGGATCATTTAGCAGCAAAAATTGTGCCACGAGTCATGGAATATGATTGTCAATTTGTTTCGAAACCAAATCTAAGAATTAAAATCGCTAGTTTGTAACAAATGTTTACTGGTAATCCTCAGCGTAGAGTCTATTCTTAAGCTGTTAACATGTTGACATATTCGGTCACGTACGGCACTTGGGAAAATCGAACGAACTAACAATGGCTCGAATGAAGCGGAGCGAGCCACCTGTGTGATAATAAAAGCGCGCAATTTACCTACTTGAATGGACCAAAGTTTGGTATCTTTAACGAACAAAAACAACAAAGAGCTTAAAGTAACCACACCAGAAAGGATAAAATTATTGCTAAAGAACTTACTAAGTCTCTTAACAAACCGTGCAATACTTCTCGGTGACTCACTTGCGTTATGAAGATCACCGCATACTTTTCTATTTCCACTTGGTGATGTTCAAAGATTGCATTCATAATATATTATAGTTAGCTGGCCCTCGTAAAAAGCGCAGATACCAAAATGCACTCGCTTAAGGAAACTTTCCTCCATGATTGAACCGTTACACTTCAAAGCGTGTATTAAAGAGAGCGGAAAGTAGGGCAAAGAAGAAAGGACTAAAATAAAGAACTATAAAGAATAAACCACGTGTATCAAAGAAACTTCAAATGGGAATCAATTCTAGTTATTTGCTCAATTCACTGTGGGCGCTTGTTAACCAGTTTTATCAACGTAACAGAAAGCATTAAATCTTACTCTTGTAAATTTGTACGTGATGTCTTTATGCAAAGGGATCCATTAATTTCCACGTGGGCTTCTAAATAGAGCAGTAATTTGATTTGCCCTTGATTAGTCAAACACAATAGTAAACATTTTGATTACAATTACTAAAAGTGCTAGTTACTTTAAGCGAAGAGACATAAAACCACGAGGTGGTATCTTTTTGTTTAAACCTTTCAGCTCGATTATTCAACGGAGTCAAGGTCAATAACGGAAGTTATTTCCCGCCGGCGGGGTAGACATGCATCGGACAGAGATGACAACTTTTATTATCACGTGGTCTGAGGTTATTGTGCTGTGTTCCCGGGCAAGACAATTTATTCTCACAGTATCTGGAGTCAAGTGCTGTCGGACAGCTATTTACTTTTCGTTCCCAGATTGTATTTTAATTCGACAACTAGTGACTTGCCTCCAGTGCACATCTTGGTGCCACAAAGGGGCTCTGAGATTCAAATCGAGCTGGGTGGGACAAACACAACTGGTTTCCGTTGCTCAAAACGCGACCAACAAGCGTATATTTCTGCTCATTGAAACAGTTCGGCCTAATCAAAGCGATCAAAGAAATTCGATTTAGAAACCAAGAAAAACAGTATAAAATTACAATTGGCTAGGTTTTTTGTCGATACTTAAGCGAGAGGGATTGAAATATTAAATGCGAAGGTTGTTTCTTCTAAAGAACTAATAACAACATGATCGTTAATTAGAAGTGTGTACAAACCTGGACTCGGGGTAAGGTCTGTTATCTTTTAGACATTAAAGATGATTTCCAGTCCTTACTGCGCAGTCTCAGCACCCTAATGTTTATAAACATTAGAAATCTCACTCGATGGAATGCGAATCGATGTTATTCGTTACGAACCACATAACCTTATCTTTGAGGCTTTTCAAATTCTTTTTCCAACAGCTTCATTGATTTTTACAGCTGCGAAGTTGTTTCATCAAGTGATATGAGAAAGCACGAATCACAAAGCTTCGACCGCTTTGCATCCATAATGGCGTTTTTTTTCAAACTTTGAAATTGCTTCATGTAAGTAGACATTTTGTGATGTCTTACATGCGACAAAACAAAAAACGTAAACAAACTCTCGAGAGTTCGCAGTACGGACTGGAAATCATCTTTAACCCTTTCACTCCCAAGATCTAAAAGTTAATATTTCTCCAAACTAATCTCTTTATTGGCTAGGATTGAGAATTTCATGTTATCACAAGACCATGTCCCCGAGTTGATTAAGTTCCCCATTCTCATTCTCATAAGCGCACACCAGGAGCCCATTCTATCACGTGATAGTTGACGAGGGCGCAGCCCTCGTCAACTATCACGCATAGAAATCGAGAGCGAATCAGTCTAATTGTTTTAGTATAAATCTACTGGTCGTTCAAAATTTATCTAAATCCTCTTCACAGACACTTCGAAAACGCAAAGAAGCGGCGGCCAGTCTGTTAACAACCGCACACTGCTAGGCTACTCACTATCTACTTAACAATTAGACCCGAACTGGTCGGACAAAAAAGGCAATAATAATGTTAGCGAATACAGGTTGAAGAAATATTTGGGAATAAAACGAAAGAAAGCGTCACGCTCGATTGCGCCAATTTCGCTACTCGAGGACTATTACTAATAGTCCTCTAGTAGCGTAGCCAATTAAAATGCAGGATTTGCATTAGTCCAC
>Ga0126338_10001225_pt1:0-15000 | contig 16295 bp, 9 predicted proteins | sample OrbCmetagenome_2_FD_92529 | JGI IMG/M metagenome (GOLD analysis project Ga0126338, IMG submission 92529) | Coral microbial communities from Petempiche,Puerto Morelos, Mexico - Orbicella C C metagenome | ecosystem: Host-associated > Invertebrates > Cnidaria > Coral | place... | reverse complement strand
GAAAACCAGCAATTGAATGATCCTTCAAATAATACGCGTCCAACAACAGACCTTGAGTCAAATTTCTCGGGTTGCGAATTTGTTTTGCATCGCCATCTCGGAGTTTCGATCTCTTTCTCAAGGCAGCGAAAGTCACGTCCTCGTTTTGTGAAGTCTCGAATTTACCGTTCGCTACTCTTAGAAAACAGTACAGGCATAACACTTACCCTGGCAGCTGGACCCAACGTCGAACCGCTGTCACGCACCATTAAACATTGTGACCCCAGGATGGATGACATATTTTCTTAACCAGGTCGTGAAATGTAAGTGAGGACAGAGATTTCAGCTCGCCAAAATACGGCTAAATATCAAAGCATGGGCCGATCATACAAGACACACGAGCAAATAACCTGGCGTAGAAGATGTGCTGCCATAGTCAATTTTTAAATACGTCACTGGTAATGAAGGCACGACCAGCCAAATATCCTGGTTATTTCATGTTCATTCACCACTAGGATTTAAGATCGTAATCAGCTGCACGTATACGTGTATTACAGTATCTTTAAATAATTTAGTGATTTTTTTTCACTAATCAGGTAATTGCATTGCGCCCACACATTCTCTGGCCAGACTCGCAAAAGACGAAAACTCGAAAAGGTGAGAGAATTTATTCAAAGTGCTAAGAGTTGGTCTTTATAAATTGTATTCTTTAACTCGCGATTGTTACTAAAGATTGGATAATTTTGCTGAAATCTTCTGTTAATATTGAGTTATTATTGCCAAAAACGAATTTTAATTTTACTTACAATGTCTGGTTTTCTTTTATACGGTGTTTACCGGCGTAAAGGGCAAATCATGAGAGGAACACTAACCCTGTTTATAATCGCTTGCCTTTTGGCGTTTGTCGCGTCAAAGAAGCAACACGAAGACACAAGACATCACAGTCCTTATCAGAACGAACGCGAAGATCACAAAGTGGAACACGAGGAAGGCTCGGGTGTTGGTTCGACCTTTTTGGGAAGTGGCGTGTCTGGCTCGGGAGAGGGTAAATTAATCCTTAAGCCATTAAGAACGAGGTTCAGATTTGCGGTCAGTTATTCTAGGCTTTGGTGGTAAAATAGATGAAAAGTAATTGATCATGAAATCCGGCCGGCTTGAAACGCGTAGGGACTCGGCGATCCTACTATTTAACTAGGAAAAATAATACTGTTACCCCACACCCAGAGAACCTTGCAATTTTTCAGAGAACCCGGAACAAAAAAAAATCGACCTTACGCAGATCACGTTGTAAGCGATCACCACTCTTTTTACCTCTTTTTACCACTGTATGCTTAGAAACGGCGACAAGGCTGAACGAGTAGGTGAGTAACGGAAACTAGCCATGTTAAAAGAAATTCCGTGGTACCTGTAAGGATCTCTGTCTACCCGTCTGGCAAAACAAAACCTTACTAAGCCATTTTCTAAAGCAACAATTGATCCCTCTAAATTTTCGTGAGTTGTTAAACATCTGTAGGATTGCATTACAGCAATTTCTAAGTGGATCGAGAACAATCTTGTTTTTGAAAAGGGAAATTGGGTGTTTTTCATAAGCGGAGATCTGTTGTACCCGCGTTATCCACTCATAACATGATTTGTCCAACGCCTTCAGGAAACAGAATTGCGCGATTTCAAAGACAATCAAATAAAGATTTTTAATTTAGCTTGCGCAAGGAAAGGTCTCAAAGGTTAGCGAATTTTGTACAGTATAATTCTGAGCGGCGTCATTGGTACTCAAACCTTTAAAAATTTATTAACTCGTTTAATAATTATAATAATAATAACAATAATAATAATAATAATAATAATAATAAAGACAGTAACAATAACGATAATGGTAGTAAGAAATAACACGCAAACTGCGGTGGCAAACATGACAATAAAAGGGCGTGTTTAAAACACGAAATAGCGAAATGACGAAATGGCGAAACGACGAAAAGGCGAAATGGCGAAATAGTACCAAAGCTAACAGCCAAAGTTACAAGATATAACCGCTCCAGCAAAAGTTGCAATTATTGCTCCATTTATTTGGGGACGGAGCATTTAATTTTTGAGTTCAAGAGGAGAGGGGTGGGGGTGTGGGTTCTTTCTTCCTAGGGAGAATTTTTTTCTGCATTGGTACTTGTAATTGTTTTGTTTACAAATCTTACCTTGTATCTATTTTTTACACAATAAAATATACCTTAGCTAAAGTTAAAATTATGATTTGTGACTTGTCAGTGGCAAGCCGATCAATTAATTGCTGAGGCGAGTAACTGATCTGCAGGACACTATAGTTAACAAATCACGATATTTTGCAATTACCAAGCTTACAAACTTTGTATTCATATTTTTAAATCATTCTCTGACAGCTCAGGGAAGCGATCCGCCATTTTTTCCGGCAAGAGCATGGTTACAGTTACGCATGAGTAGAATATCGTTTGCAGCAAAACACATTTAAACGGTATTACGCATGAGCAGAGCATTATTCGTCGGCAGTTATTTGCAGGTCACGTGGTGGGCTCTCGGCCAATCGGATGATAATACAAATTGACTGATAACCTCGTAGCCCTCTCCCATCTCTATAAGTTAAGAAGGTGTAAAAACATCCTCGAATATAACAAGTGTCAGTATAAACAAAACGACATGAACAGCATTACAACAATAAGGTTTAAATGACGTACTAGACATGAAATAATCTAGTTGTTGTACAACGGAGTCACAACTTTGCGTACAATTGCAAGTGCTCGCGAGTTACCAAAACAATATACCTTTCCTTGTCCGGATTGAAAAACTTCCTGGAATGCCAACTTACTCTTCTATATACATTCACGTTCATAGAAACATTTAAATTTCGGAAACATTGACTCCTAAAGAGTTCATCAACTGAAAGTAGCTCTACTTGCGTGAACCCAAGTAGGAAAGTTGTGCCCATTTGTGACTCCGTTTGGTCAGTGCTTTAGGAGTGTAAACCTTCTCATTTCTTGATTTATTTTCACAGGACCAAACGATGCTTCCGTAGTTTTACCCTATCCCAATCGTTCCCCTTATCCCTCCCCCTATCCCTCACCGTATCCCTCACCGTATCCCTCTCCCTATCCCTCACCGTATCCCTCCCCGTATCCCTCCCCCTATCCCTCACCGTATCCCTCCCCGTATCCCTCCCCCTATCCCTCACCGTATCCCTCCCCGTATCCCTCCCCCTATCCCTATCCGTATCCCACCCCGACTCCCCCCACCCCAGCATCTGCCGCCTCCGATCATTCCTCCAGACCGAAAAATAACAAAGAAGAAGACCAGAAGAAGGAGAAATCCGAAGATAAGAAAATCAGCGACAACAACAAAAATATCCAGACTGACGGCAGGAGACACGGCAAAAAACGACTTCACTTTCTCTAAGCAAGACCGCTCTTCAAAGAAATGCTGGAATCATGTATCATGACAAAATTATCATAAATCATAATAAATAAAACAAAGGGATCAAAACCTTCAGTGTAATTATGCTTCATGTGGAAATTTGAATGCGTGACGGCAAGAGAAGATCCAGGTATTAAGCCTCGACCAAACGATCGCAACATGCCAACGCAACATATTGCAACATTGTCGGACGCAATATGTTGCGCCCAACCATGTTGCAATATGTTGCGTTGATATGTTGCGATCGTTTGGCTGGGGCTTTAAAGTTTACCTTGATCTTCTCTTGATGACGGTATACATTCTTTAAGTACACGGTTAAAGCAAACACGGGAAATTATAATTGACATTCGCACGCGGCGAATTTCTTATTGTGCCTCGGTTTATTTGTTTAGTTCATTTAGCGTGGTTGAATGCTTATTGGTGAACTTCTGTAAAGGTTATTAATTCCTTCCTCGCCTTTTGTCGCGCTGCTTCCCATCTACAATCATGGTCGAATGAAACAAATGTTGAAGAAACTTCGTTTTAGAATGATTATCATTCCCGATAAAGCCGAGAAATCAAATGCTTTTCAAACATGAAAAACTTCTAAAAAATTTCAAAGACGTGCAGTTGCTCAAATTAATATTTAGCTCTAAAGCATAATTGGAATTCTGTCGACGGCTTTGAAGTTATTTTATCGGTCGTAGCTTTACCAGTCCTTTAAAAAAGCGAATCCAACAGGCTGTAATGTACATTACCGCTTTGTTTTCTGATGATTAAATCCGCGGAAAGCGCATCGATCATGTCTTTGCAGTCGTCAAAGGAAAAATATCGTGCTCTCTACCCCACGAGTTTTCTTTTTGGTGTCTCTTAAACATTGTTTGGTGTTTCCTCTTTCCATTTTAAGTGCTAAAAGAGCTAATTTTCCGTGTTATGAACGAAAACAAGACCTTGGAAGCTCGTAAGTTTGTACCTCGACGCGCCGTCATGTCTTGCACAATGCGACATTTCACAATGGTTTACATGTGGGGCTGGACTATTGTCGACCCTGCGTAATTGACGCTGTTTCCCACGAAATCCTACTTAACAGATTAAACTCGAAATTTGGAATCAACGGAATTGCTCTCAAAATTTTTTCGCATATACCTATGGTGCTCCGCTAGCGTCGCTTCGCTGGGCGGAGCTCCAATAAAATTCTTACTAAAACTTTACAAAAATAATAATTCTGTAATTCTGTGAAACTTATCGTAACAAAAATAACATCCCGCATTGATGATTGTCGTGTGTGCTTTTCAGATGTGGCAGTTCAAAAAATGTTAATAATAATAATCTGAAACCAGACTTTCTGAGCAAAGCACATGCAGTTTGCAAGTTGTATAAAGCCTCTTAATTTTCAGTGATACGTTCTAAGGTTACTAATGGCCTTAATGAATGAACATCAAGCCAGCCTGTGAACCCGCCCTCTCCATTAGCAGAGAAAGACATAATGAATACATTGTTTAACAGGTCATCGAGTTTTCCTTTTTAAATGAGTCAGATTTAACACAACATTACAGCCATCAATGCCATTCATACTTTACCCTTTGCGATTAAAGACAGAAGACCTACGAAGTGGTTATCAGTTCTGACAGTTCTCTGATGGCAATATAAAGAGACAGTAAATAATTTCACATGATGATAATCGTTGGAGTGATGTAATATTAGTCTTATATTCTATTTTCATTTTTTTTACGTGTTTCTGGAAAACACTTTTATTTGGTTAAACGCCTGAGCTTTGAGCGGCGTAAAGGTAATACGAAGAACCGTTTAGATTAAACATATGGCTACTTCTTCAATCACTGTAGTTTTTGTGTTTTAATTAGGTCATTGTCCCTTGGGTCGTTGTTTTGCTTATGAAACTTTTTGAAAAAGTCTGTGCCCTCGACAGAGATAATTTTCTAATCTATGTCAAAATTTACTACAGTCATATAGTCATAACCAAAAGAACTTTCTCGAGTTTGTTCATAAATCGTCTTAGACAGGTTTTAAACACAAAATAAATCGAAAGAGAGCACGTGAAGATCTCTCAGAAATAAGACCAGTTTTCGACATGGCCGGTAACATTTTGTTATCATTTGTTTCCAAACCTAATGGTAAATTATTAATGCAACGACATTGTTGAAAGGAAGAAAATCTCTAAGATGACTAATGATGTTAATGAATGGATATCACCCCTGCCTGTGAACTCGCCCTTTCCACCATTAGCAGAGCAAGACCTAATGGATCTATTTTACCAAGTCATCGTGTCTTCCATTTTAAATGAGTCACTTTGTCATAACTTCACGGCCATGAGTGCCATTCATATTTCACACTTGGCGATTAAGGTGAGAAGACCTAAGAAACGTTTATCAGCTCTAACAGTTCTCTGATGGCAAAATAAAGACAAATTAGTCATTACTCGAGGATGTTTATTGGAGAGATATAATGTTATTTTATATTCTATTCTTTTTGTTTCAGGAAAACACTTTTATTTTCCTTTTTCTTGTTGCTGATCGCGTGGGTTTTAAGGCGCATAAAGGTAATAGATGTTTAGGTTAAAATGGTGAAGTCTTCGATCATTTTATTGCCGGTTTGTACAGTAATTAAAACGCTGTCCCTTGCGGCGTTTTTTTTTTTTTTTTCGCTTACAAAACTTTCTTTTAAGAGCCTGTCCCCTAGACAGAGATAATTTTCTAATCTGCTCCTAGTTTAAGCCAAATTTAGAATGAGACTTAGATTAAGCTGTTTTTTAGTTGTGTTTTCTTAGCCAGAGCAGGAGCCCATTATACTCCTGACCAGAGCGAAAAGAAAGTATTATATATTTCACCATATTTTGTCAGGCAACGTAAATATAGCCCATCAAAGTAAAACGCTTTCTTTGCGAAACATTTCGGCTCAGTCAACGTTCATGTCCCAGTCTTGGAATGAAACTTTTCTGTTAATAATCAGCTGGTGATGGACATGAAACGATACAAAAAAGCTTAGTTAATGATTCTTAGAATTTGTGAGAGGATCTCAGTGCAGAAAAGATTATTCTCTTGATATCAGAATTCTAATTCATGAGTGTTCGTGAAGATATCTTTAACAAGGGAAAGCTCTCGGTAATAAAGAATCGTTCTTGACAAGAGATTATCAAGGTAAGTTACCTTAATAATCTTTTGTTCTTAACCAATAGAGAACTCCATCGATTATGAGGCAGACCGGCGTTATTGTAAATTCGTCAATCGCTTGCTCTGAAAAAATAAACCCCTTCAGCTATTTTTTATAAAGTCTGGACGATTTTGATTTCGGACAAAAAAGTGTCCGAAATTTTAAGCGTCCGAAATATTTACGGTGCAGTATAAAATTTTTAAGTAACCCCAAAGCTCTTAGTTTCCTTTATGAGGAGAACTCTAGTTGAGATACTTGAGACGCTGCTTGAGATGCGTAACGACTTGATAGAATTTGTACTAATTTCTCCTCGGTATATCTCTAAAGGCGCAGTAAAACTGTTATTTTCATAGATGTCTTTTCAGTCTAAATCGTGTTTTTTAGGCGTAAATTTACTTAAGTTACGTTTCATCACAGTGTCCGAAATTTTTTCGGAAATTTGACCAAACTGAGATAAAAAGTGTCCGAAAACAAGAGAATATCTCTTCCCGGAAATTAATCGTCCGAAATAAAACGTCCGAAAAATTGAAGTCCGAATTGTTTTGCAAGTAATCTATGCTTCTTTGGCGTAACCTGCGAGCAGGCTCTCAATCGTTAGTGCTGCAGTGCATCATTTCTTTCGGTTTAACCGCTGGTTCAGCGGACTTATCAGCGAAAAAATCGGGAGAAATCGAGTTTTGATCAGTGATCTTCTCTTGACTGTCTAATTGCCAAGACAGCTTGAGATAAACGAAAATAGAAGAATCGGTCAATTTTATTGTTGCTAGTTTCAATAGATTAAAACTAATGTGAAAGAACTTTTTAAGGGATCTTATAGAACCTATTCATAAATGGCTGTCATTTAAAAATTCTTTTGTTAGTATGTATTAAAATTAGCCCAGAGGAATTTTTACTCTCAAACGAGGTTAGTTGGGCTAATTTAAATTCATACAAAAGAATTTTGAATCGGCAGCCATTTATGAATAGGGTCTATTATCGTTCCATTTACTTATGAAAGTGCACCGTTTCACTAACCTGCGGTGGATGGGGGAGAATAGGAAAAGGGTGGAGGCGAGCTGGCGAGAAGTTCACAAATAGAGGGTCTGCATCTTATCTATATACCTCGCGGCAGGCCTTGTTTTAATTCCTTTCTTCAGGTCTGATTGCTGCATCATGATCTCGACAGCTGTGTTGTCTATTTTGCCGCCAGCATTTTTCAGCGAAAATTGTAAAGGCGCATTCTACTATCTCTAATTTTAGCCGATTATACGATGTCATCTAAATACCAAGAAAGATTCAGCGTTTCAGCTGAATGTCTCACTTTTAGGAAGGGTAATAAAGTAAAAATAAATGTTTTTGGTCTTTTTTGTACATCTTAAATGTTGATAATACATCTTAATAGGTTGCATTATGGATGTTTCTTCACAGGGTAAGATGCAAATCAAGTCCTTGTCATTGAAACGACGCGCTCGACGTTTGGTCACCAATGTCCAAACAAACTTGACTATGATTATACAGATTTGCGTCTTCATACATATCTGTATGGAAGTCATCGGTTATCCCTTATATCTGAGTTTTAGAAAGCGGGCTTATTAATAGAGAGATAACTAGAATTTCGGACGCTCTAGAAGCGCATATAATACAGAAAAAAGTTAAGGTTCAACCTCTTATGATGCCGGAATATCTCTAATGCTTTCCAGTGGGTATACTAATGGAATAAACCAAAGGTAGCGATCTTAGTTGAAGATCCAACTCTGGTAAAAGGTGGAGCTACCGGTATGGCGTTTAGTTTAAAAATATCTCACATCCAAGATTTGTTTCAACCGGAAACATACTCAAGCTACTGAAAAATCATCGTTATGAGGTTAATTTGAATGACGGTGACTTTACAAGGTGGGCAAAGCAAGGTGTGTTTCCACTTCATCAGTGCATTTATCATTGATGTCGGTATTCACTCGGAGTCGGTTTGGCATCAGAACCTTTGGAGAAGTTTTACAATTAAACTGATTAATCACATCAGTGTAGACACAAGACGCCATGTTGTGTGGATGCTTTGAAATTGATGTTTTCAAAAGTGCAAATAGGTTTTAAAATTCTAAAAACCAACATCTAATTAAATGAAATTTAATACAACGTGACTTCAGGAGAACCCTTGGTCGATCTTAATCAGTTGCCTCATGAGCTAGCTAGCTTTGTAATTAGTATTGAAAGGCAATGTATATCTGTATTTATATCTAAGCGAATTGATAATGGTAAGCTACTTACAATTTGAAGTATAATTTTATCAACATACTAGGGTGAATTACTGGGATCCCAATGAGTGATAATTGGATCAGTGGTTTACCGTCTAACCTTATTTATTCAGAATATATTGTATATCAACTATTATGTTCAATAGAGAACATTTCAACTATTAGATATTACTTTGCATTGTAGTTAGCAATTATTCATTGTATATGCAAGGGTAAGAATTAAAACTTAGGAAGCCGGAAATGAAACTTGTCTATTTCATTTGAGATATTACTGTCATCGCTGACCAACATTGCTAATTAACAACTGGATTATGAGCTCGAGAATTCAATGAAGATTTAGAATTCTGACTAAATTTTCTTCAATTTTCACACATTCACGCTTTGCTTCATTTTGTTGTCACAATTAGCATTTTTCTACTTCTTATAAAGTCAACCTGCAACGCTTTGTACATTAATCAACTGAAGATGCTTGACAGCAGTTTCTGTCGAAACATGTCTTTGAACTCAAAAGTTTTGTCGGTTTCTTTAAATTCTTGACTTGCCTGCTATTAGCAAGACCCTTTGGAAATAACGTTTTCCAATCATTTCTCAACGCAGGCGTCGTTGGATGTTCTTCCCTGGCCTTGAGCATGCATGGGAAAGGCAGTTTTCCCCAAGAGCACGACATAGACTAAAGACACTACACAGTGACAACCACGAAGGCTCCAACCCAAGCTCCAACCGGCCTTGCACTGTAAACTAATTAAGTTAGAGTTCTAACCATCATCAGATTTATGACTGATTATATTCCGTCAAAAATCAACGTCCTGTCTTGTTTTGCTAGTTAGAAGCCGGACTGGGGACTTCGATTGAAGTCACAGTGGAACCTTCGGGGAGATGGGAGTTGGCTTAAGAATTACCATACGATACGAGTGATACAACTGATAAGGCTTATTGGAGTCTTATTGGAGTCTTATTGCAAATGCCAGTTTATTCAAATACTTTAAGGCAACACAGAATCCCGTGCAGACAATACTAAACGTGTGTTTAAAGCCTCGAACTCTTATTTGTCATCGTCTCCTCCAAAACAAAGCCAAACTAGCTGAATTGAATGTATTAAATTTTGGGTGGCCGCCTCACAAGGGTAACTGGAAGGACAATAGAAAACTCTCATCGGGACGACCAAAAGGTGGTCGCGGCCGCTTAAAAGAGGTAGCCGGTTAAGGCCGGGGTCCACCTGAATGCCATTTGTCCGCCAGCTTAATTCAAAAACTCTTTGCTCATCCCAAAAATCTCTGCTGTGGGGCATTTTGTTAATTTCAAAGGAGTTGTAAAACTTAGTGAAATAAGAAATATTGAAAAGCAGTAGTAGTTTTTAAATTAGAATATAAAGTTAAAATTAGTAAATGGACAGCACCAGACAGTTGATACCTACGCAAGAGTACCCGCGTAGTTATCAACTGTCTATTGGTGTTCCAAAAATCATTTTCTTTAATTCTTCTATCCCTTCTTTAAACCTCTTAAAATCTCAATGAAATTCACGTGTACTCCGCCTTAATAGGAGTTCCATTTACAGCATTTTTAAAGTAACAACAATTGCGGGACTTTGATAACTGGCCGTTTAACAGGGGGTGGCCGCTGGCCGGTGGCGTTCCCTGTCGCTTCTCTTAGCCAAGGCCCCGCCAGCGATCCCGCCGGCTGAGAGAAACGAAAAGGGCTATGGGGGGTGGGGACGAGACTGCAGCTCTCCGCAGCCTGGGCACCAGCTCCCGTCTGTATCCAAGATGGCGGATTACAAGAGGAGTTTTCCTCTTTTCTGTGTAGCCTTTGCTTCCCGCTTGGTTCTCATTTACAGTCCAGTTAAAGATTGGCTGATTAACAGAATAGAGCTTTCTACACCATTAACTGCTTGGAACAGAGGCATGTTCTCAAAGTATTTCTAAGCTTATTATTGTTTCAGTTGTTTGTACTCGATATAAAACCCGACCCATAAACTGCAAATTTTTAAACCATTCGCATTCAGGTATGTTTTACTAGAGGGACTAGTTTGGTAGCAGGGTATGGTTTGAACGGTTTTGGTCTGAAAAAGGGTATGTTTTTCACTCTGGATTTACACTGGGAACTATTTTATCCACATCAATATTGGCAAATTTATAGTCCTTCTCGAATTTTAAACGCACGTGGTAGCCAATTCCGGTTAGCTGTGGTCATATATTAGCGATGTGTGCTAATTTTAGAGGTCGGAAATGGGGTACTGATTTTTCGCTCAGGTCTGAATTAGGGTTTGGAAAATCACAGATTTTGGTCTTAAATAGGGTGCAGGTTTTAAGGCTTGGGCTGCACACCCCCACAGGAAACTTTGAGGAGTACGCCCCCGGGGGGTTGCTGTCCGTGCCGATCCTACCTCTTAGTGTTTAGAGAATCTGCCCATAACATTCTCTATTTACAAGAGGTTTTATACAGATTGTCCACAATTTGATGTTTCTTTTTTTTATCTTTTTCAGTGCAGGAAGGCCTCTCTCTAGTTAAGCATGGAGTTTCACCATACTCTGGAGATATAGTACATGAAGTGAGATTTGAAAATGTTGTGATACTAAGGGTACTGGCACACAGAAAATGAAATACAGGGACTACCCTCTAGTAAGCTGGTTGTGAAGTTCATTACCAGCATCCTATTGATTGCTTTTATTATCCAAAGCATGGATTGAACAAGTACATTCATACATTTTTTCTTGTTTCTGATGCATTGAATGCAATATAGTTGTTCAATTGTAGTTGCAACTGTCCAAAGGTAGCAATATTTTATTATAGTTAGGTTTAACACCACCAAAAAGTGTCTGGCAGCCGCTATTATGGGACCAGTCCCTAACCTCTTGGAACTACCAAGACTAATATACTAAATTTCTTTATTTAATATGCATTCATACTTTTCCAAAAAACATACTGTATCTAGTATTATTTCCAGCCTTTTGGGTGTCTACATTCTTCGCTCAGAGCAAGATGAAAAGTAGAATGTATGCAAAAAGCTGGAAGTCAAGCTTTGTTACACAGTGCTGTCGAAAATGAATGATGTATAAAATAATAAAAACAAATCTTTCTTTTATTAAGACTCCCATGGTGCTATCAGTATTCCTTGGATTACAGCAGGTGTCAGAGAAGTTGTTTCCAGTTTTGTTTGTGGTATGTTAAAATTTTCACTGTGTTTAAACACTTTGAATACACAGGGGACAGGTTCCAATGATTTTATGAGACCTTGTTAGGGTAAAAATTTGATAGGCGACATGGCATTGAAACATTGACACAGAGGCTGAAAAATCACGACGAACAACATGACTTGAGTTGAAATTCCTTGAGCAACAGGAGGAACTTTAGAAATTGTGACATGATAAGGTTTGAAATAATTTCAGACCAGGGACATGATGTCTGTAGCCTCGTTTTACATTGATTTGTGAGTGAAAGATTTATTTTTGGAACACAAGGATTGAACAGTTTTATCAATACAAAACCAAAACAGAGAGATTTTTTTTTTCGCCATTGTTTTTCTACTCTATACGTGAGTTAATTTTTTATTATATTTTCTTTTGTTGCCAGGCAGGAGATATGTTGATCGGATGGCTTCTCTACAAGCTTGCCAGTCTTCACTCTCAAATGCTGGTACATGTAATAATTTACTTAGCACACAAGCAAGGCAAACATTAGTTCAACTATGAGTCATTCGATTGACTTGGTACTGTTTCCTGTTTTCAGTTGAAAGAGCAGACGCTGAATTCAAAATCAAATAAGTCTTTAGAGCCAATCTTGCTTAAACCGGACTCTTTGGATGGCATTCCTTTGCTAGTTTCATCCATGTAAGTTTTCTTTTTTCTTTCTGTTAATGAAATAGAAAACATTTTCCATGTTTGTATTGAGTGATAGAGTTATGGACGTGTACAATCTTGCAGGGTGTTTTGAATAGATATTTAAATTGTTATGCATCTATTGGTGCAAAAACATGTCTTATTTGTCCTCAAACTTATGGTGACCAAGCTTAGGATGTGGCTTATCTGTGAGTGCAGCTTATCTGCTGCTGGTGTTTATGGTATGCTAAAATAAAGTGCTTTATGCAGAGTTAAACTTCACTTACCTCAACAGTTTCAGCAATTTTGAACAAGGCAAGCAAAGTTTGGTGAAACATCTGTTTTATAAATCATTTTTAATCTTGGAAAGAATTCCAGAAAACAGAGAACAACTTTTGATCTCAACATCGAACTCTTTTTTTTTTGTAGTTATTTGTTAAACCCCTACACCATTGGTTCCTGTGTGGCTCATTCTACTGTGATGTTCACCAACTTAGCAATAACAACTGCACTTCTTTTTTCGCTAAAAGGTACTGTTTGTGGAGCAAGAGTTTTTTTTAATTTTCATAAAGCAAATGGCATCACATACTTATCAACTACCCTCTTGCAGGAAATAATCCAGATTTGATGCAATCTTTTGAAGTAGGTGCAGTGGGGACTTTCTCGTTGGAGTAGGAAGCTGATTTTGCCATCTTTTTCTAAGGAGTCAGTTTAGTTACTGAAGCTAGCAAGTTAGTGAAGCTGACACTTTGAGTATTAGTCCTTTGTCAGAGCAAAGTGTAACAGTTGAATGTCAGCTTCACTAACTCACTATGGTGGTTAATGTACCTTGTTGACTTCAAGTTGAGAAATACAGATGAACCTCCAGTTACAACCACCTCTGGAGGGTGACCACCTCTCCTCAGCGACCAGTTTTCCAAAATACCAAAAGTTTCCAATCAAATCACTATATTTGGAACCTCTTGTAAATGAACACCTCTCGTAAGCAACTGCACCCTCTTTTAAAGCCAAACCTCTGAATTTTTCTTCTGTTTTACCCCTTGACAGATAATTGAGCATAAATTAGATAATAAGGTGTTGTAACATTATTGCAATCCTCGGTAGTACAAGAGATGGAAATTTCTCAGTGGGAAGACTTAGCACCAGATTTTTTTCTCGAAATTGACTTTTCACATGAACAAAACATTTAAAACATGAGGTAAATCTCCGCAGTTAACATATGCTAATTAGGGAAAATTTTGACCCAATACGGTCTAAGCTCTCGTAAGCAACCACCTTTCATAGGCAACTACCTAGGCTAGACATTTTGGGTGGTTGCTTACGGGAGGTTTGACTGTAGCTTAATATTTCTCTTGATGGTCAATACAGTCCAGCAGTTTACTGAACACTGAATACTGCACCTCTTTCAGGAATATATTTTGTTTTCTATAGGAATAGGTTCTTTTAGTCATGCTGGGATTTAGAATTTAGTTAGCATACAAGCCAGTTAAAACAGGAAGAAGCTGCGAAGTAGGCAGCTGATAGAAGTAGAATTGTTACATGTACGATAACTGAAATTCGTTTATTTCAGAAAAGTTCTGGTAGGCATCAAATTTTAGTAAAATTGCTTGACATAGACAGAGCAATTTGGCAGTTACCAGCTTTTATTGAAACCACTGTAAAACCAGGCGATAATCTCCTTGGCTTATTTCTTATTGTTGATGTCGTTTTACCAAATGAAATGTATAGTTAATAAGATATACTATTCTTCTCTTCAGGGAGTATTCTTCTCAGCACCCTTGGGGTAGCTGTTGGCACTTACCTCTCCCTCTATCCTGTGACATTATTGGCTCCTGTAATTCTTATACTGATGAAGGTAAACTTGTGTCATCTTGTTCATTGAAGCTGCAAAATGCAGCTAAGTCAAATCATATGCTCTCCTTGCAGTTCTTGTGTATTAGGTAAAATCTGCATATGACTAAGTAGCCCATCAGGCCAGTGCTTTTCTCTGGTTTCAATAGCATGAAGCGACTAGGAGTAATTCTACTTGAGTATTTCTAATTATAAGATAAGTTTGTCTGCTCCCCAAAAATTTCAATAAAGTGAATTTCTTTGCAGTCTTATGTGATATAGGAGACATTTCATTTGCTTGTCGGGGGCTAAAATAGCTTACTTTGATTATCTTAATGGATGTTAAGGTGAATTAATCAACATGACACGAGCGTGGGACAAAGAAAAATTCTCAGAATTTTTCTTTGTCCCACGCTCGTGTCATGTTGATTAATTCACCTTCTCATTTCATTACCGAGCTTAAAATTCACCATCTTTATTAACTTATCACTACTCACGATGAATTCGATAGCATTGATCCTAGCAGTATGCAGGACACCTATCATATATGAACTCAGTTAAATGAC
>Ga0126338_10001224_pt1 | contig 16310 bp, 8 predicted proteins | sample OrbCmetagenome_2_FD_92529 | JGI IMG/M metagenome (GOLD analysis project Ga0126338, IMG submission 92529) | Coral microbial communities from Petempiche,Puerto Morelos, Mexico - Orbicella C C metagenome | ecosystem: Host-associated > Invertebrates > Cnidaria > Coral | place: Petempiche,Puerto... | reverse complement strand
GTCAGCCAGTCAGTCAGTCAATCAGTCAATCAATCAATCAATCAATCAGTCGATCGATCACTCATTCAGTCAGTCAGTGAGTCAGTCAGTCAGTCCATCAGCCGAACCAATCAATCGAACGACTGAAAAATAGACTCCTCGATGACTCGATCTCTCGATCAATTAATCGATCAGATCAACGATTTGATCGATCAGTGAATCAATGAACCAGGAATAATTCATAACTAACTAAGTGATTAATTAGTCAATTAACTAATTTGTTAGTAATTGCATCAATTTTCACCACGTAGTAAAAAGCGATCTACTAAGCCAGGGTTATTATAAGGAATACTAGGACATGAAAGTAAATTAAAAAACAAGGCAAGAACATCAGAAGATAAATTTCCTCTCGGATTGGTATGTTATCAGCTCACGGAATGGACAAACACTGTTTTTCAAACGCGGTTTTTTAGTGGCAAACCTTGACTAAACCAGGGCTTCCTTATCACCCACAAATTGACGAAGAAAGAACATCTTATACTAACCATTTAAACTAAAAACGTTTTTGTTTTTTGTCAAATTGCTGTGTTCTATATTCCCAGATCCTTTGACAAACTACGATCTCGAATTTCCGAGGAAGACTGACGACGACTATGTTCTGGGTCCCAGGCTTCCAGTGCTCTCGGCTTTCACTGTTAGTTTCTTTGTGAGCTTCACGCACCCAGGAGACAAAACCTACATAAACTACTTTGGCAAGGGACACTTGAATGAAATATTTATTCACGAGAGAAAGAAGCACTTTACAGTTCGCATCAGATCAAAACCCAGGTAGAATATCAATTCTCTTGGATGACTGGACATACGTAAATACTTTGGGGCTAATTATGAGAATTCAGTTGTACATCAAGACATCATAAGCTCTGTCGATAACTTTCCTTGACCTCATTACTTGTCTAAAAAATTCAGAGAGATTGGGAAAATTGAGGCTGGCTTTTGGGAAGGTAGTTGAGAGTTTTTATTCTATTGCACTCCAGGTTGCACAACTTCGTTGTTTCACCTGACGGTCTATGGCACCATGTTGCTGTGACGTGGGAAAATATCAACGGGACTTATGAGATATTCGTGGACGGCCAGCTAAAGGAAAAAGGACACGGCCTGCAGAATGGAGCCTTGATCAGAAACGGGGGACACATAATTCTTGGAAATGACAAAGATAGTTCTGGTTTTCAAGAGAGAGACGCTTATAAGGGAAATATTTCTCGAGTGAATTTCTGGGACTACGTGCTTCCGAGAAAAACAATTGTGTTACTTTCCAAACGCTGCGGGAAAGAAAATGGCGAGTTAGTAGCTTGGAAGGACTTTAGGGCGGGAACTTTTCATGGAGTGATCAACATCCGGGAGCCTTCATCGTGTAAGAGGCTCCAATGAGAAAAGAGGCACGTGCGATACCGGCCGGATTTTATAAATCTGCCTTGTCTCAAGGAAATTATCTGTAAAATCTAAAAGTACATAAGTATGCGATGTCTCATCAAAAGATGACGAAACGAAAAATGTCACGCTTGTAGATCATGTCATGTCGGACAAAGGTTACCCGCTGAGTATCCAGGCCTTGTGTTCAAGAAGCCACGATATCAACTCTTCGTTAATTATCGCACAAGTTCACCACGGTCTAATATTATTTTTATTAGCTACAGATATTGCGACCTTTTATGAATTTATGGGACACGGTTAAAAACTTTAAAAGAACTTGACACTTACGCCCTGGCGCGAGTGCAAGTATAGACTGTTTTTATTGGTTCAATTTCAAACTTTGGTTATTGGTTCAGGTTTAAACTTGGTCTGAAACCTGGAACAAGTCGTAGAGGCAAAAGAAACTGCAGTAAGCTTTTTTTATATACCATTAACGCTCTAGTAAACAATAATGATACTGAAAGTGAAGAATGATCATCGCATTCTTCACTTTCATCTACAACCGCAGTTCATATATGAATTATTTCATATAAACTTCACAATAATGATACTATTATAATAAAATACTTCTTAAGCACCATAATTCAGAAAGTGTAATGGCGCTCTTTGAGATGCGTCGATTAGGAGGGTGGGGTGGGGTGAAGGCGATTATTTCAAATGGAAATTGAGCTGGACATATGTTAATAGCAAGTGTTAAATTGTAGACACAGGTAGCAATAAGACAAGGTTGCAACGATGGATGAATGACTCAAAAAGCAGTCCTCCATTTCTTGATCAGAAACTGCTCGACGTTTAAATGCCCCCGTTTAAATGACAGGTGAAAAATTTTAGGGGAGAGATGAAAATGCCCAAACTGATAACTTCTATTCAACTGACAACTCGCAAATGGCTTGTCACCATTTTAACAGACAACTCATAAATGGCCCAAAACCTTACTAAAACGGACAATTTGACACAGGATTCTTCTAAAATGATAAATGCTTAATCTATGGGAGTGTAAACCGAGTATATGTAGAAGTTCTAAGGGCAAATTCAAAACGCCATTTGGAGAAATATCACATGCAAATTCTAGCATAACACGTGACGTTCAAATACCTAAAGAATAATAAATGAAATTAAACGTCACACTTATGACCTCAGGATGGGCATGCGCAAAAGATGTCAAGTAGAACAAGAAACTGCCAACCAGTTAGTCGCTTCAAAGAAAGTCGAACACATTTCCCCTCTATACCGGCGGGAAAAAAACATTCACAAAGAGAGACCCTTTGCATGAATGGGGCCTAACTTTCAATAACAATACTTAATACATCTTTAGCCTGGTACTGATGTTTCCAGACAAAGGATTTTTCACATGAATGTGAGGCTTAGGAAGTATAAGTATTGTTATTCAAATTTAGGCGCAATTTATGCAAAGGGTCTTTCGCACTGTGACAAAATAACTGTGACTTCCTTTAACTCAATACTGTTAGCAGTGGTGTAAACAGCGGGTGAGACTATCGAAGTATTTGAACATTGAGCCAATTTAATCAAATACAGTCTAAACCCACAACTAACAATTTTTCTTATTGACTGCTTCCATTGAGCTTATCGTCATGGTAACGCAGTTGATTGACACCTCTCAGATGTTTAATGCTGCGGCCATGGCCTTAATGGCAGCAAATGTCTCCATTCCAGTTGGCATGATCTGATCGGCTGGCAGAAGAAACCCATATGTACCTTTGTCTCTCAATTCCAGTGCAAATGTATACGTCGTTCCCAAAGTTTTGTAAACCCAATCTTTTGTGCCTCCCGAATTTGCGTCTGAAAAGACAAACCACTATTATGCGGGTAAAAAAGGCTAGATTTACTACGTAAGTAAGTAAGCAAGCAAGCAAGTAAGCAAGGAAGGCTTTACTTAAAGAGGGTTTACACTAAATAGCCAAGGCTAACAACCTTGTGGTCCTCTATAATACTCATTACAATTTCGATGGCACCAAAAATTGAATTAAATAAAAAATACTATACATATAAATACAAGATATAACTATACATGTCCGAAATCTTAATTTACTATTATTGTTATTATTATTATTATTATTATTATTATTATTATTGTTATTATTATTATGAAAAGCAAGATTAAATAATGGTTATATGCTATATTATTATATGGCTGTGACTCACAAGGACTGGGAAATACCGAATTCACGAATTTGATTGGCTGAAATCGATATTGAAAGCGGTCTAGATTTTTCCATCTAGACCGGAATCTAGAGCGGTTGCATTTTGCGGTGAAAAAGTTGCAAACTAAAATGCAAAAATGTTGACTATTTTGTTCTAATTAACAATTAGACCCGCTCGCCTCATGGGCTATTGACCCGTGGCCCTTGAGGGCGAAGGATCTAATTGTTTTAGTATTACCCAACTAGTCGGACAGAAAAGGCAATAATAAAGTTAGCAAATGCCAGTTGAAGAAATATTTATTTGGGAATAAAACAAAAGAAAGCGTCACGCTCGATTGTCCCAATTTCGCTACTCGACGACTATTACTAATAGTCCTCTAGTAGCGTAGCCAATGAAAATGCAGGATTTGCATTAGTCCACTAGTTGGGTGATACTAACAATATTTATTTATGGAAGCCCGATGAGATAAAAAAAAAAGCCCGATGAGATAAAAAGTAAAGAGGACGAGCAAACCTTGGCAAAATTAAGTTCGGCTCATCGCCGTTCGCAAGCAAAATATCAGCTACTACAAACCCGTTACATTAAACGAATTAAATTGTTCTTGTTTGCCATATAATATACATCTTATTAACCGAGTTTAGTCGGTTTGTATGGGAGAATCTTGACCTCGGTCGTGTGTACAGACCTCACTGCGTTTGGTCTGTACTCACGACCTCGGTCAAGATTCTCCCATACAGACCTCCTGTTCGGTTAATAAGAGCTAATGAAAGATTCAAATGACCACGTACCAAATAGACCATATCCCATTTCATTTTTTCTTCATTTTCAAAACGAAATCTCATGCCCGGCTTTTCATGCGAAAACGAATTTTATTTTCAAGAAAATGACCGTACAGGTGAAGCAAAAGGCAAGTCGGAATTTCTGTAAGTGGCCTATATGTTGTTGTTTAACTATAAGAAATAGAGTGTAAACTAAATTTTTGTCAGAAGGAAACGAATATTTACATATTGCAAACATGGGAATACAATCCTCTGGTTACGATTTGACTCCTGTGAGATACGCAAAAATTTCAAGCCACGACCACAAAACAAGGTCTTGGTACCTCATAGGGGTTCTTTTCAAAATTTCCGACGAGCACCCCCGTCCATTTTATATGGGAGTCCCCCGCCGGGGATATTTCTTGCTATCGCACTCAAATAAATACAATAAATGTAATTTTTATGAATAATTTTGCTACTCACAAATGATTATAGATGAAGGTCCAACTCTGTAAGTTGTCCTGTATCCGGCGTCATACAGCGCCTTCACAGCTATATTTGAGACACGTTCCTGATACGAATGAAAGAGATCAAATTAAAATATGCTCTTGCAACGTAGTCAACATGTTGAAAAGGTTTTACCCCCTTTTGTTTTCCTGTTGTACTTGGGGCAGCGTAGCGTGATCGATTTGACCATAGCGCAGGGATCTTACTGATGTGTCACTTACAAGAACTAACTTATTACATAGATATTCCGGGAATTGCCCATTTAGACATTTAAAGATAAGACGTAGCTTGTTAACATTAATTTCATCTTTTGTAATCAGAAAACTCGTCTAATGTTTTCTTTGGATTCCATACTCCAGACTACTCCGCCGTACAGGGACAAAGGCTTTATAGCTGCATCACTGCTTTACAGGAGCTCACTTACGGTATTCTGAGTTATTTTGGCCACATTCAAAATTACCTTTAAGGTGGAGGGACCCTGAAAATGATAATTTACTAAGATGGAAAAACACTAAGGAGATATAAATAAAGCATAAAGGAACAAGGATGGTAAAGGATGGAGAATTTGACACGGATTACAAACGACGAACTTGAAACTTTTAGGCTAAACTTTTCAAGATGCGGAAACCGTGACGTAGGTCCTTTAATCAAGAAAGACTCATCGCGGACGTGTTTTCCTTACAGGTTTTCTTTGCGTATAAAACCAAAACAGGTTTTAACCCGTTTCTTTAAAAAAAAAAAAATGCTTCACGTATTGGTGTTTAGCCCCAAAGTAGTAGAAATATCCTCAATTTGCATCCCTAAACGAGAACCGACAAGCGTCTGCGCGACTTTCGAAGCGGAGCATCGTGTCCCCAGAGACCGCGTTACTTTTGGTCAGCAACAAGAATCACGACTTCTAGTCAGACCCGATATTCTGAGCATGGGCAGAGTACTTGTTTTGTATTCCTAGCCAGTCAGGATTGTCACATTTGGCGGGAATTCCGTGAATCGAGGACTTCCGATGTGGAACCTGTCCAGAGGTCCCGATTCTTTAAAAGAAGGGCGGACTCTGGGGACGAGAATGGAGCCCCCGCGGCTTCCAAGCCCCTGAACAACTGCATGGGGCCAGATCTAAAACCCACCATCTCGTTGTAGTCCTTCGGTAATGTCCTTGTGTAGCCCCACGGAGTCATCCACAACTGGCTATAAGCATGAATATCCATGTAGCCAATCAGGTTATGTCGATTCTTGTAAAGATAACGAGCAACGTTCAACACTTCGATCTCAGAAAATGGACGTCTTCCGTGATAAGTGTCCATGCACGGATTGGAACTGGTGCCAACACCTGGTAACAATACAGATCACGTCTACGGTCTCAGAGGTTTTTAATATCGTAATTATTAGAGGTCTGGGACCTGGACTAAGAAAAAAAGATCTTTAGCAGTAATTCACTCTGTATATACGTCATGAAAAGTAATAGCTAGTAACGCAATCGCTTTTCACTGCTGACGTTGACATTTAGAGATCTAGAAGGCTCTGTCGACGTCAGCAGCGGGAAGCTGTTGCTTTACTAACTATAATAGACACGTAAAGGAACAGTAAAAGGAACAGCAATCTTCTGTTTTCTTAGAGTCCAACAAAGACTGGGTTAGCACAAGCCTCCTCCTCCAAGGAACTCTACCGTCATGTAAGATAAATAAACCAAGAATGAAACGAGGGAGGAATGGTATCCACAGAGACCGTAGACCTCTATCCCAGTCTCCTCTCCCTTTGGTTACCTCCCCAGTGGGCGTTCCAGTTCCGATTGGGGTCTGTTCCAATACAAGAACTTCCTGGATTTGGTGATCTTGTCTTCCTCCACATACGATTCTGCAACCATTAAATAAAATATTTGCATTACTAAATAAATAAGACAAATTAGAATATTTAGTCCGGAAGCCACATCAGCCCTAGCTGGTTTTCATGCAGGTCTTCCATCCTGGTTGAATTGGAATTTGGAGTGTTGGGGTTTGTGGAGGGAAGAAAACCGGAGTACACGGAGAAAAACCCTCGGAGCAAGGCGAGAACCAGCAACAAACTCAACCCACACATGACACCAGGCCGGAATCGAACCGGGGCAACATTGGTGGGAGGCGGGAGCTCTCGCCACTGCGCCATCCCTGGTTCTCAAGTGCGAAGTCAGAATGGCTGGACATTGACCAAGCTCATCTCTTAGTATGTCTATGTGTTTGAGTTCATAATTACACAAATAAGAAAGAGGACAATTTCTAGCTATCTTGATCTCGGTCAATAAAGTATTCGTTATATGACAGCCTACAACGCAGGCTAGGTCCAGATATGATTTCTCAGTCAAATTTTCATGCCATCTGATCGTTTGGCAGTGGTCTGGTGACCCAGACCAGACTCTACTGGACCGTGGCTAGTGAAAACAATAAAACTGGCCCGAAAATAAAAACGAGACTCACCCCGGTATGACTAAATTCATATCCATCCACATTGAACACTGGCATGATCACCCAGTCCATCTTATCCACCATGGCGGTGACAGATGCATCTTTGCCATAATTGTTAAGCATCTGTTGGTTACAATAAAGAATTGAGGCTAAGAAATAGAAAACATGTTCTCCGTATTTCTATCGAGTTTTAGTATAAATCTACTAGCGTTCTATCACGCATGCTGTTCTCTGATTGGCTACGGTAATCACTATCTATTCTGTGATAGATAGGGAGTATCGTAGCGGTGTATCCTTGCTAACAAAATGACGGCCGCTTCTTGGCGCTTTCGAAGTGTCTGTGAAGAGGATTTAGATAAAGTTTTGAATGACTAGTAGATTTATACTAAAACAATAGATTATTCGCTCCCTATTTCTATGCGATTTCGCTGCGTCCTCGCCAACTATCACGCGATAGAAATCTCGAGCTCATAATCTAATTGTTTAATAGAAACGCGAGTGGAATTTTGGATATGGGAACACGAGCCAACAGGCGAGAGTTTTCACAGCTGTTTTGAGTTCTCCCAAAACTGTCACGAGTAAACTGAAATTAACTGACAAAAGGCGCATAAATTGAATGACACAGATCAAACCCACTAGAGAATAGACTTAAATTTCATTAATGAACAAACCTGTTTTATTAGGAAAACCCTGTTTTGTTAGGGAACAAATCTATTTTTTTTTATCAAAGAAAAAACCTATTTTATTAGAGAACAAAACTGTCTTATTTTAGAACTGGTTTTCTTAGAACTGGTTTTCTTAGAAGACAAATCTGTTTTATTAGAGAACAAACCTGTTTTATTAGATAATAAACCTGTTTTATGAGAGAACGAACCTGTTTTCCTTAGAGATTAAACCTGTTTTAAGAGAGAACAAACCTGTTTTATTAGAGAAAAAAACCATTCTTATTAGAGAGCAAGCCTGTTTTCCTTAAAGAATAAACCTGTTTTATCAAGGAACAAACCTGTCGTATCATGATCATACAAGTAGCAGGAGTCACCCACTCTCTAGCGTGAATTCCACAGTTGATAAAAAAGACTTTCCTTCCAGCCCCTGGATTGGATGAGATCTGAAATTGAAGAGTAAATAAGTGAGCGAGCAAGCAGGCAAGCAAGCAAGCAAGCAAGCAACAAGGCTAGTATCCATAGGGGCATGGAGAGAAATCGAGAATTTTATGCGTTCCACTGAATTGTTTTTAACACAGAATACATAACTCTGTGTGACGTAATTTACAATCTAATAAAAAAGATTAGAGAAGTATGAGGTTCGTATTTTCGCAAGGAAATCATTAAGTCCATTTAGCACCTTCAAAGAAACGTCCCTTCCATTTCAAAAAGAAATAAGGCTATTTTGTAATAAGTGCGCCTTATTCTAGGAAGCGTCACTTTTAGAACAGGTCCCCCTGTTTCATGATTGGAGCCCAGCTAACACGGTTTAGTTAATTTTTGAGTTGAGGACAATTTCTTTTTCTAGATTGTAGCTGATTGAAGGGCATGAGGGCAGATATATCACGAATTATAGACAAATTTTACAACAAAAATTTCTTTGGACTGACTGTCACAAGTATGTTTTCGGTTTTTCAAGGCCCTGTTTATTTTTTTAATTTTTGAATTCGGTTTAAACCCATTTTTCCTCGACTGACATCATTACGTAATTTCCCTTGCTTGGCGTCCCAGAATTTGACATGCGTTTCCTGTTTTCCCGCGCTTTGCACGGGATACATAATATTCCCGCGCACTTGAGAACTTCGACATGATTGGATCTCTACATTTCTATTCGTGTTGGTGCTTGCGATTAAAGAAAACTTTCTGAGAACACCACTGTATCATTAGACTACAAGGAAATACCTTAAGGGCCGAAAGTGTCCTTCCTTCGTATGATTTTCCGATGTCCACTACCATTTTCGCCAGGTGTGGATAAGCAGATGCAAGACGTTGCATTTCGTTTTCAATCTACAAAAAACATAGGTCCGGAATGGATATAAAATTGCCTAATAAGCTTCTTGACAGTCAGTAGGGTAAAACGAAGGAGGCTTTTAGTTCTATAGACTGTCAGAAAAGTCCTTCGTCTTGTTAATCACTGATGAACGACTAGAAACATGCACTATTATTTAAGATACAGGAAGCAGGTCAAAATTAGTCATCATCGAAAGTTTCAGCATGTAACGTTAGTTAAAAGCCTCCTCACCAGAAATTTCAAATTTATATACTTATTTGTCATTTTTCATTATATGCCTCTAATAGTTATGAAATACAAATTCTCTGTTAGTAATAAAAGTGGAACTATTTAACTTAAGGTTTGATTCATGGTTAAGATAAAAATATAGCAGTATACCAGAGAATATTCTTACGAAATAAATCAGCCATATTTTCATATAAAAAAAGAAATCCCATGTAAGAAGGTCGGGGATGCTCGTAGTCTTGCTTAGGGATTTAAATCACGGATTCTGGTCCCACTTTGTGTGTTCAGGACGAAACGCCACCATTTTTAGCTGTCAAGGTATCTTTTAGGGTTCACTCGAAGAAACAGTAATGAAAAAAATGCCCTTATTTCCGTTTTTAGGCTTGATTTCGGGCGGTCTATCTAGTATGATCTACTAGCACAGGCTCCTTTCCTGATGAGCGGCTGGTAATCGATGCTATTCCGTTTTAAGTGCTATCTTTTAGGGATCAAATAAAGCTCGACCCAGGCCCAGATTGGTCTCCTTGAGCAGTTTAATTCAAATTTTCCGATGAGCATCTCCGCTCTTTTCATAAAGGAATCCCCCCTCGGGTATTCAGTAACGAAATCTTACCTGTGCCAAACGATTGTAGCGTTGATAATCAAATCCCACAGCACGGGCGGTCCTTGGAGGTGTGTTCTCTTTGTCCATCAAGCCTTGTACATCCGGGATCAAAATAGTAAATATAATCCCTTGACTATTCAACAGCTTAGCGAGTCGTGGATAATTTGAGGCTTTCACGTGAATATCGACGCCGCCCCCAACATGGGACGGATGGGTCCAGAAGTCCAGGTCCAACTAAAAACGTCAACAAAAAAATTCGTATAAATGATAATAATAATGATAATAATGATAATAATATAGTGATAATGATAATACAGGGATGATAATGATGATAATAATAATAATGCTAATTATAATCATCATCATCATCATCATCATCATAATAAACATATAACTACATTTACCTTCTTGTATCCATCATCTTGAATGCCAGAATTTTTTTGGATGTCAGAAAATCGTCAAAATTGATCACAATAAGTCAATAATAATATTAATGAAAGGAACTAATTAAAGGAAGCCAAGGTGAATTAATCCAAGTTAGAAACATCATGTCAGGTGATCAAACCTTCACGCACCAACTCTTCTTCATCAATGAATCTTAGAAAGAGCGCTACTTACGTCATCATTGTCTTCAAGTCTTGCAAGAAATTGTAGTTGATCTTTATTTGTTGCAGTTGCACGGACAACGCGGTCCCTAAAAAACAAACAAACAAACAAACAAACAAATAAGTAAACAAACCTTGTAATGTAGATGATAGGCAATCTGAAGGCGTTACCTTGATTTTATTCAACAACTTCCATTGTTGAATTTAATTTTTAACTCCAAAGGCAAATACATCGTGTTTGATCAGTTTACTCCAAAACAACAAGAGGCCTTCGAAGTATTAATACAAATTGAATGGCCTATTGAAAAAAGCCTTTGCGGAATAAGCGAAAAGGTTACGGATGAATCTTCAAGTACCAAGAGGCTCAAACGTTGCAGTGAGATGATGATTTCGAAGATTTAGATTATCAGTGAGGCTTGGGAAACGTCGAGATTTCAAATCTTTGGCTAGCAACAACTTAGCAGGGGTGCTTTAGAAAGCCTTGAAGGTCCGACAGCCGAACTGAAAGATTTTGAACAGAATCACACGTCACTATGGACCACAATGCAAAATGTAGCAGAGCGTATACTGAAAAGCTTCTCTTGATGGATAAGGATATACAATTAAGAAATTTTGGTGGAATTATAGTTCTGAATTAATAGATCAGCCCTCAACAAATTGAAAAGAAATTAAACTGATCGATCAAAAAGTCAACCTTAGTACTCAATCTTCGATTTAAGGCAGTTGCTCGGATTCGAATTCAAACGTTATGTGTTTAAAGATCGTTATGAGAACGCTGGAAGCTAGATCCTTAATCAAATCATCAAGATATATATTTCAGGAAGCCTGAGTACCAAGAGGAACAAGCCAACAAACAATAGGCTAATGTTTTTGAGTTTACAACTTTTACTCTGATCTCTATCGACTTCTGTATTGACAGAAACATTTTGCTGTAAAACTGTATCTCAATACATCTTACTTACTTACCCTTTGAAGTTTGCAGGTTCCTCGCACAGGCATTTCGCAAGAATGCTGTACAGAAAGGCGAAAATCAAAGCGCGATGCATTTCGAATGTAGATTCAGAGCGCAACAAAGTGCAACAAACTGAAAGAGTACCACCTTTTTTGCCTCAATTGAACTGAAAAGGGGCTAGTTCCTCATGCTTTCAATCACGCGCAGCTAAAAGCAAACACGCTAAAGAATCATATTTTGATTTCTTTTGTTTTTCAACGTCTCCATTAGCACTGCAGGAGTTTATGTCGTATCTTGTCTGCCAAATCACAACCACAGATGAATGCCTGAATGCTCTTCAAACAAAAGATGTTTGTTTAGTTGGAGCTGATCCCAGTGCTGTTCAATAAACCAAATTCGTTGATATTTAAGTAGCTGTTTCATTCATACCCGCACTTCTAAAAGGAATGGTTTCACTGCGCGGTGCATGTGCAATTAGCAACGTTAGCCCTTTTGATTCCACTGTTTAGAAACAATCCAAAGAGAGCTGAAGACTTTTGCGGAAAATTGGTTTTTTTTGGAAATTTCGCGGTCAGGGACGAAAGTTTAGCGATAGTGGTGATCATGTCTTCATTAGAATTCGTTTTGCATTCATTTCCTTTGTTTATGAACCAATCAGATGCGACTAGATAACTCGTGTGTGTATCCATAGCAACACCTGCGCCTGTGAGTGAATGCGATGTTCCATAAAAAACTAGACATTTTCTGTGTAAATTCGTCCTTACATTCGGCGATATGTGGGCATCAATTATTTTGATTACGTAAATGTAATCTGTGATTACTGAACTACATGTGGCTCAGGAAGACAGCAAAAAAAAAAATTTCATGCTGTCGCTAAAGCTTGGACATGGACATGCGCTGAAGAAATGTTTTGTATCAAATTAGCGTGTCGAAGACCAAAACAAGCAAATACATTGATCTTACAAAATTTCATGTTTTATTACTGAAATTTCGGAAATTTTCTCAGCGCACGACAGTTTTACCAACCCTTGTTCCTCGCAATGATATCGAATATTAGGAAATAAAGGAAATGAAAGATTTAAACGCTAGAGAAAATAGCCTTGAAAATTGATTGAATCTTCGGGTTTGTAATTTATCATTTATGCAAGATTCATGTGGTATTGACCTCATTAATCAGCAATAGTTGATGTTGTCCTTTTCCTGGAATTATTTACTTTTCTGTCTTATTTCTAGTTGTTTTCAGTTCAGTGATCCTTAAAAAAAGCTATATCAGTTGACATCACTGATAAATAATTCTAACTATATTTTTACCTTACACCTGTTTAAAGGAAAGTGCCGGAGCGCTTTAAACTAAACATTGCCACTTGGACAAATAATTCTTTTATGTTGGCGCACTTCAGTGGACTCTTTTAACACGTCCTTGAATTAATTTCTGACCTGGAAAGTGAAACAACTTAGTATTCATTTATGGAAAAGCGCGTAGCCAATATTACCGCCTTTCTTCTTCAACAAATTAATCTGAAGTTGCTCTGTTTGTAAACCATTGCACGACAATCTTTGTTAAAGTTTTTTGTACATTATTGTGATTTACATATGATTAATTTTACAGAAATGATTCTCATAATATTTCTATTCCTCACGTGTTGTATTTGTACCAGATACTGAAAGAAAATTAGCGTAAATTACTAAAAGCAACCTTTAAATTATCGGTAAACTTATGGAGGGAAAATATTCAAAACATTCTTCTGCACATGCGCGCGCACTTGTTTGTCATAGTAGTCTGCGCATGAACTTACGTAACAGACTCGGATCCAGTCGCTTACGTGTTTTTTGGGGGAAGAAGACTGGATACTAGAGTGGATAAAAGCGCGCTGGGTGCCATAGGAAGGTTATACTAATAATAACATTTATAATGCGCAAATGAGTTGACTTTGTTGGAACTTTGACAGTTTCCAGCCTGGACTAACTATAAGCAACGTGTGAAGGGGACAAGTTGACAGTTGCTGGACTGACTTGAGTTATAGTGAAGATCTATAGCAGTGAACCCTGTTAAGTGAAGAAGTGCGTTTAGTTCTTGATTGTCAGAGTGTTAGCCAAGTAGAGAGCTCATCCCAGTCAGAGTTACTTTCTCTTTTATAAGAATGAATATTTTTCTTTCTTTTTATTCTGCGGACTTTAGGCTGCAATTATTATTGTATACACTCTTAGATTACAAAGTTGAGTACATGTATTTCCGCTAAATAAAACGGATGTGACCAGGAATTAAACGTATCCTGAAATAAAAATGTATGTAGAACTGTATCTGTGTCGTGTTACACGTGCTTTATCGCTTTACTCGGCTTACACGTAGGTTTTATCGTTTTGTTAACTAGTTCTCATAGAAAAAGGAAAAAAAATTGCTATACTTGTCAATTGTCAAAAAAGTTCATTTAGAAACATGATGTGATTTCATGATTGTATTTTATTATCCATCAACACGATAAAAAGTTTCCTTAACAAAATCTAAGCCCTTGTTATAGTCCAAATATTCGCCTCAATATTCCTCTAAAGAGATTGTTATAAAACAAAAAGAGTGTACTCTAACAATGTCTTTTACTTTTTGACTTTTCAAGACGTGGTCATGACTGTGCCTTTAAGGTCATTCCACTGAAATAGAACCTGCACTGAGATTTTTGTCAGACTTTGCCGATTGATTGTTTATATTGTAGGAACTTAAATTTGGAAATCAAAATAAGGGGTCCCCATGTTCGTTTAGGAGCAACAGCACCTTGTTTATACCCAATAAATCCTTGTAATAGCACCATGATTGCAGTCACGATTGCTTGCTAAATTCACGTTTCCGACGTTTGTTCCTTGCTTAACACTGAGAATTGGCCCATATTTATTTTACATAGAGAAATGTATTACTCAATTCAACAGAACAGAAAAAAATGATAGGTCACCGTACTTGTTTTCGAGAAAATGACGATTTACCTCTAGGGCGAGGTCCAGCCGCAAAGAAAAAGCCGCCATTTTTTAATGCGCGCGCGCTAATCACGCGTGAAATTATGCGCAGTAGGGATGCGCAATGCAATACTGGGGAATGACCTTAAAACACTGGAATTACCAATTACCGCTCTTTGTGAACAAGTTTCAGAGACAACGTAACGCAGAGAGAGAAGCAAGAAATCTCGACTGAATTCCTAGCTTCAATTCTTATACGCGACTTCTACTTCATGTCGTGGGTAGAAAGGCAACGCGAGATTACGCGACCCGTGTGTGACGGTGGGTGGTAACGCAACGCCAGATTGACTACGGGAGATTACTCGACTCGCACGTGATGACCTCCTTTGCACATCACACACAGACATATCTGTTACATGTCAAGTCAATAAGCTATTGTATTTACTCGACTTATAATTAACCACTACGATTCATTACCAGATCAGAAAACACTCGTCGTGTTCAAGATGTTACGACGCGAACATTTTAAAGCTTTCTGTCAAATCCTCGTTATATTCACCTTCTTGGACGTCTTGGTTTCTTTAAAGACAAGTCAGCAAAAGCGACGCACATATAATGGGTGAGTAGTAAAAAAAGTAAACTCTCTGTACGCACAAATAATCCCGTGAGGCTTTTGCCAACGCTGTGCTTTCTGGTGTCATAGATTCGAGAACTTTCCTCACAGTTTCAAGCCTCTGGCACTGAAACATTTGAAAAATGTCGTTTGATTCCTCAGTTGAAACTCAACCATACCGGCAAAGTGTTATACTATCGAAACCGATCATTGTTATTTTAAACGAGTTCCCGTCACGTCTACGAGTTTCAAGTGCATACAGTTCGAACGTGATATTTTTAATACGTCTTCATCCCCTATCGGATATTATCGTGTTATACGATAGTTCTTTCACTCACTGGCGGTCTTAATCTGGTCGATATTTACTCACCAATATGAGTGGTTTGTGTGTCGGTTTGGATTGAAACTTAGTTGTTCCAATTTTACACCTCTTTAACAATATATTCCTGAAAACCTTATCGAATCAAGGACTTCTCTTTAATATTACAAAGAAGAATGTACAGGGATCTGTCATCAACTTTGTGACATTTCGGAGAGTAAATTCGTCTCGTTCTCTTAACCCTGTATGAAATAGGAAATTAAAGGTGTTTGACAATTTTACAACCCGAGATTGTTCTTCGCGGAAGGAAAGAGACAACGCGCGAAAAAAATCGGCTTCGTTATTTTCCCTAGAGGGACTTTGCGGAAAATTTTGGTGACGGCGCGAGGCGTGTTTCTTGAAATCCTCAGCGTTTTTCAGACCAGAAAATATGTGATTTTCGATAACCTGTTGCAGATCTGACCCTAAGTTTAATACCTAATTATTATAGTAGGTAAAAAAAGGTGAAGTCTGCATGCGAGCCAAGTGGCCCATCAGGCCGGAGCTTATCCCGGTTTCTGTAGCATGAAGCGACTAGGAATATTTCTACTCCTCCCTGGATGGGATGCTAGTCCATCGTAGGGTTACCCCCAGCATTTAGTTCGCCGGTACCCATTTATACACCTGGGTGGAGAGAGGCACTGTGAGAGTAAAGTGTCTTGCCCAAGAACACAACACAATGTCCCCGGCCAGGGCTCGAACC
>Ga0126338_10001221_pt1 | contig 16316 bp, 12 predicted proteins | sample OrbCmetagenome_2_FD_92529 | JGI IMG/M metagenome (GOLD analysis project Ga0126338, IMG submission 92529) | Coral microbial communities from Petempiche,Puerto Morelos, Mexico - Orbicella C C metagenome | ecosystem: Host-associated > Invertebrates > Cnidaria > Coral | place: Petempiche,Puerto... | reverse complement strand
TCTTATTCTTCAATCCATAGAACAAATGAGCTGCCAGGCCGCAGATCACCTATAAGGTTTCAAGGCCTTTCATCCATTCCTTCTGCTTCCAGTTTTGACGATTCTTTGGAAGTTGGAGGTACATCTAGGCTCTCTAGGAATGAAAGTCGTCCAACATCCTCACTTGGGCTTAGACCTGTAATAGCCAATAATTCAGGTGTGTTTATTGTGGAAAATTGTTTCTTTGTTGACGGGTCAAGCTACTAACCTTGCTAATTTTCTCTTTATGTCTGAAATTTAGATGCACTTGCAAGATTAAAAGAGAGAATAAAATTACAGAAAGAGCAGGCCTCAAGACTGAGTCCAACTGGTTCTGCTAACGGTAAATGTTATTACTGATAATTAATAATTTTGTTTTAACTAATTAAATTACGCGTACTATTTTGATATGGCAGCATATTTGAAAGGGCCTGGTACAGATTAGAATATTCCTGCTTCAAATAACTTGCAGTTATTTTGTTGAGAACATGACTTCAAACAGAACAATTATGTTTTGTTTGGGTTAAGGCTACCCTGTGTCCTTTAAGCAATCTATGATACTCTCTTGATCAACTATTATTTATGTAAATTATCTACAGGTCTTAACTCTTTTGAACTTGCTCTTTTTATAAATTCATTCCTTGATAATGGTGTCATGAGGTTGCTGAAATGTCAGAACATTGTATTGTTAGTTTTTATTTGTCTGTGTAAAGTAGTTAAACTAAATTAAATTAACTTCTCTTATGCAGGAAATAGTTCTTCAAATCCGTCCCCTCCTCCAGACATCCCATCTGTGGATGCTGCAGTGGTGGAACCTTACAGAAGTGACATAGATGTTCCAGTGAGAGCAGCAATTTCAAAACGTAAAGTAGCCTCTGCCCCTGCTGCCCCTGCTTATAAAGGTAACTGTGATATTGGCAGCTTATGGTGACCTCTCAATAATGCATTCAAACTAATTACCGGCTTGTATTTTAAAAACTGGAAGCTACACTGCTATCCTTGAATCAGTAAATATCCTCTGAATATCCATCTAATCTTTCTCTTTCATAACAGTTGCATGGATTACTTACATGTACCAACCCTTGTTCTTTTGTATGCTATAGGACAAAGAAGGTTTTGCTAATAAAAAGTTTTTGTCTGTAATTAATTACAGGTTTCAGTGAGGTTGAGTCAAAGGTTACGACTAAATCTGAGGCAAACAGAAAAGTAAAAGCAAAGGGTTTTGCAGTTGACAGCACAATAGCAAATTCTGCCAACCTTAGACCTCCAAAACCACTGCAAAAGAAAGGTACGTTGCTCTCTCTTATAAATTTGTATTAATTTTTCTAACTAATAAAATTTGCTGAGATACAATATAATCTTTCTTTCTTTAGCACCTCCTAAAGTACAGCGAGTTATAGCTCCTTGCCGTCCAACAGATATCATCACAACGTCTTCATGGCGCACTGGTCAGCGAACTGTGAAAAGGATCTTGGGGCCTGCTAAGAAGACATCAAGTTCTGCGACAGGCCGTCCCCAGTCAAGTAGCAGTCAGGACACAGATGTGTCAGAACCCAGGAGTCTGAATTTCCAGTGGAAAGATGAAGATGATGACAAGAAGGGTGGCGAGAAAATGAATGGTGACACTGCCGTAAGGGATGGAAGTACAAACGTTGAGGTTCCCAGAGAAAAGTCTCCAATGCACGAAGAACACATTAATGGACTAGATTCTGGTGAGAAGGCTTGCTGACAAGGAAAAGATTGAACTTGCAATTTGTATTGCTACGTGTATGAAAATGTTCTATGCATTTTTCCCTCTTTGAACAGATTCTGAGCTTTCCCAACACTCTTCAGGTCCAGCAGCAGAATCTGAAGCAGATGTCAGTGAGCAGGACATGAAGGATTTAAAAGGCAATAAAATGCTGTCAATGGAAGCCAAAAATATTTTGTCTGACCTAGAGTTAGATACTGATGATGAGGCGGGTAGGTATTTCTCACTCATTGTTAAGTAATAGGAAATAGAAAACATTTTCTGTGTTTCTATTGAGCTTTAGAAACACGTGTGGAAGTTTGGGAGAACGAGAAATGCTGTGGGACAGGAGTGTGCTGTGGGGCAGAGGTGGACAGGCTTTTTAGAGTTCTCTCAAATTTTCCTAAGTGCTCTATACATGTAACCTGCTAGAAACATGCAGAAAATGTTTTCTATCTTTTCTTAGAGAACAACCTAAAGACAAAAAAACAGTGTGACTACAAAAAGGTTTTCTCAGTTTCTATCGAGTTATTATCTGCGTGGGTATTTTCTTTGGACTATTTTCTAAATTCAAATCAAGTTTTTTCAAAAAATACATTTTTCAATGTGAATGTCTTTAGAAAATAACTACTAAGTCACTCATTTTAATGTTGAACTTTTTCAGAGAAGGAGATTGAAAAGGCAATTCCTGAGTCCAAACCCAAACAGAGCAGAGTGAAAAACTCATCAAAGAGAACTCAGAGAAAGACACCATTTCATCCACAGTCACAAGGTGTGAAACAAGTTGTTTTTTATTCTCTTTGATCTGTGACAGGAAATTGCAAATACAGGAAATACGTCTATTTTTACATACATGTGTTGCCTTGACCTTGATAATGATCAGAAAAGCCACTTACCACGCAATTGAAAACAGTTCTTACTGGTATACACACATAATGTAATTTCCCAGAACATAGTTTCTCCCAAAACAAAACAAGATGCCCGGCAGTTCACTGCGTTGAATTTGTAACATTTTGTTTAACAGAACCTTTTTGATTGCCGGTTGAATAATGAAGACACAAAAGAATTTTTAACTTGTTGTACCAGTTACAGAATTTTAAAATTATCAATGTTTGTTTTTAGTTTCACAACAGCCAGTCTATCCCAAGCAAAAGTCAAGACACTATGATGCAGATGAAGTTAAGGTTGGCGGCAATGATTAAGTTTTGAGTGTTATGATTTGTAATAAATTTTTAAGTAGTTGTGCATGTATTATGTTTTTTTAAGCTACAAAACACTTGATTCAGTGTAAGGCAACAAAAGCATCTTCTTGTCTGTAGCTTATACACCTCTGTATCTGTATCAAGCTAGAATATTCCTTTTGGTAGATTTCCTTTATAATTCTTGAAGTAAATATTTCAAATTGTTTTTTGAGCAGAAATACATGGCTAAACAAATGGCAGAGAGAAAGAGAAAGTTGAAAGAGGACAAACTTCTGAAAAAAAGGGCAGTGGAAGAAAAAAAGAAGAAACTTGAGGTATGTTGTGCTGTTTAATATCCTTACACAGTGGAACTCCACCTTACGGCCACCCCATTATTATGGCCACCTTGTTATTACTGCCACTTTACATGTATTTTGGCCTGAGCAAAAGCTTGGTCAGTCATTTTGTCATTCAAAGAACCCTTTTAATACGGTCACCCTGTTAATACGGCCACTCCATTAATATGACCAGATCTTTTTGAGGCCAGTTGGTGACTGGATTAAAGGGGTTCCATGGTAAATGTTAAATATGTTTAAGTTTCCTATAGTTTACATGGACATCCATTTGTCGCAACCTTTTTATCAAAATTTGATTTGGAGTAATTTTTTTTCTCAGGAACTGTACAGTAGGCAGAAAAAGAACCTTCAAAACAATCTTCATCATAAAGACAAGAAATCATTTGGGGAGACTTATTCTAAAGGCCGTAGTGATCTCAGATCTGTTATTTACCCTTACAATCATCCTTTTCAACAAGATGAAGTAGAGGTAAACTGTAGTTATTGATATTTTACACATTATGTACAGTAGATCTCGTTTTCAAGGGTCCTCTATGTTTTAACAGATCTTTAACAGCACAAGAAGAGCATTTGAAGAAGAAATGCTTTAATGCTAAAGAGATCCTAACCATCGCATTACATGATACAACTGCCTAAGGATGCATAAATTACGACATACTTATTCATGCTCTTATTCACTCATGCACATTCTTGTACGTGCATTCTTGTACATTTTATACATAAATTAGCACATTATCACATTCTATCAATGGTAAAATTGCACAAGCAACATGGGATAATAATTATTAACAACATTGCAGGCCGAATAATTATGATGAGTGTAATATGACGGGACAAGACATAAGACAAACCAAATAATGTGTATCAAGACCTTCCTCTTTGGAAATACATTCATAACTTATGAACTACACTCATTTCACATGTACATTGTACGTGTAGCTAAAGCTGCTATTATTTTTTTTCCTCTCTCTTTTTTTTTTGAAGTGTTACAGTGAAGACACTGGAGTTAGTGAATCAGACAAAGGTATTTATATAAAAAAGAATAAAAAATAATGTGCTAGCTCAATGAATGTGATCCTTGCAATTTTGAAGGAAATCTGCTCTGATCTCTTCTTGAAAACTGATCATTGAAAATTGGTATCACCTGATATGCTCAATCAGTGATAAATCAATAAGGCTGAAAATTGTCCTGCAAAGAGATTTTAATCAATTATTTCTTCAAGTGAGTTTCATCAACTGTTGCATGTTTTCTTGCAGCTCAAGAAACAAAATGTCTCATTAAGTGACGTGTTGGGCAAGTGCTGAAGTATCCTAAATAGGCTTGTGATATCTGATGTCATTGTGAAAAGGAACCATCAATGTCTCAATGATGTTTAAAAAATTTAAAAATTTTTCATGTCTTGGACCTTGTAGTACTTAACAATAAATACTTCAGTGGCAGACCTGAATAACACAGTAGCAAAACAATGTTCTACTCTGTAAGTATGTGCTTACGGCAGTCATTGATTGTTTCAGAAAATCTTGACATCGCCTCCTTCAGAGGTCTCCCAGCTTATCCAGCTTTTAAAGGGAATGGCAATGACCACCACAGCCTTTCTAGTTCACCATCAGGGTCCATGTCTCCAGAACCTGACCAGTTAAGTGACAGAGAAGAGAAGAGTCAAGTTCCACATGTGACAAGTGTATCAGTTGGCACTAAACTGGTTGATATCAGGCCCTCTGCCTATGTTGGCTTCCCTGAAGGTACAGCATATGTAAAATGAACTCTTGTGTTAACCCATTTGCCACTAAGACAGGGCTCAAACTTTACATTTTTGGATAACTAGCCCGTTGGGTTAGTAGCCATAAATTCTATTAACCAAATTATGAGCTATTAATTTTGGTCCTAGTACATGATGTCCAACTTCACTGAAAAATTAGCCAGACAATTTTAAAATGTGGTTGGACAATGTCTGATGATGGTGACTATTATTTCCAACATTGTTCTTAATTTTTAATTTCTTTTTCACACAGAAAAACCAAGAGATGACATCTTGGCAACCAGAAGTGACTTGGAGCCTCATTCTTCCAGTCCAAACCCTCCAGACAGAAACAGACCAGGTGCTGTGCCTTTAACTGGTGTGTTTATGAATTGTTTGTGTATTTGCATTGTAGTTCTAGTTAAATTAAATGCTACCCAGGATTCAATACTAATTTATCGCAGTCCAGTGACTTGTTGGTCGTTTTTAGCAGTAGTTCTGTGACCTGTGATACAATATTATACTTGAAGATAACTTGGGACACTATCAGGCCTTCATGATATGCTTATGCTAGACTGCACTTCCTCTTTTTACAAATCTGTGGCTCATTGGCTTTTCTTAGTATTGTCAGTTAGTTTGTAGCTATTATTTTAGAAGTATCGCACAACAAGTTCAGACTGAGAGGAAGTTATCTCTACATTTAATAAATGGTATTACACTTCTCCAATGGCCCACAGAGAATGAAGAATTGAAACTGTCGGGGAGTCCTCCCAGAGAAGACAGAATTGCAGCCATCAAACAGACTGCAGCACAGCTCAAACAGCGACTGGAATCAGAGGCTTGGAGACTGGGCTTAAACCTACAGCCTGCATCACCTAGAAAACCAGATGAACAACTAGGAACTTTAACATCAACTAGTGACTATACAGTCTTTAAGGGAGCACTCCCAGGTATGACCACTTGACATTTTTAGTACATTTTGTTGGTGACTACAGAATGAAGGCTCTTCATATTAACAAAATTAGTGAGCATATTTACCCTGTAAAAATGCTAATCACAGGTTGTGTTTTTTGTGTTTTAGGAGTTGACAATCTCCATGAACAAGCAGAGCTTAATCAAGAGCTGGTAAGTAATTTCAATTTAAATCAAATTTTCAAATGTGTATAAGGATTCTATTATAATTCAGGGTTGCCAGGGTGAGGGGAAAGTCAGGGAAAATTAGATTTTATTCAAGGTCAGGGAAAAGTGAGGGAGTTTCTAAATCCCTGTTCAAAGTCAGTGAAAAGTCAGGGAATTTTATCTTAAGGTTGCCGCAAATTATTTTATTAGATGTTTTTGTATAGACAAGGCAATTTTGTTTTAAAAATTATCTGAGCCATCCTTATTTTTGTTGATTCATGGCCAGGATAGTCATTCTGCAGGGTCAGTGAAAATTGCTTTACAGTCAGTGGAAAGTCAGGGAAAAGACAGGGATTTTTTTTGTTCTGGTGGGTGGCAACCCTGTAATTCTAGATCAATAACCTTGAGTAGTGCATGTTTTTGTTTAGATGTAGTTTGCAAGTTTTGTGTAACATGTACATGTTTTTATTGGTGGGTGTACGAGAAATTTTCTCTTTGGAACTGAAACCATAAACACTAAGAAGAGAAGGAAACGCTTTTGTTGATGGCTGGTAGATAGTGGTTCACATGCTAGCACCACTGAAATTTTGACATTGTATTCTCTCCAGGATTCCAAGACAAGTGCTGCAACAACAATCCAAGCTGCCTTCAGAGGTCACAGTGTTCGGCAGGGTCTCAATTGGAAGCTACCCTCTGGTAGGACCCTTAGGTCCACCATCAGGGAAGGGCTACATCAAAGACCAAGAATTTCAGGGGCTGGGGCATCAGAGTCGTCCCAGTACTCCACAGCCAGGGACACTGTGGTCCCTAATGAAGGAAACAGCAGCATATCTGATATCAATACATCATACAGTTCTGCCCGCTCTAATGCTCAATCGCCAACACACAGCTCAAGATCTCTAAAGGTAAATGTTGTTTTGTATTCATGATAGTTGTAACACATTCAGAGGATACCATAATGTCAATGCCATCATGATTGTAAACAAAATGTTTCAGGCACTTAACAACATGCCAGGTGACTGAAATCAATCTCAAATTCTTAAAGTGTCACAACAGCTACACAATATTATGGGCCATTTCTGAGTTGCCTTTTGCCTCTGTGTCAAAACAAGTCTGTGTGAAACCATAAGAAAATGTGTTCCACTTACAGGTTCATATTTTACGTAAGTCAAGCTCAATTCATTTGAGAGGTTTTGCACAAGGACTTGTTTTGAAACAGAGATATAACGTAACTTGGAAATGACCTAACTGGAAAAAATTTGTAGTTGCTTCCCTACTGTAATTTAGAAAAGAAAAAAAAACATCTGTTAAATCCGCATGCCTGACATTGCCTTGGTCTTTTTTTTAGGATGACAGATCATTGAGTGTTAGAAGTCCATCTTTGCATGAATCAGAAAGAAGAAAACATGTTACAGGTACATGCATCACTTTGCAGCAAATATCGTGGGGTACTTACAGAGCATGTAATACTACTGTGTGATAGATGGATGATCTGAAGTCTGCAGTTAAGCTTTTGTCTTTGAATGAGATCGTTTCATTGCTGTACTCTGAATAATGTAAGCATTTCGTCTTTTGTATATGAAGGATTGTCTCATTAGCAAGCATTAAGGTTTTATATGTGTAGTGTTTCATTTGTATCTCTCTCATTTCACAGGGCACGTGTCTAAACAGTCCAGGGAGACAAAGCCTTCAACTCATCCTTGGAACAGCAAAGGTGGTGACAGGTAGTTACGTTGAACTGGATGCTCATTTCGTGTCAAAGGACATGAAGACGTGTACTTAAAATAGTATAAGTAAACAGCTTAGATGACAGAGACATCCCTGAGTGACTTACGTAATAGTTTTGGTAAATGTGAAATTAAAGCTCTGTATCATTAATGTGACTGGAGTGTACCATGTTGATACTGATAAATATTTGTTTCTTCACAACTTTTAATTTCAGGTTGAGTGTCATCAATATTTTCACGAGAAGAAACCCTCACTTGAAATTTCTGCCCACAGAAGGTAAAATATTGATACTTGTCTCCAGCAGTTTTTCATTTGTGCCACTCACTAAAACGATTATTTCAAGTATCCTGAAGCATCATTTACTCACTAAATGTTTGTATATTTATGCCAGAGGAAAGTTTAGAGGAGGGTGGATTGGAAACAGGGAGTCTTCTCGAAGAAACCTTGCTAGACAACAGAGCAGGAAAAACAGCGAGTCTACTGGAGCCAGGTGCAGACTTGGATCAATCTGGAGGCCTGTTAGAGCAAACATTAGTGGAAGAATCTCCTGAGAAGAGTCAAGACCGTGATGAATATGACGATGATGACTTTACAGGCTCATCACAGGGAAACAAACGTGAAGGAAGTGAAAAGGTACATGTATGTAAATCAGTTACAGCTGGGAAACTGCTTTTAAGCTTTCAAAGGTTTCAGCTGTCAAAATAACAGTTCTCCACGCTGGGTGCCACACATTCCTTTAATTTATGGGAATTTGATGGCTCGGTTTTTCTACGTGAATTAGCAGCATGTGTGGTCATGTGTTTCAATTACACTTGTATTCCGATTCTTCGAGCATCCAAGGGAAACGAAAATTGGTTCGAAGAATCGGATATTTCGAGAAGTCGGGGGTAAAATTTAGTGTTCCACTGAGGGAAAAGAAACGACAAGGTTTGGTTTGAGTTTTTGAAAGGCTGGAAAAATCAAGGGTTCGAGAAATAGGGATTCCACTGTTTTTTCTTTAAATTTGCCGAGGAAATCGGAGCAACATTTCATGTACTCTGGTCCGATTTACATTGAATCATTATAAATTAGTTTCCTGTGGTATTTCTTTAGGGCAGTTTTCAATTGAGTGTCGTGAAACCAAAACCAAAGTAATCACTCTAGCCAATCACAAATTACACAGACCATCCAAAGAACCAATCAAAACTCAAAGCAAACGCACGTAGCCGACGTAAAGCGCGGGAAAACGTGTGCGAGCGAGTTACGATTGGTCTTGTTTTTTACTTCTGATTGGATAAGAAAGTGGCTTGAGTATTTTTTTAAGCCAATCGCCTAGCAAAGTAATGCCAGACCAAAGAAAACGCGAATTATGTTCGACACCCTAGTGAAAACCGCTCTGTTATATAATGAATTTTAATTTGAAGCGCATGGAGAGTAATATTATCAAGAATTCCTTGTTTCTAAATGAATGACAAGTTTTGTTTTCCCCTTGCAGCGCACTCCAAGCCCTGATAGGACTCTACTCTCTGCTGACAGGAGTCTAGAGAGTGGTCCACTGTCACCCACCCTGTCAGAAGGAGAATTGTCCCGTGCAAGCGAAGTTAGCCAGCGCTCTCCGACTTTCTCTTCCACACGGGTAAGAATCTGACCTGCTGTTTCGGAAAAATAGTTCTCCGAGATTCATCTCGTTTTTGTTTCTGATGTTTCTGATGTCAGATGAATAGGTGCCATCTTAGACAAAAGCTGGTAGAGTATTAAACCGAAGCGTTTCTGATTTGTATCTTGTGACCAGGAAAAAAGCTTGAGTTGCAAGGCCGGTTTGCACAAGTGTGTCACGCTAGTAGTCACGCCAGCTTTTCACGAAGGGGATTAGTTTGTTTGCTCAACCGAAAATAATGATGAAAAAGAACCTAGTATAGCTTAGTTGATGAAGTTATATTTCAGTATTGACAAACTATTTTCCCGTTTACACAGCGTTCTCCTCCAAGAGACCAAGAGACTCAGAGCCATCTTCCCCCTTATACCCCACCAACTCGCCCACCTCCATCAGTGTTCACGCCCTCTCATCAGGGAGGTGACCGCCTGTCACCTGGGTCTCTAGACATGAGGCTGACAGCAGAACTCAACAGACTGGAGTACATGGAGGAGTCAGTGCGCCAGCTGACTGATGTTGAACGAACTCGTGCAGTTTCCATGGCGCAACAGGAGACTGTCTCATTGGCTCAGATACTCAAGGTTAGTACCTCACTTTAGGGTATGGCATTGTCCTCTGAGGTGAAAAAAGGGGAACTCCAGTCTTCTTTTGCATTGTCGAGTTAATGTCTGTATCGTGGATTGCCTTTTGACAGCAACCTAATCTGCCAGGCCCTGAGGTGGTTATTTCGTCACGAGGCTAGCTTCAATGACGTGCATTAACGGCTAATATTGTTATGTGTTATTTTCTCTCTGTTACTTTCAGTCCAAACAACTTTCACACGCTCGTGATATGGAGAATCTAAGGGCTAAAGCTCGAGAGGAAGCTTTAGAGGCAGCCAAACAGCTTGAAGAGGTACAATTTAAATTTTGCTTGTAACGAACTTCATCTGATTGAATTGAACCGTAAACGTACGGACAATAACAAAGTTACAACAAGGGCCTCACAGGTGACATGTGTAGAACAACTTCGTGAGGAAATGTTTGCACACAAGCTTGTCTCGTAGGTAGTGGTCACGTTAGTTTTCAGCGTGTCAAATTTCATGCAACATGGTCTATTGGTCAGCTGGTTACTAAAACTTTGTTAAGGTTGTATTAAAATTTAGTTTCCGATTCACATTAATATCCATGGTGAAAAAGGGCATTCATTAAAACCTTTAGTGCTTTTTATTTTTCGTTTCCCGTGGTCTTGTAGAGATCTACTATAACTAGTCGTTTTGATTTTTTCCAGGCCCGCCGTGCTGCAGCGGATGCAGCTGCAGGTGCTGCGGAGACAATTGCTCGGGTCAGACTTGAAGCGGCTGCTAGCATTTCAGAATCCGCTGACAGGCTAGTGAAGGTAACATATGACGTGATTTTATATTCCATACTCGTCATATTCATTTGAATGTGTTGCATTGTTTTATGGTCTGTTTTTCTTCTCCAAGGTGCAAAGTGAGGCAGCGCGAACAACAGCAGAGTCAGCCAAGCATGTGGAGGAGGTATGTTTTGATGAATCAGCATGACTGATAATGCATCAATCGGCCGAGGAAGAATGAGCGGAGAATAACACAGACAGAGCCTAGAAACGCGCAGCGCTTATTATTAAACTAAATTAAACCCGGTCGAGATTTACACAGGAATCTGTAACCACCACAAGTTGAAGGCTACGTTTTGTTACAACGTGGAGCCGTATTTCACGTACCCTTTGAGTTTCAGGTGACGTTTAGACCTGATACAATGAGAGTGAACATTCGTTCGACTCCTGTTTAGACCAGCGACGGTAAAGATAATCAGTCCCAATTGGTCAGTTGGGTTGGTCAGTTTAGTGTCAAGATATTACTGTAATTTCTCGCTGCGTCTCTTTTCTTTTGTTTCCAGGCCCGCTCTTCAGCCGCACGGACTTTATTAGATGTTGCTAGACAACAGACTGTGGACACACGAGGTGTTGCCGCCGACGCAGCCAGCGCAGCCGCAGAAGCTGCTGTCAAGAGCACCATGGCACGCTTTCACGAGCAGCAAGAACAGCTGTTAAGAGAAAGAGAGGCGCGACTGAAGAGCTATCGTGACCAGAGTCACGACGAACGCACACGTGACAGTTACTCAAGCTACTCGGCCAGTGAACGCACGACAGACAGCTACTCTAGAACCAGGACTTCACGGCCAGGAACAGACGCGTTGGACCGGGCTTCCCAAGCCAAGGGTAGTCCTGGTAGCAGGACGTATGTTAGTGATGATTTAGATATTTCTAGAGGCTCGCAGCAAGATAGAACTGCAAGGTAAATGAAATTGCTCACTCATTTAGGGCCTCCACAGACTAGACATTTAGTTGTCGACAACTATTTGTTATCGACAACTGATTGTGTCCGATGCGAGCATTTCACACATTGGAGTGTTAGTTGTCGATGTTTAGTCAGGTCAGCGAGACCTTGGGAACTAACTTTCACTGCGCATGCTCAAAACACAATACGCATGCTCAAACCAATGTCCACCGACAACGCAGTTTCGATAGTTGTCGACAACTAAACCAATGATTCCCACACACGTAAAAAAAACGGTCAAAACGTGGTTGTCGACAACTTAATAGCGTTTAGTTGTCGACAACTCCTCTCACACGCTACGCTTTTCAGTTGTCGTCTAGTCTGTGGAGGCCCTGAGTGTTATTTCAAAAAGTCGTGCTACAGAAACTTGTAAAAACGCAGAAAAACATACTTTTTGTTCTGTGGGCATATGATTCTGGTATTTCACTTCTAGTGATGGTATTTATTTTTAAAACGTGTGAATTTCTTCGTACAAAGAGGTCAGCGCAGATCACTGATGTATTAGCATATATACAGCTGCGCAATTTGGAAAATTGTACAAAAAGGTAATTTGAGGACTGCTAAAATTTGACGACGTCAGTGTGGTAGTCAGAGGATTTTTTGAGTTGAATTATTTCGTAACTGGACTAGGATGTATTTGTGTCACCTGTAATATTGCGCAAGGGACTGTCCAAATCAATGTTGATTTGAACACGTGTCCAAATGAAGAATTAAATTAGACAGTCTGCAAAAGTAACAAACATTTTGGGCTGGTATTGTTTAATGAGCAATATTTATTAGGTGACTTGCGCTAATGTCATTGTTTATATCTCCATTTTAGAAATTTAAAACCATAGCTTGGACTCAGAGGGTCAAAGCATTATTTATTATTCCGCTTGCTTTCTTTCGTTAGCGTTCGTACAGCAAGTAATTTGTCAGTGGACCGTTCCTTGAGCCGCAGCCGTCGCACTCCGTCTCAGGCGGATCCCGCTTCACACTCGAAGCACGCGCCGTCAGCCGGAGAGGAGTCGGGGAGCATTCCTGAGGAGATGGAACACAGTGTTGCTGAAAGCGTCCTGTCTGATATCGGGCTTGATGTGGCTGAAGATGATTCGCTGGCAGAGGTGTTAAGCGGGGATAACCTTAGGAAACCTACTGGTAAGTACATGTAGATCTCTATAATACGTTTGTTTGAAGATGTGACGAGTCTCTCCAGTCGAATGACATACGTACTTCAATCAACCGATCACAACGAGCGAGCAAGAATCAAGCAACTAAACCTAAATAAAACTGCTTTGATTTTTTACATTTAGAGCGCTTGGAGAGGTCTCCTGAAGACGACTACACGCTGAACTTTGAAGAGTCGGTGATGTCGTCGCATACAGCTACAGATGACGAGATCGACTTTCGAATGATTCTTCCTTCTGAGAGCCACAGGCGTCGGAGCCTGGGAAAGACCGGAAGGAGCGGCAGCATACCCTCTGACCAGGGCACTGTGTCGTACTCGTCTGTAAGTATGGAAGACCTGGGCAAAATATTAGCAACTTAACTGTAAAGCTGTGGAGGCGCGGTGGCCTCATGGTTAGTGCGCTCGACTCCGATCGAGCGGTCTGGGTTCGAGCCCTGGTCAAGGACATTTTGTTGTGTTCGTGGGCAAGACTCTGTACTCTCACAGTGCCTCCCTCCACCCGGGTGTATACAAAGGTGCGATGGGCTAGCATTCCATCCAGGGGGGAGTAGAAATATACGTAGTCGCCTCATGCTTTAGAAACCGTGGTGGGCCACTTGGGCTCGTATGCAGACTTTACCTTAATATAAAACGGGAAATTTAAAACTGCTAAGTCTTCTTACGCCTTAATAGGCCTTGCGCCATAATTGTGCGGTAGATCCGATAGAAAAGAGAAATTCGCCAGATGTTATTTTATTTTATGTTTTAGTGATGGTATTTTTTTTTCGTTCAGAATGGAGTGAGTAAACAATACAGTTCGGCTTTTCTTGTGACGCACGACTGAGTAACCTCTGACTTGTCATGATGCAGCACTATGTATTTATGTAATTTCCGTTCTATTTTTAGGACGATAACCACGATTCGCAGGATTTTCCAGTTGATAAGGTAAACGTTATTTTACTTGCGAAAGACATCCTTGTTAAATGGATATTGAAAGTAATGATCGCACTAGGACCATCTTGTGACAGTTGTCATCCATGGGAAGCAGGGATGACGCAGTGGTGAGAGCGCTCGCCTCCTACCAATGTGGCCCGGGTTCGATTCCGGCCCGGTGCCATATGTGGGTTGAGTTTGTTGTTGGGTCTCGCCTTGCTCTGACGGTTTTTCTCCGGGTTTTCCGGTTTTCCTCCCTCCACAAAAATTCCAATTCGACCAGGATAGCGGACCTCCATGAAAACCAGCTTAGAGTGATGTGGCTGCTTCTCTTGATATTGTAATTTTCATCCATTGACATTAGTTACTACGGTTTAAATGGGGGAAATTTTCTTTATTTGTTCAGAGCCTTGAAGTTCACACTGTTAACGTATCTTAACACTCTCGCTTGTTCTTATCAGGTGCTGGAAGAGTTTTCCGCGGCGCCTTTTTCCGGTGAGGACTCGTTCTCCCAGTTCACGTCCGAAATGGTCCGTTTGATGAAAGAGGAAGAAGTTCGAGCCAAACATCAAGCGGGCCTCCTGCGCCTTCGCGAAAAAGCCCTCAAGGAAAAGACGCGAGCCGAGATGGCCTGGCTCGAGTGTCAGAAACAAAGGCACCGCGATAAGGGTGCTGATGACGTCATGCCGTCAATCAGAAAACGCCAACGAGGGGTTCTGATGAGACTTCAAGCTGAACAGGTAGGGTTGTAGGACAAGTGTCGCATTCAGTGCTAGAAATTTAGTGTACGTCAACGCCGCATGAATTATTTTCTGTTTTCTTTGAAGGAGACTAGGTTACGCAATTTTCGGCGATTTTAGCGATGACCACAATTTATAATAGCTTAAAAAAGTAACTGTACACGAATTTAAAAAAAAAAAAACACAGAAAAGCCCAAAAGAGGCACAGATTGGTAAAGTTGGAGACGATTGTAACGGAGCGCATTCGGGTAAACTTGAAAAATGTCGAAGTTTATCTCAGTTTCTATGAATGCGTTATTTCTTACGGTGGTAAACCATCTTCGTGTGTCTTGTGGCCGTGGTTTTGTTAAAAAAATGCTTGATCTGTCAATTTGAAGTTTAGAGCTCGTAATTACCAAAAATAAACGTAATTGCCTAAACATTGGGACCTATCCCCTTATTAATCACCAGCTCTAAGTCTAAACAAAGTAGATATCTGAGCATGAGAAGCCGCATTTCAAACCAATTTTCGTCATTTTGTTTCTCTTCAGGCGGAGATCAAGCGTCTGAAAGCAGCGAACCGTGCAGCCAGTTATGAACGTCGCCTGCTGTTGATGCAGCAGGAGGAGATAGCCCGACTAAGGAAAAACACCAAGAAAATAAGAGAGAAAGCGGCCACAGAGCAAGCCACTCACGGACAGGAACGAGGAGAAAAAACTGCAGAACAGGACTTTATTGAACAACCCAAGGTAAGATTTTGATTAACAACGGAGAACTAAGCTAAGTATGAAAATTCAAACAATTAAGGATTCATACTACCTCTGATGTATGAAAATTCTTTCAAATTGTAGAATTTTCAAATATCACTCGCAGTGTAAATCCTTATTTGCACTCGCATTCATACCATTACCCATACATATTTGTGCAGCAATGGTTTTGATTAAAACCAGAGAATAAGCTAAGTGGATAAGTTTTAGGCTTATAAATTAGAGAGGAAGAACCTCGGCTAGTCAAGTCTGTCAAACAAAACAGTTTTTAGATACTGTTATCATTAGTGACTTGTCATGTATGAAGGATCAAATTTAACTTGTTAGTATATCGTAATGATTAGACATAATTAGGTACAATCAAACAGTAATTATTGTAATGTAAGAGGTTTCTATTTTGTAATTAATGCAAGTAATACCTAGTTCACGGCTACTGGAAGTTATGAATGTGATCTCGTGTTCTTAAATAAGGTGATGATGAAATGCATTTATTTCAGAGCGAAGCTGAATCAACTGAAATAATTGAGGAGCTTGAAGAAAAACCCGCTGACCATTCCACTCGCAGCCGTTCATCCGTTTTAGAGGACATTACGACTGCCTCACCTTCGGCTTCTGCAAACGCGAGTGTCGCTGAAGAACTTCCTAGCTACCAGTCTCCTGGAGCAAGTCGGACCGAGACTCGCCCGTCCAATGGCCACGGAGGGTCTGGTACTGCTGAGAGGAAGAGACTGTTGTCTGAGGGAGACAGTGACGAGGGATCGGCCAAAGAAGGGACCCTCTCGGCTAGCAAAGGATCACCAACAGCTTCTGACTCGACTGTTATGCAGAAACTGAAGAAGTTAAAGAATCAGTCCAGCGAAAGGTCAGTCGGAATAAACGACAAAAATGTATTAAAGGTATAGATTTAAT